>Ga0194116_10002595_pt1 | contig 23063 bp, 23 predicted proteins | sample TA2MahsurfametaG_4_FD_148617 | JGI IMG/M metagenome (GOLD analysis project Ga0194116, IMG submission 148617) | Freshwater microbial communities from Lake Tanganyika, Tanzania - TA2015008 Mahale S9 surface | ecosystem: Environmental > Aquatic > Freshwater > Lake | place: Tanzania: Lake...
TTCACCTTGGAGGCAGGCGGCATCACAGCGGTGCTCGGGCCGAATGGTGCCGGCAAGACCTTGTTGCTGAAGCTGTGCCACGGCCTGCTGCTACCCACTACAGGCCGCCTGCAATGGCAGCACACGCCGACTGATCTGCGCGCGCGTCAGGCCATGGTGTTCCAGAAGCCGGTACTGCTTCGGCGGAGTGTGGCCGCGAACATCGAGTTTGCGCTGAAGGTGCGCGGGCTCGCGAGTGACGAGCGCTCGCGGCGCACGCGGGACATGCTGGCGCGCACAGGCCTCGCGGCGCTTGCTGAGCGCCCGGCTCGGGTGCTGTCCGGCGGTGAGCAGCAGCGCTTGGCGCTTGCCCGCGCCTGGGCAGGCAATCCGGAAATCCTGTTCCTCGATGAACCAGCGGCGAACCTAGATCCAGCCGCGGCGCGCACGGTGGAGGAGCTCATCACCACCATCGCCGCGAGCGGCAGCAAGGTTGTGATCGCCACCCATGATCTGGCCCAGGTCAGACGCATCGCACAGGATGTGCTCTTCCTGCATCGTGGGCGTGTGCTGGGCCAGGGATCGGTGCGCGGCTTTTTTGAATGCCCGCCGAATGAAACCGCTGCGGCTTTCCTGCGCGGCGAGCTTTACTGGTAGCACGTGTTTTTGGAGGAGACCGTCATGCGTTTGCGTCAGTGGATCGTCGTTGCCCTGTTGTTCGGGTTTCTGCACGCCGCAACGGCGGAAGAGAATGTCATTACCTTGTCTTCCACCACCTCCACCCAGGCTTCCGGCTTCTTTGATTACTATCTGCCGCTGGTGAAGAAGGCCACGGGCGTGGAAGTGCGCGTGATTGCGGTGGGCTCCGGGCAAGCACTCAAGCTGGGTGAGCTAGGTGATGCGGATGTCCTGCTGGTGCATGACAAGGCGGGTGAACTCGCGTTTGTGGAAGCGGGTTACGGAGAAGACCGGCGCGAGGTTATGTACAACGACTTCATTGTGGTTGGCCCAGGGAAAGATCCGGCCGGCATCAAAGGACAACAGGATGTGGTGCAGGCCCTGAAGGCGATCGCAAAGGCCAAGGCAGCCTTCGCCTCCCGCGCCGATGACAGCGGCACCCATCGCACGGAATTGCGCCTGTGGGCGCTGGCCGAAGTGGATGCACGCGCCGCCTCCGGTACCTGGTACAAGGAACTCGGCACCGGCATGGGCGAGACGCTCAACACCACAGTGGGACTGGAAGGCTACACGCTGTCTGATCGCGCCACGTGGCTCACCTTCGGCAATCGCGGCAGCCTGCGCGTGTTGGTGGAAGGAGATCCCAGACTGTTCAATCAATACAGCCTGATTCTCGTGAGCCGGAAAAAGCATCCCAATGTGAAAGCCGAAGCCGCGCGGAGGTTTGTGGACTACATGACCTCTGGAGAAGGACAAGCCGCCATCGCGGCGTTCAAGGTGGGTGGGGAGTCACCATTCAAGCCGAATTATCGGGGGGGAGAGTAGGGTGTTGACGTATGGGCTGCATCCGACGGCAATGGCCGGATGGGGCGGCTGTGGCAGAGCCTGATCCTGAGCCGATGGCAGCCCTTGCTGGCCTACCTGCCGGTGGAAACCGTGATCAAACGCCGGCAGCAGGTCTACTACGATGAGCTGGCTGTCGCTGATGCTCAGTCCGACTGCTCGCGCTTCATTGAGTTCATCCTGACGGCGATCGAGGAGAGCCTGCACGAGGCTATCCGTATCGGGCAAAACCCAGAAACGCTGGGGAAAACGCAGGGGAAAACGCCAGAACGCATTCTGGATCTGCTGCGAGGCACCTCCGGGCTCGCCATTCCGCAACTGGCCGCAAGCCTGGGCAAATCCGAAAGCGCCATCGAGCGCGCCATCCGCAAGCTGCGGCAAGCCAGCCGACTCGTGCGCATTGGGCCGGACAAGGGCGGGCATTGGCAGGTGCTGGATGGCTCCGATTCAAAGCAGGCTGACTGATGGCCTTTCTCTCCGAAGCCCGACTGGAAACCGCGCTGCTCACGCAGCCGACCGGGCTGGGCTTCGCCTGCGCCTCAGACGAGGTCATGTCCTCCCCCCCCGGCCGCTACGTCAGCGTCGAGTCGGGCGAGGATGACGGCGAAGCCTTCGCCGGCAATTCGCGGCGTAACTGTAATACGCTGAAGTTCCCGAGTATCTGGGAGCACCTCAACGACTCTGATTTTAATCCCGTCGAACTCGACGGGATTAAAATCAGGCAGGGCTCAGGAGATCCCAGACTGTTCAATCAGTACAGCCTGATTCTCGTGAGCCGGGAAAAGCATCCCCACGTGAAGACCGAAGCCGCGCAGAGGTTTGTGGACTACATGACCTCAGCGGAAGGACAAGCCGCCATCGCGGCCTTCAGGGTGGGCGGAGAGTCACCGTTCAAGCCGAATTATCGGGGGGAGAGTAGGCTATTGGGACCGGACTGACTCCGAAAGAACATCACACACCACCCGAAAATAATTCGCTCGAGGTCCGTAACGCCTATTAACCCCAAAATGACCCATCCCAAGTGCGGCCCCCAAATGTTCCGCGCAGATGAGCCAGATATGGTGTGATGCTGGCATTCCTCGTGCGGATTGGCGAGAATTTTCTTACTGGGGCTCGAGCACCACCGGCTGGTTGGCGCGCCAGAGCGACATGCTTGAGGCGCTGGAAGTGAACTCTTCCAGCACCCGGATCGGAATACCCCTCGACCGGATACGGCGGGCAGCTGATGCAACTTCCATTCTTCAAGACCCTGCAGCGAGAATTGGCCTCCGGCCCATTTTCTTCGTTGCTTATTCCCAGCTTGCTGTTTTCAGTCTTTATCGTCGTCGCCCTCTCGATCGGGCTGACAAGACATTCAAGCCGAGATTTTATAGCGAATCCGGACGAGCAGCTGATTCCCGCCGCGACTTTTTTCAGGGAATTTCCGGAAGATCAGGGATCGGCGTCCATCGTAGATTTGGGATTATACCTCGACAGCGTCTATGACTTTGAGGTCAATAAACTTACTTTCAAAGCCCGGGGCTGGCTGTGGTACAGGTGGGAAAAACACCTTTGATAGAAGGCAAGGTGGATCCGCAGCAAATGGGTCGTTTTGATTTCAATTTTCAAGATGAAACCAACGTCAATCAGGAGCTTTCATCGCAACAGCCCGTAAAAGACTCGAACGGCGCAGGTGCCTCAATCTATTGGAACGAAACTTCTTTCGACGCAAAACTTGCCGCGCCTTCAATCAACCTCAGAACTTTCCCCTTCGATCGCCAGAAACTCAGCATCATGATTACCAGTCCCGTGCACGAGACGGGTGAACTGGCATTCAGAATTCTACAGTTCAGGCTGCCCCAGCGGGTTTTCAATATCCCCGGTTACAGACTGGATGGGATCACCTATGCGGATGAGGTTCGGATTTACACCAGCAACTTTCAGGACGGCTCTGACGTGTCGTGGCTGTCTGGTACCGCCACTACGCAAAGCCAAGCAACTTTCAACATATTCATTTCGCGGAGCCTGATTACGTCCTTGTTCAAGTACATTGCCCCGCTGGCCATTGTCTCCTTCCTGGGGATTGCTGTTATACCGCTGGGAGCACGTTACCGGGAGGTCAAGCTCGCAGCGCCCCCCGCTGCAGTTTTGTCACTGATCTTTCTGCAGAACTCGTTTGCCCAGGATTTACCCCGTGTTCACTATATGACCTGCATGGACCTGATGTTTTTCATCAGCTTCCTTGTCTGCCTGTTGTCATTTGCCGATGGCCTCGTATCCAGTACGTCCAGAAGCAAAGATTACCGCCGTAGCTTGTTTGGGATTCTGGCGCTGGGGATATTTGCGCTGTCCCCTTTGCTTGTCATCGGCTGGCTGGGTGCCTCGGCATCAACATGAAAGTTGCGCCCTGATCGTTGGCATGGGTGCTTGCGAACCCTCGCGCCAACTAGACAGAGTGATTCTGGGGTACCAGGAGCAGTCGATAATCACCTGCAGAGATATCGGCGGCGCTGTCAATTCTCGACGGTGTCGTGTTCAGCGCTCTTCCGTTCAGCAATGTTCCATTCGCTGACTGCAAGTCGGCGCAATAGAGGACGCCGTTGGAAAAGAACAGCTTGAATTGGTTGCGGGAGACCTCGGAGCTCTCCAGCACCACATCACAGTGACTCCCACGGCCGACCAGCAGGGGTGATACGGATGTATGCAGGCGCTCTGAAACTTTGCCGAGTGGCCTGTTGCCATCTGGTCTGACTGCCAGCAACGTCCATACTTTTGGCTGCTCAGTTTTGTCGGTCCTCGGTTTGATTACCGTCAGGTCTGAAGTTTTCTGCCTTTGCCCCGACTTCGAGAGGACTGTCCTGGTCGCAAGCACAAGACCGGTCACGGCCACAAACAGGATCGACCATCCAAGGATGGAAGCACTCTTGAGCGTCGGTTCTGGGGGGCACTGACCTCGTCTCATTCTGGGACAAAGACGATGGATTCACCGTTGTGCATGGTCCGATTGGGGCACCAAGGGCGACTGCCATCGTTGCTTTCTTTTTTTGCCTCTTCGTGTTGATCATCTTCGCAACGCAGGCGGAGGCTTGACCAAGTTCCGCGGTCTCCGTGACGTCGGTCATGCCTCAAGACGCTACCTCCTGAGGGGGTCGGCCGCCGGCGCTGGCTCCGTGACCGCCGCGGCGTCAGAACGGGTGCTCGGGCCTTGTGCCTGAGGCAGGTGTCGACTTGAAACATGGAGGCCGTCAGAGGCGCGCCGGGCGAGCGGAGTGCCTTCAGTATGCCAAGCATACAAGCCGGTGGGCCACCAATTCTTTGCCGGAGGCCTCAGAAAATTTGGGTACGGGTGGTTCGTGCTGCCAGTGCTCAGCATGAGAATGGGGAGATGGCGCGCCCGGCGGGACTCGAACCCACGACCTCAGGCTTCGGAGGCCTGCACTCTATCCAACTGAGCTACGGGCGCCTTGTGGGTGGGGATTCTAGCCAAAAGCACCGGGTCCGCCTATGGCCGGCTCAGGTGGTGAGCCGGCGGTAGATGTCCGCCACTTTCCAGGGCAGCTTCTGCACCTCGTCCACCACCGTGAAATTGGACGGCCCGTACATGTGGGGCAGGTAGCTCTGGGCCTCGCGGTCGATGGTGATGCAGAAGGGGTGGATGCCACTGCGCTTCACTTCCAGCAGGGCGTGCCGGGTGTCCTCGATGCCGTAGCGGCCGCGATAGCTGCCGTAATCCTCCGGCTTGCCGTCTGAAAGCGTGATGAGCAGCTTGGTGCGGGCGGGCACGGCGTTCAGCAGCTTCCCGAGATGGCGTATCGCCACTCCCATGCGGGTATAGGCCTTGGGCGCCATGCCGGCGATGCGCCGCTTCACGGCGTTGTTGTAGGGCTCATCGAAAGTCTTGATGCGGTAGATCTCGCAGCGCTTGTTGGTGCGACCAGAGAAGCCATAGATGGCGTACTGGTCGCCCAGTGTCGCCACCGCATCACACAGCAAAATGAGGGATTCGCGCTCGGCATCGTTGACCCAGCCCTTGGTGGAACCGCTCATGTCCACCATGAACATCACCGCCACGCTGCGCCCGGATTTGCGCAGGTGGGTATACAGGCGATCGCTCATCTCTCGCCCTTGCAGGCGATCGACATGCGCTTCGATCAGTGCATCCAGATCGAGCTCATCCCCATGCGCCTGTTTCTTCTGGCGCTGGGCCTCGCTCAGGATGGCTTCAAACACACGCTGGATGGATTTGGAAAGCCCGCGGTATTTCTCGCGTGTGGCGGCGGCAAAACCTTCATCCCCGAAAGGCACGTCCTGCTCGGTGAGCGCGCAGAACGCCTCGCGAAAGCGCTGTCGCTGGTAGTCCCATTCAGGATAGAGCTCCACCTTGGAGCCACCTTCGCGACCGTCCGGATCTTCGCCCGGCCCCTGTTTCGATTCCCTATCGGCGGGATAGGCGTCCCGCAGGGCCTTGGGATCCAGATAGTCGTCTTCGATGTCACCCAGATCCTGCAGGATGGAATCGAGCAGCGATTCCAGCTCCGGCCCCATGGGCACGCGCTCGTTGTTGTAATGGAGCTCGTGAAGATCGCTGCGCCCCTGTTCATCCTCACCCTTGGCGACAGAGAAACGGTTGGGCGCCTGCTGGCCGCGAGAGGTGTCGTCCTCATCCGGCGTGTGCATCTCGAGCTCGTTCTGCATGGCGGCCAAGGTCCGTTGCAGCGCCTCTTTCTCGCGCGGGATACGACGAAAGAGCGCCTCGCGCACCCGCGCCGGAAACATCTCACCCTGAAAGCGCAGCGGCGGCGGCAGCGGCTGGCCACGCAGTCCCGCCACCAGCGCGAGACTGGTGCGGGCGGTTGCTTCGGGCTCGATCAGGCCGGGCACGAGGGCGCGGAAGGCCTCCCAGGCCGCGCGCTCGGCCTCGTTCTCATGAGCGAGCGCCTCCATCTCCCGATACAACCCGGGCAGATCGCGGGCCAAGCAGGCGCAGAGGCGCACGCTCTCCAGGCGCTGATAGAGCGGCCAGGTGTCGGCCGCATCGAGCTGGCGTATGGCTTCTTCCAGCGCGCGATAGCGCCAGGTGCCGTAGCGGTTCTGCGCCCACAAAAAGGCCGCGAGACATTTGTAGAGACTGGCATTGGCCGCCTGCCCTTCCAGCACACTCAACGCCTGGGGCAGGAAGATTTTTTCCGTATCGGTATACGCATGCGGTTCGCTGGCCACCTGCAGGGGGCGTCCGCCGAGCCCCTTCACCAGGTAGCGCAAGAAGCCCGCCACCTGATCGAACTGGCAACCGGATTGGCGATCGCCATGCTGCGCGACATAGGCCTGCAGTTCATCGAACACTTCCACGGCAAAGCCGAGGCCGCGATTATCAAAGGCGTCCATGGCCTTGATGATCCATTCCTCCACCGCTGGCTCGTCGAGCCAGGCAAAGGCCGCGGGCGCATTGGCCACGAAGTGCGCGGCTAGCTCGTCGTTGGAAAGCGCGATGACTTCCGTCCAGTGATAGATGAAATCCTGGGCATCGCGCTCCAGCTCCGCGATTTCTGCAACCACTTCATTGGCGCGAGGGATGCGCGCCAGCACCTGACCGGAAATCTTCTCCAGATCCTTCTGGATGCGAATCAGGTTGAAGAGATTCTGGCGCGCGCCATCACTCATGGGGTGACTCCGGCGGTAGCCGGTTTCAGAACACCGCGGCGGCGAGTTCGTGCACGGCGTGGAGCAGCTCCGGGTCGTCGGTCAGCGCATGCCCGACGGCGGTATCGCAGGCGATGGCCGGGGCGATGCCACAGGCGATGAGCTTGCCCGCATTCACGAGCAAGCGGGTGCTGGCACCTTCTTCAAGGCCGCTGCCCTTGAGATTGCGCGTGTGCTCGCCAAACTTCACGAGGCGCCGTGCGGTGTCCTCATCCACGCCGCTCTCGGTGGTCACAATCTTCTGCTCGAGGGCCGGCTCCAGATAGCCGAACTCCAGCGCCACAAAGCGCTGGCGCGTGCTCTGTTTCAAATCCTTCAGCACACTCTGGTAGCCCGGGTTGAACGACACCACCAGCGAGAATTCCGGCGGTACCCGCAAGAGTTGGCCGAGCTTGTCCACAGGCAGGATACGGCGGTCATCACACAGCGGATGAATGACGACCGAGGTGTCCTTGCGGGCTTCCACGATCTCGTCCAGATAACAGATGGCGCCATGGCGCACGGCATAGGTGAGCGGGCCATCCAGCCATTCTGTTTCGCCACCGCGCACCAGATAACGCCCCACCAGATCCGCCGCCGTGAGGTCGTCGTGGCAGGCCACCGTGACCAGCGGGCGTTTTAGATACCAGCTCATGTAATGAATGAAGCGGGTCTTGCCGCAGCCGGTCGGGCCCTTGAGCAGGATGGGCAACTGGTTGCGATAGGCGGCCGCGAAGATCTCCACCTCGTTGCCGTGCGGCTCGTAGTAGGGCTCTTCGTCGATGATCCTGTCGGCGGCATTCGTCGGGGTGTTCAAGGGGGATCCCTTCTCGCTCGGACTGGGGGCTTCCCTCGATTATCGACGGAAATCCGCGCGCCCGACATCCCTGCGGGAGCCGGCCGCGCTTGCCTAGTCCCGGGGGGTAAATTGGCTATAATGCCGGCGTTTCAGGGGTGCGCCCTTCGTGCACCTGGTCCATCAGAATTCCGCGCGAGGCATGGCCAATTCCGGTCCACGCAGGGCACGCGCGACAGCCAGAGGAACCTGACCGAGATGAGCTCGAACCACCACGACGACGCACAGCAGGATGCCAACTTCATTCGCACCTTCGCCATGGTGCTAGGGATTATCATCCTCATCGGCATCGCCATCGTCTTTCTGGCTCTCGCCGTGAAGGACAACGCGGCGGAAGAACAGGGTGTCTACTCCGACGGCCTGGAAACGCGCATTGCCCCGATCGGCCAACTCAACACCTCGGGCGAAGCCGCTCCGGTCGCCGCCGCAGGTGCGCCAGAACCTGCTGCCGAGGCTGCCGCAGCGCCCGCTGCCGCGACGGTCGCGCTCAGTGGCAAGGAGGTTTACGACTCCGTGTGCTTTGCCTGCCATACCCCGGGAGCCGCCGGCGCGCCGAAATTTGGCGATGCCGCAGCTTGGGCGCCGCGTGTCGCACAGGGCATGGACACCCTCCACAAGCACTCCATCGAGGGCTACATGGGCAACGCCGGCATGATGCCGCCCAAGGGTGGCCGTCCGGATCTTTCTGACGATGCGGTCAAGGCCGCCGTGGACTACATGGTGGAGAGCAGCAAGTAATCCACCGCGTCAGACTTGGGCGAGAACAAAGGGGCCTCTGGCCCCTTTGTCGTTTCTGAGGTCAGCGTATGAACGATGTCCGCGCGACCCTTGGGTGCCAGTCCTCGCCTACAGACTTGGCCGCAGGGGCGGATTGCAGGCCTGCAGCGCCGCCGCCGCGCGTAGCAGCAAGGCATCGCTGAACATCGGCGCCACCAGCTGCACCGCCAATGGCAGACCCTCTGCGCTCAAGCCCCAGGGCAGGCTGATGGCCGGCTGCTGGGAGAGATTGAACGGGTAGGTGTAAGGCGTCCAGCCGAGCATGTGCGCGGGATCCATAGGACTGTGACCTGCGGGCAATGCCTCAAAGGCGGGCACTGCGGTGCTCGGCGTGAGGATGAGGTCAAAGGACTGCATGAAGTGACGCAGGTGGGAGCCCAGCAGCCCGCGCTTCTGGTTCCACTGATGCAAGGCATTCGCATCGATCATCGCCCCCAGCTCGGCCTGGGCGCGGAAATCCGGATCACACAGCGCCTGCTGTTCGGCACTCAAGGTGCGCCAGACCTGATAGGAACCCGCAAACCAGAGTGAGGTGGTGATCTCCAGCGGATCCTCGATGCCCGGATCGCAGGCCTCCACCTTGGCGCCCAAGTCGGAGAGCGCTTGCGCCGCCTGCGCAGTGGCGCGCTCGAGCTCCGGATGCAGATCACGCACGTAACCGAGGCGCGAGGAGTACGCCACGCGCAAGCCCTTCACGCCCCCGCCCAACTGCTCCTCGAAGCGAAAGCCCTCGGGCAGCGGCTGCAGTGAAGTCCAGTCCCGCGCATCAGGTCGGCTCATCACCGTGAGCGCACGGGCGACATCTTCCACGCTCATGGCATGCGGGCCGAGATGCGCGACCGAACCGAAGGGTGACAGGGGGAAGGCCGGCACCCGCCCGAAGCTCGGCTTCAGGCCGACATTGCCGCAGAAAGCCGCCGGGATACGCACACTTCCCGCGCCGTCCGTACCGATGCCCAGCGGGCCCAGACCTGCACTCACGGCTGCGGCCGCGCCGCCGGAGGAGCCACCGGATGTTTTCGAGAAATCCCAGGGGTTGCGGGTGATGCCCGTGAGCAGGGAATTGGTTTCGCCCTTGCAGCCGAATTCCGGGGTGGTGGTCTTGCCGAGCAGCACCGCCCCCGCCTCGCGGAGACGCGCGGTGACGGGCGCATCCACCGACCAGTCCTGCGCAGGGTCGATGCAGCGGCTGCCACGCAAGGTCGGCCAGCCTTGGGTGAGGATCAGATCCTTGATGGAGACCGGCACGCCTTCGAGATCCCCGACCGCCTCGCCACGCTCACGATGCATTTGCCAACGCGCATCACTGCGTGCCGCACTTGCGAGTGCCGCCGCCTCATCCTCCCAGCAGAACGCGTTCAGCGCGGGATTGAGCCGGGCAACACGGTCGAGTACCGCACGCGTGACTTCGGTCGGCGTGGTGCGTCCGTCGCGGTAGAGAGTGATGAGTTCATTGGCGGTGCAACTCGTGAGGTCGGTCATGGGGGTGTCCTCATGAAGTGTTGGGGCGCCGGCATTTCTGTCCGGGCGTCCTCGCCTTGTGCTGCTGCCGACGGTAACAGGTCCTCGCACCGGGCATCGAGCAATCGTTTGGGCTGCGGTGAGGTTCTTGGCGTTGACAGCCTCGACTGCACAGCCTGATTATCGCCATTCACTTGCGGAGGAAACCATGGCAACCGTCAAAACCTGCTTGGGCCAGAAGCCTGGTCGATTGATCACTGTCGCGCCCGGCGACCCCGTGCAACGGGCGCTCGAATTGATGAAGGAGCACCGGGTGCGCGCGGTGCTCGCGTTGGAGGGCGAAGCCCTGGCCGGCATCATCACCCAGGGGGATTGCGCCATCCGTGTGTTGCTCGCCGGCCGCAATGCCCATCACACCCGGGTTGAGGAAGTCATGACCCGCGACCCCGCCACGGTCAAGCCGGAGGATACGCTGGAAGCCTGCATGGGCTTGATGGCCAGCCGCAACTACCGCCACCTGCCGGTGGTGGATAACGGCAAGCTGGTGGGCGTGGTCTCCATCGGCGACATGGTGAAGAACATCATCCGCCAGATGGGTGACCAGGTAAGTTATCTGGAAACCTATATCCGCGGGCACGGCGGATAAGCCCACCTTGCCCTGACCGCGGCGCGATCTGCTAGCGCCGCGGCGCGCTTTGCTGATGTAGCCGGCAGCCGCGCTTTCTACGCTCCCTGTTCACATCAGGAATCGGGGAGCACACATGACCGCCAAGGCCAATGACGCCCGCGAGGGCACCGGCAGGAAATGGTACGACGACTATCCACATCTCGGCAGGGATCCGCTGCCGGTGGAGCAGTATCTTTCCCAAGAACAATTTGAGCTCGAGCGCGAGCACATCTTCCGCAAGACCTGGCTCAGCGTTGGCAAGGTCGAGCAGATTCCGAATGCAGGCGATTACTTCGTGCAGGACATCGCCATGCTCCACACCTCCGTCATCATCATGCGCGGCAAGGACAACGCAATACGGGCGTTCCACAACGTGTGTTCACATCGCGGCAACAAGTTGCTCTGGGAAAAGCAGGGCTCCTGCCAGGCCATTACCTGTCGCCTGCACAGCTGGGCCTATGAGCTGGACGGCGCGCTGCGGTTTGTGCCGGACGAGGGCAGCTTCTTCAACTTGGACCGCAAGAAACTCGGTCTCACGCCCCTCAAGCTGGATGTGTGGGAAGGTTTCGTGTTCGTGAACCTGGATCCCGCCCCGGCGCAGACGCTGGCGGAGTATCTGGGTGAGCTCGGCACCAGCCTGCATGGTTATCCTTTTCACGGGAATTCCGCGACCAGTGCGAGCTGGACCGCGGAGGTGAATGCCAACTGGAAACTCATCAAGGATGGTTTCCAGGAGGTTTATCACGTGCCATTCCTGCATCGGAAATCCATCCCCGATGCGTTCACCAGCAAGGAGAATCCCTTTGCCCATGTACTGCACATGGAGCTGCTGGGTGATCATGCAAGGACTTCGCTCTTTGGGAACGCAGCGCTCAAGCCGACGCCGGTAGCGGGTGCCGCGTTCATGCGTGGCAGCTTTGCGGTGCGCAAGGATTTCAGCGTGGATCAACTGCCGCCCGGGGTGAACCCCTCGCGCAGCACTGCCTGGGCTTTCGATTTGAACATCGTTTTTCCAGCGCTGATCCTGGCGGTCTCCGAAGGCTCTTACTTCACGCACCAGTTCTGGCCGGTGGCAGTGGACCGCACGATCTGGACCGCCACCCAGTACTTCCCGCGTGCCCGCACCCCGGGGCAACGATTCAGCCAGGAATACGGGCATGTGATCTTCCGGGATGTGGTGCTGGAGGATGGGCGCATCCTCGAGGAGACCCAGTCCGTGATCGGCTCCGGTGCCAAAGCCACCTTCATGCTCCACGATGAGGAACTGCTGGTCCGCCACAGTCAGGAGGCCATCATGCGCAGAACCCACGGACATGGCGCTCCCCCATCAACGCCCCGCAACGGGCAAGGAGGTGCCGCATGAGTGCCCAGCGCTTTCCCGCGCAATTTGCGGATCTCGCGGCATGGTCCGACTGGGCGCTGGCCACCGAGGCGGAGCGCGGCTCCAAGCGCCAGGCCAGCACCCTGGAAGAGATTGATGGCTTCTACGCGGCCATGCTCGCGAGACTGGACGAAACCTTAAGTTTTCTCGACCAGTACACGCTGGACGAGTTGCCTGAGGAGTGCGTGCCCCTCATGTTGCTGACCTTGTCGCTGGCGGAAGTGGCACCGGCCGTGGAGCAGTTCCGGCAAGCGGCCGTGACCGATGGCTTTGATACCCGACGCTTCCGGCCCGCCCGCCGGGGTTATTCGGGGCCAGCGGCCGGGTGAGCTTGTTCTTGGTTTCTGCGCTGGATAGAGTTCGTGCAGGCGCCGTCCGGCGCGAGAAGGAACCCACCATGAACATGACTCTCGTCAACGAGCTCGGCGGCGCGCTGGACCGCTATTTTGATCTCATGTACGACTGCGATGTCAGTCGCTTCGACCAGGTATTCGCAGCCACCGCGCAGCTGCATGGCCTGCGCGAAGGCGAAATGATCTGCTGGCCGGCGGCGCATTACCGTGAAGTCCTGGCCGGCCGCAAATCGCCGAAATCACAGGGCGCCACCCGCGAACAGCAGATCCTGATGGTGGATTTCACGTCTTCCACGCAGGCCCTGGCCAAGGTCCGGGTACGGATTGGCGACATGTTTTTTGTCGACTATCTCAGCTATCACAAGATCAACGGGCAATGGCTGGTGACGTCCAAGGCTTACCATCGGGAAGCCTGATTGCCTTGCGCGCACTCGCCCGGGTGGTGGGACCACTCGGGCGAACCTGACGCAGCCAACAACAAACAGAGGAGAGGGGACGTAAGTATGTTGTCAGAAGCGGAAATGATCCGACTGTGGGAGCAGCACACCGAGCTCGAATTCGCGACGCGTGATGCGGCGGCGACAGTGGCCACCATGACGCCACCCTGCGGCCACTGGCCCGCACTGTGGGCTCGGATCGCCTCATCGACGAGTTCATCTTCTCCTGCACCCACGATGTGGTGATGGACTGGATGCTGCCCGGCGTTGCACCCACGGGCCGGAAGATCGAGATCCCCATGGTGGTCGCCGTGCAGTTCGAAGGCGACAAAATCGCCTGCGAGCGGATTTACTGGGACCAAGCCTCCGTGCTGGTGCAGATCGGATTGCTGGACTCCAAGGGCTTACCGGTGGCGGGCGTTGAAACGGCGCGGAAGTTTGAAGATCCCCAGCTGCCGTCGAATGCTCTGATACGCGGGGCTGCAGCCCGGCACTGAGTTTGCTGAAGGGCGGGTGTGCAATCAGGTCCCCCGCTCTTCAGGCACTCCCCCGGTGCCGGACTTCTTCCGGCGTGCGGCCGGTCCAGTCACGGAAGGCGCGATAAAACGAGTTGGGCTCTTCAAAGCCCAGCAGGAAAGAAATCTCCGCGGCCGGCAGGGTGGTCTTGCGAAGATAGTGCAGGGCGAGCGCTGAACGGGTTTCCTGCAGCAGTCGCATGTAGGTGGTGCCTTCGGCTTCCAGTTGCCGTTGCAGGGTGCGGCGACTCACAAAGAGTCGTTTGGCCACGGCGTCCATCGCGGCAAGTCCGCTGGGCAAGGCTTCCAGCAGCACCGCTCGCACCCGTTGCTCCATTGTCACGGACGTATCCAGCTGCATCAGCCGCGTGCGCAGCTCCGGCTCGAAGGTCGCCCACATGCCTTCGTTGGCGGTAAGGAACGGGCGCTGTGCATCTTCCGCATCAAACACCACCCGGTGCGTCTTGCCGCGTCTGATTCTCACGCCCAGGAATTGTTCGAACTCTTCCGCTTCCGCAGGAGGGTGCGTGGTTTCCACACGCAGCGGCTTCAGCGGTTCGCGCGTTCCCATGCGCAGCAGCGACACAAAGAACAGAAGCTCGGTCACCACCAGCGATTGCGGCGGCGGCAGTAGTGGATCGGGCCAGTGAATACCCAAGGTGACCGTGTGTGTTTCTGGCTTCAGTTCCAGGCGCATGGGCGCCACCAGCGCCTTGAAGCGCGCGATACGTTCCACCGCCACCAGGAAGTTCGGACTGCACAGGGCAGCAAAGAGCGGCGGTGAGAAGGATTCGCTCCTCACCGCCTGGCACAGGCGCAGCGGAAAGAGCGGATCGTCCAACTCCTCTGCAAGCGCATTCCAGAACCGGTAGAAATCCGCCGCGCCAAGACGTGCAGAGCCCTGCACCAGCAGGTCTTCCGGCATGCCGGCCCGGCGCAATACGCGCGCAGCAGACACGCCCAGATCCTTCAGGATTGGGCGCCAGCTCGTCTCGAGCGCATAGGTATTTGAGTGCATGGTGGGATTCCGGCGTCCAGCCGCGGGCCGGACGCCATTATCAAAGTGCATCTGGATCACGGCAATCGCTCCTCAGACGCAAAACGCCCCGGCCCGAACTCAAAGCCCGAAATTGGCGCGCATCCCGCCAATGAAGGCGGCATCATCCGCGGCGCGCCGTGCGGTGAGCAACTGCACCGCATCGGCACCCGCCTCATAGCGCAGCTGCGCGGTTCCGTCGGTCGCTGCCTGATAGATGACATCGGCCACCATCTCGGGCGGGGAGGCGTTTTCTGTCATCGGTCCCAGCGCGGCAAACACGGCCTGCACCAGGGGTTGGTATTCCTCCACGGCGGGATCATTGTTGAATTCGAAGGAACGGCCGGCGAAGTCGGTCTTGATCATGCCGGGCTCCACAATCTTCACCTGCACTCCGGAACCAGAGAGCTCGTAATGCAAGGCTTCGGAGAGTCCTTCCACGGCGAATTTGGAACCGTGATAAAGCGTGCCCAAGGGGAAGGTAATCTTTCCACCCACGGAAGAGATGTTGATGATCACACCCTCACGCTGGCGGCGGAAATGCGGAATCAGCGCCTGAGTGGTGGCAATGAGGCCGATCACGTTCACGTCGAACTGGTTGCGCACGCGTGACAGGGGCGTGGACTCCAGCGGCCCATAGGCGCCGTATCCCGCGTTATTCACCAGCACATCGATGCATCCGAAGCGCTCGAGGCCAGCTTGCACCGCCTGGGTGATGGACGCCGTGTCCTGCACATCCAGTCGCGCCACCAGCACGCGATCCAGACCCGTAAGTTCGGTCTCCTGCGCGGGGTTGCGCATGGTGGCGATGACGTTCCAGCCCTTGGCATGGAAGTGGAATGCAGTGGCGCGGCCAATACCGCTGGAAGCGCCGGTGATGAGTACTGTCTTTGGCATGGGGGTCCTCCTGTGTGACCCCCAGACTACGTGCCGTGGCGCACTACCCCACCAGCAATCTGCGCCACTTCCTTATCGATTCGCGCCATGACACGGAGAGGGCTCAGCTGAGCGCTTCGAGATTGGCATAGGCCGCCACCAGCCACTTCACCCCGCCGCCGGCGAAATTCACCTGCACACGGGTATGCGCACCGCGGCCCTCCATGTGCAGGACCACGCCTTCACCGAAGGTCCGATGCAGCACGCGCTGTCCCAGATGCAGCCCGGATTCACCGGACTCCTCGCGCATTGCGACAGACGCAAGGCCCGAGCCACCCATGCGCACTTCTTCCAGCAGCTCGCGCGGAATCTCGCGCAGGAAGCGCGAAGGCTGCGGGTAGAAATCCGCGCCATGCAGGCGGCGTGACTCCGCATGCGACAAGGTCAGCCGTTTGCGCGCACGTGTGAGCCCCACATAGCAGAGGCGACGTTCTTCCTCCAGCTGGCTGGGATCCGTGCTGGAACGCTGATGGGGAAAGAGTCCTTCTTCGAGGCCCACCAGAAACACGTTGGAGAATTCCAGCCCCTTGGCGGCATGCAAGGTCATGAGTTGCACGCAGTCATCGAACTGGCCACCCTGGCCTTCGCCTGCCTCGAGCGCCGCATGACTCAGGAATGCCGCCACCAGTGGCAGTTCGGCATCGTTCTCATCCGGTTCGAAATCACGCGCAGCCGTGACCAACTCTTCCAGGTTCTCGATGCGGTCGAGACCGCGATCACCCTTCTCCTTGCGATAGTGATCCGGCAGGCCGCTGAGCGAGATCACCGTCTCCAGCACGGCTTCCAGCGGCAGCCCCTCGATCTGCTGGCTGATGGTCTCGATGAGCTGCAGGAATTGGCCGACGGCAGTGACGGCGCGTGCGCCCAGCTCTCGATTGGCGACCAGCTTGCGCGCCGCCTCCCACAGACTGATGCGGTTCAGCCGGGCGCAGTTGCGGATGTCGTCCACCGTGCGATTGCCGATACCGCGCACCGGCAGGTTGATGATGCGCTCGAAGGCAGGGTCTGCATCATGAAAATTGGCGAGGCGGAGATAGGCGAGCGCGTCCTTGATTTCCGCACGCTCATAGAATTTGAAGCCGCCGTAGACCCGATAGGGCACATCCGCCTGGCGCAGGGCGTCTTCCAGTACGCGCGACTGGGCACTGGTGCGATAGAGGAGTGCTGTTTCGGTGTAGCGGTCGCCTTCTTCATGCATGCGGCGGATACTGTCTACGCAGTAGCGGGCTTCTTCCACATCATTGAATGCGGCGTAAATGCGGATGGGATCGCCGCGCGCCCCATCAGTCCAGAGTTTCTTGCCGAGGCGCCCACTGTTCCAGGCGATGAGGGCATTGGCCGCATCCAGAATGTTGCCCGTGGAGCGGTAGTTCTGCTCCAGGCGCACCAGGTTGTGGGTGGGATAGTCGCGGCGGAAGCGCTGCATGTTCTCCACCTGTGCGCCACGCCAGCTGTAGATGGACTGGTCGTCATCGCCCACCACGAAGAAGTTGGCCTGATCCGCCACCAGAAGCTTCAGCCACCGGTACTGCAGAGCGTTGGTGTCCTGGAATTCATCCACCAGCACATGGAAAAAGCGCTCCTGGTAATGACGGAGCAGGCCTGCGTTGTCGCGCCACAGTTCGGAGGCCCGCAGCAGCAACTCGCCAAAGTCCACCAGTCCGGAACGCGCACAGGCTTCCTCATAGGTCTTGTAGATGTCGATGAAGGTGCGCAGGCCGGCATCGTTGTCATCGGTGAGGTCAGCGGGCCGCAGGCCCTCGTCCTTGCGACCATTGATGAACCACTGCACTTCGCGCGCCGGCCACTGGTCCTCGTCCAGATTCATGCCGCGAATCACGCGCTTCAGCATCTTCTGCTGATCTTCCGAATCCATGATCTGGAACTGCTCGGGCAGGCCAGCCTCTCGCCAGTGTGAACGCAGCAGGCGATGGGCGATGCCATGGAAAGTGCCGACCCACATGCCGCCCAGGGGGCGGTTGATGAGGGATTCGATGCGCCCGCGCATCTCGGCTGCGGCCTTGTTGGTGAAGGTCACGCAGAGCACGCCCGAAGGCGCGGCGAGGCCTTGCTCCAGGCACCAGGCCACCCGGTGGACGAGAACACGCGTCTTGCCGCTGCCGGCACCTGCCAGGACGAGGGTCTGGCGGGCGGACGTGGTGACGGCCTGGAGTTGCGCTTCGTTCAAGCGCGCGAGGGTATTCGACATGCGGCGATTTTAGCAGGATGGCAACGGGCGCCGGGATCCGAATCCGCTACAATGCGGCGACTGTCACCCCGCAAGGATTCTGCGCCCGTGTCCTCGCCCTCTGCCGATCCCTCGGATGCCGTTGATATCGCACATCGCGTGGTGCAGATCGCCCGCCAGAAAGGCCTGGCCGCCGCAGTCTCCGTGAATGCGGGCGAGGGCCTCTCGGTCACGGTGCGGGCCGGCGAGGTGGAGACCCTCGAATACCATCAGGACAAGGCGGTCCATGTGACGGTGTATGACGGCCAGCGCAAGGGCAGCGCCACGTCCAAGGATTTCAGCGGCAATTCGCTCGCAGAGACCGTGTCTGCCGCGGCGGAGATTGCCCACAATGCCGAGCCGGACCCATGGTCCGGGCTGCTCGAAGAGCGCTATCTCGCGCAAGACATCCCGGATCTCGATCTCGACCATCCGTGGGAGATCACGGCCGAGGACGCCATTGCACTCGCGCTGCGCGCCGCCGAGGCCGCACAAGCCGCCGAGCGCGAAGTGAGCCAGGTGGATGAGGCGGGGGTCAGTCACTACCGCGGGGTTCATGCGTATGCCAACAGGCATGGCTTCGCGGCGGGCTATGCCGGCACCCGGCACGGACTCAATTGCATCGTGGTGGGCGCGCGGGACGGCGCCATGCAGCGAGGCTACTGGTTCACCTCGGCCCGTCGCGCGAGTGCGCTGGAGTCTCCGGAGACGGTCGGCCGGCTCGCCGCCGAGCGCGCGGTGGCCAAGCTCGGGGCACGCAAGCTCGGCACGCGGCGGGCACCGGTGATCTTCGAAGCCCGACTGGCGACCGGACTCATCGGCTCGCTGGTTGCCGCCAGCTCCGGCGGCAATCTGTATCGGGAGGCCTCCTTCCTGCGCGATGCCGCCGGCACCCAGGTCATGCCGGGGTTTCTCACCATCGAGGAAGATCCTTTCCTGCCGCAGGGTCTGGGCAGTGCACCTTTCGATGCCGAAGGTGGCGCCACGCGCAGTCGCAGGGTGATCGATGCCGGCATTCTCACGGGGTATTTTCTTGATGGCTACAGCGCGCGCCGGTTGGGCCTCCCGCCGACCGGCAATGCGGGCGGTCCGCACAATTTAATCGTCGGCCACCAGGATGAAGATCTGCAGACCCTGCTCCGTCGCATGGGGCGCGGCCTTTTGGTCACCGACCTCATGGGCCATGGCACCAATCTGTTGACCGGCGATTATTCCCGTGGCGCGAGCGGCTTCTGGGTGGAAGACGGCGCCCTGGCGTATCCCGTGGAAGAAATCACCATTGCCGGCAATCTGCGCGACATGCTGCGCGGAATCGTGGCGGTGGGCAGTGACGTGGAAACCCGCGGCGCCACGCGCATCGGCTCGGTGCTGCTGGAAGAAATGACCATCGCCGGAGAATAAGCGATGCATGACTCTCTGCAAGGATTGCTGCGCAGTCTGGATGCCGTGATTCTCGGCAAGCCTGCGGTCACCCGCCTTTCCGTGACCTGTTTGCTGGCTGGCGGCCACCTCTTGCTGGAAGATTTGCCGGGCGTCGGCAAGACCACGCTCGCGCACGCGCTGGCGAAGCTTTCCGGCCTGCAGTTCCAGCGCCTGCAGTTCACGAGCGACATGCTGCCCTCGGATATCCTCGGTGTTTCCATCTATCACCGGGAAACGAACACCTTCACCCTGCAGCGCGGACCTGTCTTCACGCAGGTTTTGTTGGCGGATGAGATCAACCGCGCCACACCACGCGCTCAAAGCGCGCTGCTCGAAGCCATGCAAGAGGGACAGGTGACGCTGGAGGGCAGCACGCATGCGCTGTTGCGGCCTTTCTTCGTGATCGCCACCCAGAATCCTCGCGAGCAGATCGGTACTTATCCCCTGCCCGAGTCGCAGCTCGACCGCTTTCTCATGCGTCTCTCGCTGGGGTATCCGGCACCGGCTGCGGAGCGGCAACTGCTGCGTGGCGAGGAGCGTCGCGGCATGATCGAGGCGCTGCAACCGATACTCGATGCTGCGCGTTTCCTCGAACTGCAGGCAGCAGTGGGTGAAGTCCACGTTTCGGATGCGATGCTTGATTATCTGCAGGCCGTACTCACGCACACCCGGCGCTCTGCAGACTATGCGTGCGGGCTCTCGCCACGCGCGGGTCTCGCACTGCTGCGCGCCACCCGCGCCTGGGCCTTGCTGGAGGGACGCAAGCACTGCGTGCCGGAGGATCTGCAGGCCGTGTTGCCCAGCGTTGCCGGGCATCGGCTCGTTGCAAGGGATGGCACGCGCACCGCCGAAGAGCTGGGCGCAGCTTTAGTAGCCGGCGTCCCGATTCCCTGAACCGGCAGTAACGCGGCCAGGGCCATGTTCGGTCACCCCAGACCCTTCCCCACGCCGCCCATCAATTATCGACGGCTGTACATGCTGCCGAACCGGCATGGTCTGCTGCTCGGCGCGCTCATCCTCGTCATCCTGCTCGGCGCCATCAATTACGACAACGCACTCGCTTATCTGCTCTGCTTTCTGCTGGGCGGGCTGCTGCTGGTGGGCATGCTGCAGGGGTATCACAATCTCGCCGGCCTGCAGCTGGGTGAGGTGGAATCCGTGCCGACCTTCGCAGGAGGGGAAGCCGAGTTTCGCCTGCACTTGCTGGATGACAGCGCACGGCCTCGCCACCACGTGACGGTCTCCGCGCTCGCGCTGGACGATCGCCGGTGGTGGCTGAAGGATCAACGCACCGCCGTGACGCAGCTTCCCGTGCTTGAACCGGGAGGTGAGGTGATCCTGCGCGTGCCTTCGCCTCATCGGGGCTGGCAAGCGATTGGCAGGGTGAGAGTGGAATCGCGCTTCCCACTCGGTGTGCTGGGCGGGTGGGCCTATCTGGAAACCCGCGCGCGCATTGGTGTATCCGCGGCCTGTCGGACACTTGCCCTTGCCGGAAGCGGATTTGCCCGCGGGTCAGGGCGAGCGCGGCAATGCTACCGGCGTGGAGGATTTCACGGGACTGCACCCCTATCGGCCGGGCGAATCCCCGCGGCGCATTCATTGGCCATCCCTGGCCCATCAGGATGAAGTGCTGGTCAAACGCTTCAGTGGCAATGCGGATCGCGAAACGGCGCTTGACTGGTCTGCCGTTGCGCACCTGCCGGACGTGGAGGACAAACTCTCGCAACTCTGCCAATGGGTGCTGCAGGCCGAACAACGCGGGCTGCGCTACAGCCTGAGCCTGCCGGGGATGTCGCCCATTGCTCCCGGATGCGGCACGGCGCAGCGTCGCGCAGCACTGGAAGCGCTGGCCCGGTACGGTCTGGAATGATCACGATGCGACGGGAGACACAGGAGCTCGCGCGTTCGCAATTGTGGTGCCTCGCGAGCCTCATCGCTGCAATCGCGCCCCATGTACCGCGACTCTCGCCCGGCATCACCGCCTGCTTCGTGGTGCTCGCCGGATGGCGCATGCTCGCCGCCTGGCAGTATCTGCCGTTGCCGGATCGGCGCCACAAGGCCTTGTGGTGGTTGAAGCAGTTTCTGGCGCTCGCGGCGTCTCTCGCCGTGTATATCGCCTACCGCGGGCAGATTGGTCGTGATGCGGGCGTGGCGCTGCTGGCAACCCTGATGGGACTCAAGCTCATCGAGCTGCAGGCGACCCGCGATTTCTACATCGTGACGTTTCTCGCCTACTTCCTCGTGGTGACCAACTTCTTCTATTCCCAGACCGTGTTCACGGCGGTCTACATGCTGGGCGTGGTGGTGCTCATCACCGCCACGCTCATCCGCTTCAACACTTCACCCACCGTCTTTTCCGGACAGGCCTGTCTGCGTCTCGGGGCCCGCATGGTGTTGCAGGCCGTGCCCATCATGCTCATCGCTTTCGTGTTGTATCCGCGCATTCCGGGCCCCCTCTTCGGCCTGCCCAAGGATGCTTACGACGCGGTCACCGGGCTCAGCGACACCATGACCTTGGGCGAGATCACGCGTCTCGGGGCCAGCGATGAAATCGCCTTCCGCGTCGATTTTGCTGGCAAGGTTCCACGCGCCGCAGACATGTACTGGCGCGGGCCGGTGCTGTGGCAGACGGATGGCCGCACCTGGCGGGCTGGCCCGATTGCAGAGGGCAAGGCACCCGAGGTGGAAGGACTGGAGGAGCGCTATCGCTACACCGTGCTGCTGGAACCCACGGACGAACACTGGCTGATTGGTCTCGATGCGGTGCTGGATGCCGGCAAGGTGGCGCGCACAGGGCCGGATCTCAGCCTGCATGCCACGACCCCGGTGCGCAAACGCCTGCGCTACACCCTGGAATCCGCGACCCGCTGGCGCCTGATGGCACTCACGGAGGCCGAGCGAACTGCGGCACTGCAACTGCCGGCAGTGGCGCATCCGCGGGCCCGCGCGCTGGCTGCCGAGTGGCGTGATGAAACCGCCACACCACGCGCACTGGTGGAGCGCGCACTGGCTTTCTATCGCGAAGATTTCGTCTACACACTGCTGCCGGAGGCGCTCAGCGGAGATGCCATCGACAGCTTCCTGTTCGAAACCCGCGAAGGCTTTTGCGAGCACTTTGCGGGCAGCTTCGTGGTGCTGATGCGCGCGGCCGGAGTTCCCGCACGCGTGGTCACCGGCTGCCAAGGTGGTGAATTCAACAACCTCAGTGACTACTTCATGATCCGCCAGCGCGATGCCCACGCCTGGGCGGAAGTGTATCTGCCGCAGGAGGGTTGGGTGCGCGTGGATCCCACCGCGGTGGTGGCGCCCTCGCGGCTTTCACTCGGCATCGAGTCGGTGACCGGGGCGCGTACGCAGCTGCCGCTTTTTGAAGCCAATGAAACTGCGGTGCGCGCGCTGCGCAGTCTGCGGGCGGCCTGGGATGCGGTGAACTATCAGTGGTCGCAATGGGTGCTGGGCTATACCCCGCAGCGGCAGCTCGAATTTCTGTCCTGGCTGGGTTTTGTCGAGGCAGATCTCACCGGCATGACCACAGCGTTGGCGCTTACCGTGGCCGCGATGGTGCTGGTGCTGGCCTGGGTGACGCGGCGCTCACGCACGCTTGAGGATGCGGTGCTGCGGGACTACCGACGGTTTTGCGCAAGGCTCGCCGGCATTGGTTTGCCACGCGCCGCGCATGAGGGGCCGCTGGCGTATGCCGAGCGTATTGGTGAGGTGCGCCCGGACCTCACGCCGCAGGTTGAACACATCACACGGCTTTATACGGGACTGCGTTACAGCGATGTGCCGCTGGACCGCAGCCTGCTCGCGCGTGCCGTATCGCGCTTCCGGCCCAGC
>Ga0194116_10002596_pt1 | contig 23053 bp, 22 predicted proteins | sample TA2MahsurfametaG_4_FD_148617 | JGI IMG/M metagenome (GOLD analysis project Ga0194116, IMG submission 148617) | Freshwater microbial communities from Lake Tanganyika, Tanzania - TA2015008 Mahale S9 surface | ecosystem: Environmental > Aquatic > Freshwater > Lake | place: Tanzania: Lake...
AATGAAAACTTCGTATCAATCAAGGTAGATCGCGAAGAACGGCCAGACATTGACTCTATATATATGGAGGCAACTACCGCTTTGACTGGGCACGGTGGTTGGCCGATGTCAGTCTTCTTGACACCAGACGGGCGCCCCTTCTATGCGGGCACGTATTTTCCACCAACAGCGCGCGGTGGAATGACATCTTTTAAAGACTTATTGACCGCGATTACCCAAACCTGGCGAGAGCGGCGCGCAGAAGTTGAACAGGCTGCAGCTCGAATATCTGCGGCGCTTAGTGATTCATCACCTCGAGCAAATTCTGGTGGGGTGGCCACGAGCGCCTTGGTCGAGATCGATCTGTTGGGTAACCCTAATTATGCGAACCTCGCTCGCGGCGCAGTCGAAAAACTTAGCCGTCAGTTCGATGAGAATTCGGCTGGCTTTGGGGGGGCACCGAAGTTTCCCCCGTCCATGGTTCTTGACTTCTTGCTGTTGCATCACAAGAACACTTCGAATGAGCGTGCGTTAGAGATAGTTCGACAAACGTGCGAGGCGATGGCCAGAGGCGGGATCTACGACCAATTAGGCGGTGGCTTCGCTAGATATTCAGTTGATGCCAATTGGGTCGTGCCACATTTCGAGAAGATGCTCTACGACAACGCTTTGCTGCTCGGTCTTTATGCGCGGTTGCACGCACAAACTGGTAATCAATTGGCTCTTCGAGTCTGTCAAGAGACGGCGGATTTCTTGCTTCGAGATATGACGACGGCTCAGGGCGGTTTTGTAGCGAGCTTCGATGCGGATTCTGAAGGTGTCGAGGGGCTTTATTACGCATGGAACCTAAAGCAACTAGTCGAGGCACTAGGCCAAGAAGACGGCCAGTGGGCTGCAGAACTGTTATCGGTAACCAAGCACGGCACATTCGAGCACGGCCTATCTACGTTGCAACTATTGGTCGACCCGGCCGACCAACCGAGATGGCGCGTGATTAAGGACAAACTCAGCGAGGCTAGAGATACACGAATAGCCCCTGCCCGAGACGACAAGGTGATCGCCGCCTGGAACGGAATGGCTATCGCGAGTCTGGTTACTGCCTATCAGGTGACTTCAAAAGTCGAGTATTTAGAGGCCGCGAAGAGATCTGCAACCCTGCTTCGTGATTTGCATTTAAGTGACACAGGCTTACTTAAACGGGTATCTCTTGATGGTGAGGTCGGCTCACCAGATGGCGTGCTTGAAGATTATGCCCTCGTGGCACTTGCATTTTTCGCCTTGGCCGATGTCGAAGGCGATGACGCGGCCGAAGCATCGAATTGGCGAAAGCTCGGCAACCAGCTAGTTGCGCATGCACTCAAGCATTTCGTAGCCGAACAAAGTAAAGAAAAGTTGACGTTCTATGACACTTCTGACTATTCAGAACATTTGTTTAAGAGACCGCAAGATCTAAGCGATAACGCAACACCGTCGGGTAGCGCTGCGATGGCACGAGCACTCTTGTATTCCACCGATAGCCCCGAGCTAGCTCGCCTGGCTCTGGCTGGTGGCTTCGGCTTGATGGCAACTGCACCGCGCTTTGCAGGCTCTTGGTTGACGGCACTTGAAGATACGAGGGCCACAGCGTGTTCGATTACGGGGTGCACGTGAGAAGCCCCCTATATGCGCTCTATGAGAGAAGACTTCTTTCGAAACTGCCAGCCGATCGCCTGCCAAAACATGTCGGAGTCATTTTGGACGGCAATCGTCGTTGGGCACTAGATCAGGGCAGTAGCACTGAAGTCGGCCACCTAGCAGGTGCGCGCCACATCAAAGAGTTCTTGGAATGGTGTGACGAGGTCGGAATACCACTGGTAACCCTGTGGCTACTAAGCACTGAGAACTTGCATCGACCCGAACGACAGCTTGCAGCTCTAGTCGAAATCATCAATGAGACCGTGGTCGAGTTGGCGGCAACGGGTAAGTGGCGACTAAAGCTCGTTGGCTCGGTTGAGCTCTTACCTGATTCGATGCGTGAAGTAGTGAAAAAGGCTGAATTAGATACCGCGAATTGCACGGGCATGGTGGTAAACATCGCAGTCGGTTATGGCGGCAGACAAGAGGTCGTTGACGCAGTCAAGTCGCTACTTGTTGAGAGAAACAACAAAGGCGAGACGCTTAGTTCAGTGGCCGCCACCCTAGATGCAGATGAAATAGGCCGCCACCTCTACACCGGTGGTCAGCCTGACCCAGATCTCGTCATCAGGACTTCAGGTGAGCAGCGCCTCTCGGGTTTCTTGATGTGGCAGAGCGCCTACTCGGAATTCTGGTTTTGTGAGGCCTATTGGCCGGACTTTCGCCGTGTCGATTTCTTAAGAGCGTTGCGTGACTATGCGCAGCGCCAAAGGCGATTCGGGGTTTAGTTCGGCGCGTCGTGCTGCGGTAGTAACCAAGACGCTTTACCGTGATGACTTCCAGATGACCGATTCCCCAAGACAGACGAATCGCTAAATAGCGACTAGCAAGTGACGGACTCTTTGCAGCGAACTGTCGTGCTAGACACCAGCGTCTTACTTTCTGACCCACACGCCCTGCTTCGCTTCAACGGCCACGACGTCGTCATACCGCTAACGGTGGTCGACGAGCTTGAAGGCAAGCGCACTCACCCAGAGCTTGGGTTTTTCGCTCGCGAAGCATTGCGTCAACTAGATGACTTACGAACTAAGTACGGAAACTTAGACGAACCTGTGCCAATAGGCGACGAGGGCGCTCACCTCTGGGTCGAGCTTTCACATTCTGACCCGAGCTTGCTACCGAAGTCATTTGCACCAATAGACAACGACGCGCGCATATTGGCAACGGCCTTTTCGTTGGCGCAATCAAAGAAGAACGTCGTCTTGGTCAGCAAAGACGTGCCAATGCGAGTCAAAGCCTCTGCCATTGGGTTGCCGACTGAGGAATATCGAGCAGACGACGTACCACTCTCAGGTTGGACTGGTATGGCCGACTTGGCAGTAAGTCAAGACCAGCTCGACACATTGTTCTCGACAGGTTGGCTAGAGCATGACGAAGCAAGGCAGTTGATTTGTCATACGGGTCTAGTTCTTTCTGCACCCACCTCGAGCGCGCTTGGACGAGTAATGCCAGATAAGCGCGTGAAGCTTGTTCGGGGCGAGACAGAAGTTTTTGGGCTACGCGGGCGAAGCGCTGAACAAAGACTGGCACTCGATCTCTTACTCGATGAAACAATCGGAATCGTTTCGCTAGGCGGGCGCGCCGGTACGGGTAAGTCGGCGTTGGCCATGTGCGCCGGGCTAGAGGCCGTGATTGAAAAGCGCAGTCACCGAAAACTCATGGTGTTTCGTCCGCTCTACGCCGTAGGCGGCCAAGATCTTGGTTATTTGCCCGGGTCAGAAAGCGAAAAGATGTCACCTTGGGCTCAGGCCGTTCACGACACACTCGATGCCGTAACCACGCCAGACGTGGTACAAGAAATCATGGCGCGCGACATGTTCGAAGTCTTGCCGCTTACTCATATTCGTGGGCGTTCGTTGCACGACTCATTCGTGATAGTGGACGAGGCCCAAAGCCTCGAGCGAAACGTTCTACTCACGGTTTTGTCGCGAATTGGCGAGGGGTCGCGAGTGATCTTGACTCACGACGTTGGTCAACGAGACAACTTGCGCGTTGGGCGCCATGACGGGGTAGCTGCAGTCGTCGAACGATTAAAGGGCCATCCACTTTTTGCTCACATGACCCTCAATAGATCAGAGCGCTCACCAGTCGCAGCACTTGTTACCGAAATGCTCGAGGAATCACGCCCTTAAGCGGGCACACCTACTGAAATATTCGTAGCAATAGGCCTTAGTCGGTCTTCAAAGAAGTCGTTGCCTTTGTCGTCGACCACGATAAAGGCCGGGAAGTCTTCTACTTCGATCTTCCAGACAGCCTCCATCCCGAGATCGGGAAAGGCGATAACTTCGATGTGTTTTATGCAGTCGTGAGCTATGCGCGCCCCCGGGCCACCGACTGTGCCCAGGTAAAAGCCACCGAATTTTTCACAAGCTTTTGTGACCTCTGCACTTCTGTTGCCCTTAGCTAACGTGATGAGCGAGCCACCTTTGGCTTGAAAAGGTGCCACGTAACTGTCCATTCGGCCGGCGGTTGTCGGGCCAAACGAACCCGAGGGCAAACCGGTTGGGGTTTTTGCCGGGCCCGCGTAATAGATCGGGTGGTTCTTGAAGAAATCTGGCATCGGTTCGCCGCGATCAAGCATCTCTTGCACGCGGGCGTGAGCCATGTCTCTAGCAACGATCAAAGTGCCGGTTAGGTGTACACGCGTCTTGACTGGGTGTTTAGACAGCTCAGCCAATATCTCTGGCATCGGCCGGTTTAGATCAAGTGAAACGTAAAAGTCTTCTAGGTCATCTGGCTTAGTTTCGGGCAAGAACTTTGCTGGGTCTGTTTCTAGTTCTTCTAGAAATACCCCGTCAGCTGTGATTTTTGCCAGGGCCTGGCGGTCGGCGGCACAAGAGACGGCGATGGCAATCGGCAAAGAAGCATTGTGACGTGGGAGTCGAATCACGCGCACGTCATGGCAGAAGTATTTGCCGCCGAATTGCGCACCGATACCGAACTCTCGAGTTTGTGCCAAGACTTGAGATTCCATCTCTTCGTCGCGAAAAGCTTGCCCGAGTTCGTTGCCGTGGGTGGGCAGTGTGTCTAGGTATTTGGTAGATGCAAGCTTTGCGACTTTTAAGGCGAATTCAGCCGTCGTGCCACCAATGACGATTGCTAAGTGATAAGGCGGGCAAGCCGATGTGCCGATCAGCCGCAGTTTTTCGTCCAAGAAGGCCTTCATCTTTTCGGGGTTTAGCACGGCCTTGGTTTGCTGGTAGAGCAAAGATTTGTTTGCGCTGCCGCCCCCTTTGGCGATTATCAAGAACGAGTACTCATTTGCCTTCTCTGGTGAGGTCTCAGCCGTGATTTCGATTTGTGCCGGCAAATTGGTGCCAGTGTTCTTCTCGTTCCACATCGTTAGTGGCGCAAGCTGGGAATACCGCAAGTTCAAGTCGTGATACGCCTGATAGATGCCCTCTGTTATGGGTTCTTCATCGGGGCCGTCAGTAATGACGTTCGCACCACGCTTGGCAAGAACCAGCGCGGTGCCGGTGTCTTGGCACATAGGCAGCACCCCACCTGCTGAGATGTTGACGTTCTTTAGTAGGTCAAGAGCCACGAACCTGTCGTTAGGGCTTGCCTCGGGGTCGTCAATGATGCTGCGTAGTTGCCGCAGGTGTTCGGTTCGCAAATAGAAGCTGATGTCTTTGATGGCTTCTTTCATGAGCTGAGTCAGAGCTTGTGGCTCGACGGTTAGAAAGGTGCGATCGCCAAGCGTTTTCGTTGCGACCCCGCTCTTAGTGATTAAGCGATAGGGGATGTCTTTTGGGTCGATAGGTAGCGGGTTGTGCCAGCGTGATTCAGTGTTCATTCGTCGTCAGATTCGATCTTGTCGGCGACTGCGTCAAGAATCTCTTCACACCTGTCGGCGAGTTTTTCACTAAGTTCGAACAAAGCGAGCGATTCTTGAAGGGCGGCGCCACCGGTTTCAAGCAGGCCAACGATTTCTTGCAGGCTTTCGCGTGCTTCTTCGTAAGACATTTTCGCGATCTGGGCATCAGAAAACTCGACGCTAGCTCGAGTTTTAGCCATGACTTGATTCTCTCATTGAGTCACCACGTCGAGTTCACCATCGGTAAGGGTCGCTGTCATCGCTTGACCTGAAGCGATGCCGACACGCGAGGTAACTACGTGTCCGTCAGGGGTTCGCAAGATTGCATAACCCCGCGCCAAGGTCGCTAGAGGCGAGAGCGCTCGTAACTGACCTCTAGCCCCTGCCAACCACTCAGCTTCTCTGCTAACCAAAGAAGTGACGGCCCTTCTCGCTTGTTCGCGGGTGCGATCTATCTCATCGAAAGCCCGGTCGATCACCTCGCCGATTACTCGGCCAGCGCGCGCACGAAGTGAGTCAAGGTTGTCTAACTCGATGTCTACATCGGGAACGATCAAGCGAGCCGCGTCAGTTGGGGTCGAAGCGCGCAAGTCAGCCACCAAGTCGAGCAGGGGTGAGTCTTCTTCGTGCCCTATCGCTGAAACCACGGGTGTTTGACATTCCGCTACTACCCGCAACATTGACTCATCTGAAAAGACCATTAGGTCTTCGAAGGCCCCACCGCCACGAGCGATAACTATGACTTCGACTTCTGGGTAGTCGTCAAGCTCTAGTAGTGCGTCGCTTACTTCTCTAACCGCACTAACCCCTTGGACGGCCACCTCACGAACCTCGAATTGCACGCTTGGCCACCGTCTTCTTGAGTTGTTAATCACATCGTGCATGGCGTCACTTGCCCGCCCGCAGATCAGCCCAACTTTCTTTGGCACCAGCGGTGGGCTCTTTTTACGCGCAATGTCAAATAGACCTTCTTTGCGAAGACGTTCTTGCAACTCGGCCAGGCGAGCCAAATAATCACCGACGCCGAAGCTTTCTATTGCAGATGCCCGCATCATCAGCGAACCCCGTTTAGTCCAGAACTCGGTTTTGGCCCTTATGACTACTCGCTGGCCCTCAGATGTGTCGTTGCCTAAGCCCTTTAAGACCGAAGGCAAACAGGCGATCTGCAGCGACATCTCGGAATCTAAATCGCGTAATGAAAGAAATGCGAGGTTTGACCCTGGGCGAATCTTTACTTCCGTCAACTGACCCTCGACCCAAATCTCAGGTAGTGATCGCATCAATTCGGCAAGATCGGTCGAGATTTCTTGAACTGATACCGGGTTCGTCTTGTCTGTACCTCTGACCACGCCATGACGTTAGACTGCATCGGTGACAAGCGCACAAAAACGAGTGTTATTGGCCGCCCCGCGCGGTTATTGCGCGGGTGTTGATCGAGCAGTGATTACCGTCGAAAAGACTCTTGCCCTACACGGTGCGCCCGTCTACGTCCGAAAGCAAATCGTGCATAACAAGCATGTGGTCGAGACCCTTGAGGCAAAGGGTGTGGTTTTTGTCGAAGAACTAAGTGAGGTGCCAGACGGGGCGATAGTCGTGTTTTCTGCGCACGGCGTCTCGCCTGCCGTACATGCCGAAGCCAAAGAGCGAAACTTAAAGACGGTTGATGCAACTTGCCCGTTGGTCACCAAGGTGCATCAAGAGGCAAAGCGCTTCGCGGCCGACGGCTACCAGATTCTGCTGATAGGTCACGCTGGTCACGAAGAGGTCGAGGGCACCATGGGTGAAGCGCCAGAGAACATGACGTTGGTGCAGAGCCCTGATGAGGTCGATTCCGTTTCGATAGACCCGAATCGCCCCGTTGCTTGGCTTTCGCAAACCACCCTTTCGGTTGACGAAACCCTGGCAACCGTGGACAAGTTGCGAGAACGCCAACCTGACTTGATCGATCCGCCCAGTGATGACATTTGTTACGCAACTCAAAACAGGCAAGTGGCCGTGAAGAAGATTGCCCCTGAATGTGACGTGTTGATCGTGGTTGGCTCAGGCAATTCCTCGAACTCGGTTCGATTAGTCGAGGTGGGTCTCGAAGCTGGTGCTAAGAGTTCTTATCGAGTTGACGGTGCACATGAGCTCAAAGATGAATGGTTCGAGGGTGCTACCACTGTTGGCTTGACCAGCGGTGCATCGGTGCCTGAGAACTTGGTGCAAGACACGTTGGCTTGGCTTGCCGAGCGCGGTTACGCTGATGTGACAGAGGTGACGACGGCAGAAGAACGACTTACCTTTGCATTACCGCCCGAATTGCGGCGCGAACTTAAGGCTGCTGCTCAGCCCGTCGGGTAAGTACTGCTCTAAGCACCCCTAGCCCAGCGGCAGCTGCGGTTGGCAGCAACAGCCACAGCGCGTTAGTGCCTAACTCGAGAACGACCCATGCTGCCACCCGTGGGATCAGGTTTGTTCCTGAGACTTCTAGAAAGCTAACTGCGACCAGCATCAAGAAATAGCCGATGGGGGCAGCCACGGCCGGGGCGAACAAACCGTCTTTAGCGACGAAGACGGCAGAAAGAACTACCAATGCAGCGAAAGTTATGTTGGCCACCAACCCAATTTGACCGGTAACCAAAGTCTCGACGAATGCGACCGCGATGGGAATCAAGACCACGGCAAACACCACCGATAAGAGGCTTAATCGATTGCCAGCACTTTTGGTCTTCGTCGTCTTCTTGGACTTCTTCTTATCTTTTGGCTTTCGTCTTGATTTGACCAAGTCGTCTACCGCCACCCCGTCTGCTAAGTCACCGCGTTTGGCGACTGCTTGCCTTGCCTGATCTGCCTGCGCCCCTGATGCACCAATCGAGCGATACAACCGGCCCTTATTTGCTTTGGTAGCAACTGGTTTATTCATCGTCTAACAGTTTTCGCTGATCTAGTAGCTCTGGTGCTTGGGGGCGCCGCACTGCCGTGTCTATTTCAGCGGGCAAGTTGACATCACCCGAAACACCCAGTTCGTTCATTCGGCGAACCGACGGAATGACTCTTTGTTCCAGGCTTCCGATGAAGTCGTTCCAGCTTTCGAGCGCTCCATTAAGCCCCCGTCGCATTTTGGTTAGGTGATCAGCTAAAACGCTCAATCTTCCTAACATTTCGGCCCCGGCAACGCGAATTATTTCAGCGTTCTCGGCCAACTGCTGCTCACGCCATGCTTTCTCTGCCACGCGCAGCATGAAGAGCATCGTCATGGGTGTGGCGATTATGACATCTTTGCTATTGGCCAACTCGATCAATAACGGGTCGCGGTCGACTGCGGCAGCCCAGAGCGCATCGCTTGGCAGGTACATCACCACGAACTCAGGCGATGATGCAGTGACGGTTGACCAGTAACGCTTGTTTGACAGCTCGTCAATTCGGCGCTTGATTGCCAAGACGTGTTCGTTTAGGTGGCTGGTTCTTTCGTTCTCTGAGGCTGCATTCGTGGCGCGCAAGTAAGCGTCCATCGGCGTTTTCGAGTCGACGATGATGTCCTTGCCTGAAGGCAGATGCACGATCATGTCTGGGCGTTGCAAGCCTTCGCCACTTGATATCTGCGCCTGGGTATCGAAGTGGACGTGGTTTATTAGGCCAGCATTTTCGACCAAGCGACGAAGTTGTAACTCGCCTAACGACCCACGAGCCTGGCTGTTACTTAAGGCCCCAGTGAGCCTCGCAGTTTCGGTCGCTACTGAGCGGGTTTGTTCGTCTAAGAACTTCATCTGTTGGCGCAACTCACCAAAGTCTTTGGCTGAAACTTTTTGACTTTCGTTTAGAGCGTTTTGTACTTGTTGTAATTGGTCTCGTACGGGCTGTAGCAAGTCATTTGTCATACGCGATCGAATCTCGTCATTCGAGGCAAGCTGCACTTTGTCGGCCGCTTGTGTCTCTAAGGCGCCAATCTTGGCCATCAAATCGATAGCGTTCTTGCTGAACCTTTTTTGTGCAAGTAGGTAAGTCACCAACCCACCCAGGGCTAGACCCACGATCAGAGCGAAGATCGCTGCAGCAAAAGAACTCATGCCGCAAGCCTGCCGTGACTAGGTGACAGTGCGCGGGGGCGAATCGCCGCTAACCTTTGCGCGTCGTGTCTTTGACCATTGGGATCGTTGGGCTGCCCAATGTTGGTAAATCCACTTTGTTCAACGCTTTGACTAGAAATCAGGTGCTCGCAGCCAATTACCCGTTCGCAACTATCGAACCGAACCTTGGCGTGGTGGGCGTGCCAGATGAGCGGTTGGCGAAGTTAGCTGAGATTTCTAAATCCGCACAGATTTTGCCCGCCACGGTTTCGTTTGTAGATATTGCCGGCATTGTCAAAGGGGCTAGTGAAGGTGCGGGCCTGGGTAATCAGTTTCTCGCTCACATCAGAGAGGCAGACGCGATTTGTCAGGTCTTGCGAGTTTTCGACGACCCCGATGTAGTGCATGTCGAAGGACGGGTTGACCCACTTGCAGACTTAGAGACCATAAATACCGAATTAGTTCTTGCGGACTTACAGACAATAGAAAAAGGAATCGCTCGACTCGAGAAAGAGGCACGAAATGACAAGTCTCGGCAAGAGGTGTTGGACGAGGCCAAAAAAGCGCAGGCTTTACTTAACGAGGGCAAGATCTTGCGGGCGACCGACGTAAACGTCGAACTGCTAAAAGAGTTCTTCTTGCTTACCATCAAGCCCTTCATTTATGTTTTTAACGTCTCTGCCCACACCTTGGCTGATGAATCTGCCATCAAGGCACTGCGCGCTGCTGTCGCGCCAGCAGAAGCAGTAGTCGTCGACGCTCAGCTTGAAAGTGAGCTAGCTGAACTCTCAGAAGCAGAGGCAACAGAGCTGCTCGAGTCGGTGGGTCAATCAGAGTCGGGGCTAGCCACCTTGGCTCGAGTTGGTTTCGCCACTTTAGGCCTGCAAACGTTTTTGACGACGGGCCCTAAAGAAACCCGGGCTTGGACGATAAAGCAAGGCGCGACCGCGCCCCAAGCTGCCGGCGTGATTCACACTGATTTCGAAAAGGGGTTCATCAAGGCCGAGGTCGTGAGCTTCGATGAATTGGTAGCTGCGGGGTCTGCAACTGAGGCCCGCGCCGCGGGAAGGTTAAGAGTTGAAGGGCGTGATTATCAGATGCGGCCCGACGACGTCGTCGAGTTTCGCTTCAACGTGTAGATCAGCCCGACGGTAAATGCAATTGCGCCTATCAACACGCTAATCAGAATCGATTGCCATAGATAGGTCAGTAGCTGGTCGAAAATTGCACTCACCGCAGGCCCGAATACCGCGCCGGTGAGATTGGCCAAGTAAGAATCTTTAACCCACCAGAGCCCGAGGGCTAGCAGCATCTGTGACCCCGCAAAGGTGGCGCCAGCCTGCATCAATGTCTGCTCACGCCTTCGCGAAATGACTACGGCGATTACGTAGAGCGCGATAGTGAAAGGCAAAAGAACAATCAAGAATGGGTTTGCCGCGTTATAGACGGCGCGCAATGCGGTGATTTGCTCGCCTTCAAGCAAAAGAATCGGCGGAACCTTGGCGACTACTTCTTGCAAAACTTTGCCCAATGTCTCGTTTCTTTCGCCTACCTGGGTAACGACATCGTCTGCCAGCACCGTCAAATCGAGCACTAAGTCACCGTTGACCAAGAAGGGGCTGTTCTCGTCAATCTGGCCCGTCAATACGGCCATTAGCGCTTTGTGGCTTTGCACAGCGATGACTCTGGCAATCGCGTCTGCTGCTTGAGAGCCGAGGGCCTTCTTCGTTAAGTCCCCGGCGAGATTGCCGAGTGCGCTAGTTAGTAATGGCGAAAGAACGCTTAAATTGTCTGGCAGTAATTTGGCTATGCCCTCTTCGACCATCGTGCTTTCAGCTACGGTTTCAGCTACGGCCTGGCTGATGTTGTCACGGACGTTTTGAGCCGTAAAGACGTTAGTGACGGTCTGCACGTACTTCTCAGGGTTGGTAATGGTTTGTTGGGCCCAAAAAGCGGTTACCCCGGCTGGGGCCAACACGGTCGCAACGACCAACAGGGCTGCCACCACGCGATTACGAACTTTTAGTGTCACCGCGCTATCTAATCAGTGAAGTTATTTCGATTAGATCCGAGGTCACCCAATCTGCACCAGCCAACTCGTCGGCTGGCATCGTCGAGGTCAGCGCGATTACTTGCATCCCTGCCCTTTTTGCGGAGTCAACCCCGTGCGGGCTGTCTTCGACGGCGAGGCAGTCCCTTGGATCAACCGAGGCTCTCTCAGCTGCCTTCAAGAACAAGTCAGGTTCTGGCTTACCGCGGGCTACGTCTTCAATTGTGGTTATCTGTTGAGGGTCGAACCATTTTGAGAGATTCGTGGTGCCTAAACCGAGATCTACCCGGGCCCGGGTGCCACTGCTTGCAATTGCTACTGGCACCCCAATTTCATGAAGATGTTCAAGGGCTAGATCTGCATTAGGTATGGCTACTAGTTCGCTGCGAAACCGTTCAAACAGCTTTTCGAAGAAGCGGTCACGAAAATCGTCACCAAGATCTAGGCCGATGCGGTTCTTCGTATCTTCGATCACGAAATTCAAGCCGGTGCCCAAATATCTGGCGAACGCGTCTTTCTCTGACATTGGCGCGCCTGCTTCGGTGATCAGTTCAGCTAACGTCGACATGGCGAGCGGCTCGCTATCGACTAGCACACCGTCGTGATCGAAAACCACCACCTTGGGCGGCTTTAGCGCGGCCGTCAGGTTCTCGCTAGGTAAAAGTTCTGAACTTCGTCTTCGTCTATAGGTGTGCCGATTACTTGATTAGAACTCATCAACAAGCCACCACCTACCCCGCTTTGGTGGTCAAATGAACTACCCGTCAAGACCACGTCTCGAGTTGCTAGCGGTGCGGCGCGCTTGTAAACCATTTCACGAATAGTGGCTAGTACGAAGTCACCTGCATTTCGGGTAGCGCCCGTAATTACCACCGTGTCGGGGTTTATGAGACTAACCGCATCAGCAATAGCAGCGCCGATAGCGACTGTGCCTTCACGCGCGATTGACAGAGCACGCGAATTCTTATCTCGGCAAAGCTCGACAAAGTCGATGATGGACTCAATCGGCTTTTCACCTGAAGCTAAAGAGGAGTTATACGCCTGAACCATCGCCCACCCGCCGCCCGTTGCTTCGGCACATCCAATTCGTCCGCAGCGACAAACGGCATCACTTGGCGTTGTGGTGGGCATGTGGCCTATGTCGCCCGCTACACCAGAAGAGCCCCTAATCAACTTATTGCCGATAACTATGCCGCTGCCGAAACCCGTCCCGATTTTTATTGCTAGTAGCACCTCACTATTTGGGAAAGACCAATGATGTTCGCCAATCGCTATTAAGTTCACGTCGTTTTCGACAAGCGGGGTCACGCCGAGTTTTGCCGAGACGTATTTCTTGGTGTCAAAGCCCTCCCAGCTGCCCATCAACGGTGCAGCCACAATTGCGCCGGTTTTGGCTTCTATCGGCGCGGGCAAACCGACGGTGATCGAAAGAAGTTCACCTGCGCCGGGGGTTTGTTTTTGCAAGCGTTTTATGTGGGCAATCGCTCTGTCGAGAATCTTGGTTGGGCCGACATTGACGTCCATATCGAAGTACGACTCACTCAATATGGTCGCGTCCAGATGCCCGAGGGCTACGCGAGTTCGAAAACCACCGACGAAGATCGAGGCGAGGTGACCGACCCGTTCGTTCAGCTTTACTTTGCGTGCTGGTCGCCCACCACTAGATGCCACAACTGCACCATCTGTAACAACCTGGCGAGTGTGTAACTCGGTGAGCACTTCGGATATGACCGTACGGGGCATGCCTGTCGCCACCGTGATTTCGCGCCTAGTGGCTTCGCCCCCTAGGTTTCGTATTGCTTCGACCACGCGTTTTTCTCGGTGGTCAAGATTTGATAACGCTTCGTTCACCCCACTTTCTATTCCCGGCAAGTGCGCAATATTGTCAGGGGTAATACGTACTTATGTCAAAGGGTGGCATAAGTATCAAACAAGTAGAAAAAGAGGAGCTAGTAGATGAGAGGCATCTCTAAAGGCGTTCGTCTGGCCGCAATGGCTGGCGCGGGCGCGCTCTTGCTGGCTGCATGTGGGTCCGACAGTGACACCGCTACCGAAGAAGTAGTCGTAGAAGAGGCCGCGGCAGGTTCTGGTCTTTCTGACATTCGCGTAGCAGCTGTTATCAAGGACGAGGCCAACCCATTCTTCGGCACCATCGCTGAAGGTATGAAAGAGGCTGCAGCTGAGTACGGAATCGACCTCGTTGTCGAGTACGCACCAACTCTTAACGATGAGGTGGGTCAGGCAAACAAGGTTGACACCCTGGCAGGTCAAGACTTCGACTGCTTCGTTGTCATTCCGATCAGCTCGAACAACTTGAGCCAGAGCTTGGGCAAGGTTGCACAGCAGGGAATCCCGATCGTCAACATCGATTCCCCAGTTGATGCGGCGAGCCTTGAGGCAGCAGGTGGCAAGGTCACCGCTTTCGTGGGCACCGACAACTACAAGGCCGGTGTCGAGGGTGGCAAGAAGATGAAAGCACTCGTCGGTGATGGCGCAACCGTCGGCCTGATTGCAGGTCTTGCCGGTAACGTCACGAGCAACGCTCGAATTGACGGCTTCAAAGAAGGCGCCGCAGGGCTGACCTTCGAGGGCCCAGTCAATGCCGATTGGGACACTGCTAAGGCGCTAGACGCTGCCAAGGCAATGCTTGCCAAGAACCCGAACATCACGGCGTTCTTCGCTGCGAACGACACCATGGCTCAGGGCATCGCCCAGGCCGTGGCTGAGTCCGGCAAAGACATCAAGGTGATGGGCGTGGACGGAATCGAAGCCATCTTGCAAGACATCAAGGGTGGCAAGGTCACTGGGTCGGTTTCCCAGTACCCATGGGTGATGGGCAAACTTGGGGTTGAGGCGTGCATCGTCGCAGCTCAAGGGGGCACCGTTACTGAGTTCGTAGAGTCGCCTGCCATCGTGGTGACTTCAGAAAACATCGACACCGCCATCAGTGGCTTCCCGAAGCCACCTGGCGAATACACCAACCCGTTCCCAGCGCAAATCCAGAAGTAAAAGAGCGCGAGGTTCGGTGACACCAAAAGTGTCAGGTTCGGGGGCCGCTTCGGCGGCCCCCGGGCCATCTTTTTCTTTGCACACAATCGCGGCAAAGCTGCGAGACCCTTATTTCTGGGCTGACTGGACTGTCGTTTTTGCGTTAGTAGCCGCGGTTCTTATTTTCACCGCCCTCGAGCCTGGCAATTTCATGACTGCCTACAACGTAAACACGATTCTTACGGCTTCAGCTGTGCCCGCCATCTTGGCGTTGGGCCAGGCATTCGTGATCATGACGGCGGGCATTGACCTGTCGAATGCTGCAGTTTTGACACTGGGTGCGGTGACGTTTGGTTGGTTCTTCTTTAGGGGTTACCCGCTGATTTGGTGCATGATCTCAGCGATCATCGTTGGCCTCATCGCAGGGTTGATAAACGGTTTGATCATTGCTCAGTTCAAGATAAATGACTTCATCGTGACCCTTGGCATGTTGAGTCTGGCGCAGGGCGTGGCTCTCGTCATCAGCAATGCCAAACCGGTGCAGGTGATCTCGCCGGTTTTGGCGCAATTTGCGATAGGCAAGATCTGGGTTATTCCTTATTTGATGATTCTGGCCTTTGTCTTGTTGCTTGTATGCCAGTTCTTCTTGACGCAGACCAAATTCGGCACTCACGTGCTGGCGACCGGTGGCAACACCGATGCGGCCCGTGCCATGGGCGTGCGCACTAAGGCGATCAAGGTTTCGGTCTATGCAATCTCGGGCACTCTCGCCGGTGTTGCAGCGATTGTCACCATCTCTCGCATCGGTGCTGCAGAACCTGCCGTGAACACAGCCTTTTTGCTAAACAGCGTGGCTGCGGTAGTGCTTGGTGGTGTCTCGTTGTTTGGTGGTCGAGGAAACATGATTGGGCCGTTCGTAGGAGCGATTTTGTTGACGATGATCATTAACGGACTGATTGTGGCTGGGGTGCCGCAGTACTACCAATTCATTGCAATTGGTCTGATTGTGATGGTTTCAGCAGTCTTGGTGAGAAGTGCCAAATGAGTGAATATGCGGTTGCCTGCCATAACGTAAGTAAGGCATTCGGTTCAGTAAAGGCTTTGCGCGATGTCTCGATAACGGCCAAAGCTGGCGAGGTTACGGCGATCATCGGTGATAACGGTGCAGGTAAATCAACACTCATAAAAATTGTGGCAGGCGTCGAGCAGGCTGATTCAGGTCACATTGACCTTTTTGGGCAGCAAGTTGATTTCACCAACCCAGAAGAGGCGCGCCAAGCCGGAATCGAGACGGTTTATCAAACTCTGGGCCTAATTGAAGACTTAACTATTTGGCAGAACTTGTTCTTGAATCGAGAGATTGTCACGGGCTTTGGGCCGATTCAACTGATGAACAAGCGCGTGATGCGCCAGCGCTCACACGAGATGCTCACGGCTCTTGACGTGCACATACCCAGTGTGCGGGCGAGAGTGCGTGGGCTTTCTGGTGGGCAGCGTCAGGCGGTGGCTATTTCTCGAGCGGCCGGCTGGTCAAGCCGAGTTGTGATCATGGACGAGCCCACCGCAGCACTTGGCGTTCGCGAAAGTGCCAAAGTCGAAGAGCTCATCGAGCGCCTTAAAGACAAGGGCTTGGCAGTGATTGTCATTAGTCATAACTTCGACCAGGTTGTGAGGCTCGCTGACCGAGTTTGGGTCATGCGTCAGGGGCGAGTAATCGCTGAATTAAGCCAAGAAGAGTTGGACGCAGCACAAATGGTTGCGCTTATTACAGGCGCGGCTAAAGGCGACAAACTAAACGAATCGGGAGATCTAGATGATTAAAGGGTTTGGCAACAACAAACTCGGTTGTCATGCACTCGTGTGGGTTGGCGGTTGGTCAAATGAAGAATGCGAAACGGCAATCGCAAACACCAAGGCGGCCGGTTATGACCTGATCGAGATGGTCGCGCTTGACCCGACCAAACTCGACACGAGTTTCACTCGAGACACGTTGCAAAAGCACGGCGTTGAAGGCACTTGCTCTTTGGGGCTTGGTGAAACAAATGACATAAATAGTGAAGATATGACAAAGGTCAAGAAAGGCGAAGAGACCCTGCTTGGTGCCTTGAAATTCGTCGAGGGTGTGGGTGGCAAGTTTCTAGGCGGTGTGATTCACAGTGCGCTTCGTAAGTACCCGGAAGAGACCACAACCAAAGCCCGGGCGAACTCGGTTTCTGTGATCAAGCAGATCGCGAAAGAGGCTCAGAAGTCAGGCATCACTATTGCGTTAGAGCCAGTTAACAGATACGAGACGAATTTGCTCAACACTGCCCAGCAGACGATTGATTTCATCAATGACGTAGGCGAGCCAAACGTCACGGTGCATTTAGACGTTTATCACTGCAACATCGAAGAAGACGGCTACCGCAACCCGATTTTGGCTTGTGGTGATCGTTTGGGGTACGTGCATATTGGCGAATCTCACCGCGGCTACTTGGGCACCGGCACAATTGATTTCGCCAAGTTTTTTGACGCGCTTGCCGAGGTTGATTACGGCGGCTACATCACCTTCGAGTCGTTCTCTTCTGCGGTCGTTGACCCGAAGCTTTCGATGATGCTGGGTATTTGGCGCAACTTGTGGAGTGACAGCATGGATCTCGCAGTAAAGGCCCGCGAATTCATGCAGAACTCAATTAGCCAGGCGCGCCAAACCGCTTAACGCGGGCTCATCTTCGGTAATTCGCACGGGCGCACCAAACGCCTCTTCAATGACCCGGGCGAATTCTGGCGCTTTGCCAAAAATCGAGCCTGTTAGCGCAACCGATTCGATTTCACCTTCGTGAATCAATTCAGCCGCGGCCATGTACGCCTCTGCCGCACCTGAAAAGGTGACGGCACCACTACTTAATTCACGCCCCGCAGGCAAATCAGGAATCGTCGCAAAAAACCCGCCCCCAAGTTTCGGTCGTAGTCGGTGGTTGCCGCCCAACTTCGGGTTCAGCGAAGAAATCTGTGCACCGGTGCCAACATTGATGCAGATCTCTCTAGCCGAATCGACCTCGCCGCTTTCACCACCGAATAACGAGGCTTGGTGATCACCCACACCGACGAAGACGCGAGTGTCATTTTTAGTACGGCCGACGGCGATTACTTGCTCGGTGGTTTCTGGCAAATTGACATCACCAACCCCAGCCAAATCGAGAAGTTCTGGTACCCACGTTTGGGTGAACGGGTCATACATGCCAGACGCTGCGGCATCGCTGAGGTGGCTACTCACAGGCTGGTTCACCAAATATTCGGCAACGAGTGAAATCAAGCTGGTGAATCGCAACTTCTTAGAGCCATCAGTTAACTGAGACATTAGAAATGGCATAACCACTAGCGGGTGGCCAAAATCAAGTTCGTTACCTGTTTTGGCCAGCAACTCTGGTGTTAGTGCTGAGTTCACGTCTTGCCAGCGCTTACCAGCGTCAAAGTCTCTGGCCGATCTGTCTTGCCAGGTAGAAATCGGCACTAAAGGTTCGACTGAATCTACTTCACAAAGCGTTGCCCCGTGCATCTGCCCCGATACGTAGATTTCTTTCGGCACACCGTGTGCAGCAACATCGGCCTCGATGGCCATGTTCAATGCTGCAAACAAGGCATCTGGCGCAACCCAACAGGAACCAAGAAATACCGGTGCAACGAAAGACGGCATGGGTGACCTTTGAAAAGTCTCCCGTTGAATTCGCCCACTTGCCAGGCGCGCGGTCTTGATGAAGGTGCTGCCCACGTCCAGCCCAAGCACTTCACTCACGCCGGGCGCATGCGCTTTCTTTGATGTTTCGATGACGTATTGTTGCAGTCGAATCAATGACTCTTAAAGTGCTGTTTGCTGTCGTCAACGTTTCTTTGGTAATTGTTTATGCGTTTGGTTCAGGCTTATGGGTGAGCACGGGGGGCGCCTTTTATCGATCGCTGGTCAGACCTTTCTGGCAGCCCCCTGACTGGGTGTTTGGTATCGCATGGCCTTACAACTTCGCGGTTCTAATTGCCGCTGGGGTGGCAGTAGGTGTTTTGGCGTCTACCCCGCAACGTCTTTGGTGGACGGGGTTGTTCGCGTTTAGCGTCGTTGCGGCCCTGCTTTGGGCGAGGCTTTTCTATGTCTCACAAGATCTGCCGGGGGCCACAGTCGCGCTGGGCTTGGCGGGGGTGCTGACGGTGCCCCTGGTGGTGATTGCCTGGCAGACGAGGCCTTGGGCCGGGCTGGTGCTATTGCCTTACCAGGTCTGGTTGGTGGTGGCCACCTCTTTATCGGCTGGATATTGGGCTCTAAATAGGGGCTAACCCTGTCCAAACCCCAAGATGTGAGGAAATACTAGGGTTTAACAAACAACTCGTTGGGTGCTGTTAACCCGACGTTAAGGCTAGGGAAGGGAAGGAATGCAAAAAGCTCCTGCGCTACGTCGTGGTTTTGCCTCGGCGAAGCGATTCATTGCGTTGGCGGCCGCATCAGCGTTAGTTGTTGGTGCCGGTGCGACTATGGCGCACGCCGTTCCATCGCAAGCAAAACCAGCGGTGCCAGCAGGTGAAATCGAGTTCTGGCACTGGCGTGGTGAAGACAAGGCTGTCTTCGATCAACTGATCGCTCGATTCCAGAATCAGAACCCTGGGGTGAAGATCACTCAGGTGATCACACCGTCTACTCCGTACCAGGCAAACGCCTTCCAGCAATTGCGTAATAACCCGAAGGGTGCAGCCTTTGCTGCGTTCCGCGGGCCGCAGTTCTGGCAAATGGCAAACGGGGGTCTGTTCAAGGACATCTCGAACGAGGCGTTCGTGAAGAACGTCAACCCGAATTCGCTGAACGCTGGCAAGTTGACCGGAAAGCAGTACGGGGTGCCGTACCACTACCTGTTTAACATGCCGGTTTACAACACTGAGATCTTTCAGAAGGTAGGCGTTAAGCCACCGACAAACTGGCCTCAGTTCCTCGACATGTGCAAGAAGCTCAAGGCCGCGGGCTACATCCCGATGGCCTGGATCGGCTCCGGAGCCCGTGGCCAGTCTGCACAGATCAGCAACGCGATCTTGGCTAACGAAGCCACTGATAGCGAGATCTTCAGGCTAGGTAACGGCCAGACCAAGGTCACCGACCCTTGGTTCCGAACCGTTGCTAGCAAGTACGAGGACATGCGCAACGCAGGTTGCTTCCCAGACAACCCGTTGGGTACGACCGAAGCTGCTGCTAACGCACTCTTTGCTCAAGGCCGTGCGGCGATCTTGCCGACCGGAAGCTTCAGCATGGGTGCTGTTAAAGCTTTGAACCCGGCCATGGAAGGCAAGATGCAACTCCTGATGCCGATTTCGAAGACCAACGCGAAAGACGCCAAGTTTGAAGGTATTCACAACAACACCTTCATTATGGGCATCAACAACACGTCTTCGCCAACACAGCAAGCCATCGCGCGTGCGTGGATCGACTTCTTGACGAAGCCAATCAACGCTGAGTACTACGCGAATGGCACCAGCCAACACGCACCCGTCAACGGGGTTCGCTACACAAACCCTGATTTGAAGAACACTGCTGAGTGGCTGACGAAGAACACCAAGTTGGCACCACGGTTCTTGATCTTGAACCTGGGTGTCTCAGACGAGGTGCAGGATCTCTTGATCGGCATCGTTGGCGGTAAGTCAGCCGACGCGGCTATCACTGAGTTCGCACCACGCATCGCAGCTAAGGCATGGAGCTAAGAAGTAACTAGATAGCTCGAGTGGGGGGCCCTGGCGCTTGGCGCCGGGGCCCCTTTCTTTAGGTTTTACTGGTCTGGGGGTGAGGCGATGAGCATTACCAAGAAGAGGCTTGCGCCAATTCATAGTTCTCGACCCCTACTTTTTGTTTTGCCGGCAGCGATTTTGTTCTTGATTTTCTACATGGTGCCGGCATTTTTGACTCTTCGTTATTCGCTTACTCGCTGGGACGGCTATTCACCCGACGTTGAGTTCGTGGGTCTGCAGAACTACCAGACGTTGATTACGGCCGACCCTGTCTTCACCAGCACAGTCAGTAACAGTTTGCGATTCATGTTGGTGGTGGTTGTCTTTCAGACCTTGTTTAGTTTGATTCTTGGCTTGATGTTGGTTCGAAACACCAAGACGGGTGTGGCACTTCGAACCCTTTATTTCTTTCCCACCATTTTGTCTTCGATTTCGGTTGGTTTGATCTGGCTCTTCATGTACGACCCATTCTTTGGCCTGATCAATTACATCTTTCGTGAGGTAGGCCTCACCACGTTTCAACCCAGCTGGCTAGGTAACGAAAAGATCGCGCTTTACTCATTGGCTGCCACTCAAGTTTGGTTCCACACCGGGCAGATGATGGTTGTTTACGTTGCGGGGCTGCAGCAGATACCGCAAGAGCTTTATGAGGCTGCGAGTGTCGACGGGGCTAACGCTTGGCGTAAATTCGTATCAATTACTTGGCCGCTGTTGTTGCCAACCACAATCTTGGTAATGGCGTACACGACTTTGCAGTCGTTTAGGGCGTTCGAACTGGTTTGGTCTATGACACAAGGCGGCCCCGGTGGTTCGACCGAAATCTTGCCCACGTTGATTTATCGCACTGGAATGCTGAACTTGAACGTTGGTCTAGCGACCGCACAGTCGGTCGTTTTCATGTTGCTCATCTTCTCGGTGTTCTGGATCCAACGTCGCGCAGTGAAGCTGACGACCTAAGTGAGGGCTTCATTGACGGTGCCTCGTGTGGTCAAAGCATTGATTCTTACTTTCGTGGCTTTGCTCATCGCCGCACCGGTTTATGTCGTCATCGTCTCGACCTTCAAAACCAATGCCGAGCTCTTCGAGAACCCTTCAGGCTTACCCGCTTCGTGGAGTTTTGCTAACTACTCACGACTGTTCGTAGAAAGCAATATTTCACAGAACTTTGCCAACAGCGTGATCGTTACCGCCGTCTCGGTCACTGCGGCATTGATTTTGGCAAGCCTTGCCTCTTTTGGAATAACTCGCTTGATGAGGGTGAGTGGGTTACTGCTGTTTGGATTCTTCATCGTGGGGCTTGCCATACCCGCGCAGGTCAATATCATCCCCATCTTTCTTTTCTTCAAGAGCTTAGGTTTAACGAACTCGCTAGTTGGGTTGATCATCATCAACGTTGTGACTACCTTGCCAATCTCGGTTTTCATCTTGACGACATTCTTTAGGCAGTTGCCATCGGACATGTTCGAAAGTGCCGCTATGGACGGTGCCGGTTACCTGCGTCAGTACTTCTCGATTGCTTTACCGCTCTCGGCACCTGCTATGTCTGCTACGGCCATTTTCTTGTTGGTAATTGTGTGGAATGACTTGTTGTACCCACTGCTGCTAATTACTGAAGAGTCAAAACGCACTTTGCCGCTTGCGTTGCTGGCTTATCAGGGCGAGTTCTTTGCTGATTACACGATGATCTTTACCGGTGTCTTGGTGGCGTCTGCGCCCATGGTCATCTTGTACATTGCGTTACAACGCTTCTTCATCGCAGGTCTAACTAGTGGAGCCGTGAAGGGGTAACGAGAGGGTTAGAGCGACTCCTTGACGCTTAATTACGCAGTCATCGGCACGGGCAGTATGGGCCGCGAACACATCGAGTGCCTAAAAGTCATACCGAGCGCGAAAGTTATCGCGCTGGCTGACAGCAGCAAAGAGAGCCTGCGAAATGCTGCTGGTTTGCTCGACTACCCCGTCCAAACTTTTGAGAATTACCAAGACTTGCTTGCGGCTGGTGGTTTCGATGTGCTGGTGATTGCAACGCCCAACCACACGCATCAAGCGGTTTTGGCTGACGCATTCAAGACTGACGCGCACGTTTTGGTCGAGAAGCCACTTTGCATTAGCGACGATGAGTGTCAGGCGGTCGTTTCAGCCGCTAAGGGTCGCAAGGGAATCGTTTGGGTCGGGCAGGAGTACCGGTACATGCCACCCGTGGCTGAGTTGATTCGCCTTGTCAAAGCTGGCGAAGTGGGCAAGGTGCAGCAGGTTTCTATCAAAGAGCATCGCGAACCGTTCTACCCGAAAGTTGATGACTGGAACCGTTTTTCAGCCAACACTGGCGGCACTCTGGTTGAAAAGTGTTGTCACTACTTCGACCTTATGAATTTGTTGGTCGGTGAGTTGCCGGTGCGAGTTTTTGCTTCTGGTGGTCAGCGAGTGAACCATCTAGACGAGAGCTACCAAGGTAAGAGAGCAGACATTCTTGATTCGGCATACGTAATCGTTGAGTACCCCAGTGGGGTGCGGGCGATGCTTGATCTTTGTATGTTTGCCGAGGCTTCGAAAGATCGCGAAGTGATAACCGTGATTGGCGATGAGGGCAAAGTCGAGTCGTTTCTACCTTCTATGGAACTGCGCCTTGGCAAGCGCGCTGAATGGGGTACCAAGTTGACGTGGGACGACGAGCTGCCAACAAATCGTGGCGTGGGTGTGCGTCATGTTTATGACCCGAGTGTGAGATACGTGGGTCATCATCATGGTGCTACCTACATA
>Ga0194116_10002604_pt1 | contig 23012 bp, 14 predicted proteins | sample TA2MahsurfametaG_4_FD_148617 | JGI IMG/M metagenome (GOLD analysis project Ga0194116, IMG submission 148617) | Freshwater microbial communities from Lake Tanganyika, Tanzania - TA2015008 Mahale S9 surface | ecosystem: Environmental > Aquatic > Freshwater > Lake | place: Tanzania: Lake...
AAGAGGCCATCCGAAAAAAAGATCAAACAGTTCAATTATTGAAGGCGAAAGTAGCCAATGCATTGAGAGGATTTGAAAATCAAGGATTAACCGTTATTCAAAAAAACGGAAAAATATATGTTAGTCTTGAGGCTAAGTTACTCTTCAAATCAGGCAGTACGGTGGTTGAGCCAGAAGGAAAAAAAGCGCTTATTGAGCTCGGCAAAGTACTGGAAACTGAGAAAGAATTAGAAATTGTTGTTGAGGGACACACAGATACAGATAGAATGGTGGCGATGAGTTCCCCTAAAAATAATTGGGAGTTATCTGTTTTAAGAGCAACTTCTGTCGTGGATATATTAATAGCAAATTCAGCAATGAATCCAAGTCAAATAATGGCTGCTGGTAGAGGAGAATTTTATCCAGTTGATGTCATGGATAAAGCAAAGAACCGAAGAATAGAAGTTATTATTTCACCTAATCTTAATGAGTTATTTGAAATAATTTCAAATGACTAGCGAATCACATTTACGTGACCTGATATTTGATTATTTCTAGCCCCTTTCCTCTTATAGGTTATCACCCATGAGTAAGTATCGTTTGGCACCATTACACCATCAAATGTACCGTCCCAAGCAAAGTCAATTTCTTTGGAAGAATAAACTTCTTCTCCCCAACGATTGAAAATGGATATTTGCAGTGAATTCAATCCAATAAATTCGCCGGAGAATACAGCATTTAAATTGTCCTCGTTTGGGGAAAAAGAATTAGGAATGTAAAAATAAAATTCACCAACAATTTTAATTGGTTTAGTGATACTGTCAATACAACCCGTTGCATTCGTAATAATTAGCGTAACGTTGTACTGCCCCGTATTTGTATAAGTATGGGTTGGATTCATTTCATTAGAGGAGAAACCGTCCCCGAAATACCATGTGAATGACGTGGCATTACTCGAAGTGTTCTGAAAACTGGTGAGTAAATTCAACATTGGCTCTTCTGTCAACACTGTGAAATCGGCAATGGGTTGTGATACAATCACATCCGCAACAGCAGGAGTTGTAAATGTTTGACACTCATCGCTAACCTCAACAATGTAAGATTGTGATATTTCAGGCGCAACCCAAACCCCCTGGGCATAAATGCCTAAATCAGTCCAATAATAGGAATAACTGCCATATCCTCCGCTTGCTTGAGCACTAATGTAAATACTGTCTCCAGGACAGATTTCAGGATTCACAGAAGTTGATACAAAAAGAGGAGGGCTGGTAATTGTATACTGGAGGCTATCTGAGCCGCTCAAATCGCAATCATCTGTTACAACTATTGTATATAGAGTTGAGGAACCAGGATTTATTGTTAAATCATTCGTGTTTTCACCGCTAATAATTGAATTATTTTGATTCCATTGAATCACATAGTTTCCAACACCGCCTGTAATATTTGCAAATAAAGTATCTTCCAAGAAAGGACATATTTCAGTTATATCTGCACCCAGTTGTACAACAAGAGGTTGAAGAACAGGAACACTAACAAAAACTGTATCGCTTACTGAACTGTTAGTACATTGTCCTGTTACGACAACAGAATAAATACTTGATGCTTGCGGAAATATACTAATAGAATTCGTATTTTGACCATTACTCCAACTGTAACTATAAGGAGTAAGCCCTCCGGAAACTGTAGCAGTTAAAAGAACGTTGTCCCCTGGGCAAAGAATTGTTGGATTATTTATTGACACTGACATTGGTTGAATATCTTGAATAAAAAGATTAACCTCAAAGGGTGTTATATTTCCACAGGGGTCAGTCATCAAAAATGAGAGAATAATATTTTCTTGACTTTCATTTTGAGCATCATATATCGTTGTTATGTCGAATGAAATTTCAGTTTCTCCGGGTGAAAAAGTAACAGAGGTAGGAACCCCTGAATAGTCCACATTATTGCTTGCAGTACCGCTAACAATTATTGGAATAGTTATCGATGTGTTTAAATTATTTTCTCTCGTAAGAGTGACCGTTGCTGAAACACAACCTTCCGCTAATATGGATGGAGAGGCAAATAAAGTGTCAGAGATAGAATAGTTAATCGTTATAGGCGTTTGAGAAGTAAGGCTATTTGCTTCCAAAAATATCCCTGAATCCCACTGACCATCCCCTACATCCGCTACGGCTAAGACTAAATGATATGTTTCGCCACATTGAACCTGAGACACAGCCTCTAGGACGTCTGTAAACCCATCATATTGTATGTAGGAGGTATTAGAATTGTATGGGGCGCTATTCCCGTCACCATTGAAATTGTAAAAAGAAGAATTGGTAATTGCATTCACATTATTTATGGAAACAATACCTCCATTATTTGGTAACTTTGCTATATTTTGGAATCCGGTTATTCCAGGACCAGATATAAAAAATCCGAAAACATCATTGAAACCAGTATTATTGGGGGGCGCAAATTCAGGATACTCATCGGAGCCAAAAACATACTTAAATTTAACCGTATCTGAATATGGAACAAAATCAAATTCCAAAATTGCTGCATTAAGCGTTGGAGTTCCATTGATGAGGTTCGATAAAAGCGCTGATCCTCCTGCGTTATTATCTACCCCAGCATTTGCCTGATTGTTTGGTCCCTGAGGACCTGAACCTGTATTTAATATGGTTCCTGTAGTCATTACAATTCCCTGATCTATTCCAAGATTAGTTCCGGTTGCGATAAAAGATCCAATAGCAGATGGACTTCCATTGAATGTAATGTTAGAAACAGTCACTCCAGGACCCAGTAAAATATTTTGCACCAATGAAATTGGCGGTGCTGGATTTGTGATCAATTGACAAAACGATCCTTTCGGTATAAAAAAGATCAGAAGAAGGTATCGAAAATATTTAACCATTATAGAAATAACGTATTTAAAGGGAAAACGTTGTGTATTTCATAAAATGTTAGAATTTTTTAAGAAGAAGTGTGAATTTATAGTCTACAAGATTACCAATCGATGGATCTGGTTCCATTCCAAAATGAGTGCGATCCAAAGATCCAGTTCCTTGCAGAATAGGAAATTTTTTACCATTAATATTTTTATCGTCGGTGTATTTAATGGAAACTATTGTTTCTTTCGATACGCCGAGCATGGTAAAATTACCCTTCACTGTAATTCCTTCCTTTGTCTCCTTAATTGCCGTAGATTTAAATGTAATGGATGGAAATTTAGACAAGTTAAAATAATCATCGGCCATCAGGGCTTCATCTCTCGATGGCTCAAATGTTGTCAATCCCTTGACGGGAAGATTAATAATGAATGATGAATTCGTAAGAGTGGTGTCAATGTGAATTTCGCCTGAAATCTCCTGAAATGCACCCTTGGTTCGTTCACCTTTTGGTCCAAGTTCAAAATTAAATTCAAAATTTTCCTGAGCAATAGAATAATTTCCACTAATGGCCTGGAATGGAGAACTTTTTACATTTTGAAATGCAGTCATGATCTCATTTATTTCACGGAAAGAACCAAAGTTGGCATGAAATCCTTGTTTCTTATAATTTTCATTCTGAAAAGAAAAAATTAAAAGTGCACAACCCATCGAAAGTGTGTAAAAAACACGAATCAGTGTTTCATGCCATTCGTTTTTTGAGGTATGGTTTGAGAGAAATCCGAGTACTATGAGCGCAACAATAAAAACACCCTGTCCTCCAAATGATATATTTTTTCCACCCAAATATAAGGGAAGTAAAAGAGAACAACACCCCAACGTAAGGATAATTAAAGTACGTGTTAAGTTTTTAGATGCGATACCGTTGTAATGTTTTAGTAACGAAAACCCGCTTGCGGCAAGCCCAACTCCTAAGAAAATATTACCAGAAATTAGCGTGTTGGATGAGAGAGAACTCATCCCAAAAAAACCAATAGCCGCGCACAAAAATATCAGCGAATTTAAAAGCTGCGCAATTTTAATTTCATCGGAAACTACGAAAAGAAAAAGACCTACAATTACAGCCAGTAATCCAGAAAATGAATGGTAAAAAAATCCAATGAAAAACAAAATTCCTACTGCGAATGGCCAAATTATTTGTGCCGTTTTTGCTTCGTCAGTAGACATCCATCTATTCAATAAATAAGCAGTCGCAAACAGTATTTTTGGAACTAGAAATCCTAATAAAACCAGGCCAATGAAAGAAAATGAGGCGCTGTTTAAAGTGTATTCACCGAAAGAAAGAGTTTCACCTTGGACAAGAAAAAACACAGGTAAGGTTCCAACAAAAAAAGTTTTAATCAGTTTATTTTTAACCAGAACATTCAGTGCGAATGTTATGATGAACATGCTCATCACCCAGATGGGTATCCATTTGACACCCTGATGAACGCTTATGGGTTCTAAAAAAAGTGCAATTGCAAAACAGGAAACTAAATAAGTAAAAGTTTGTGAGAGTAACGGTTTTTCATAAATGATGCTTGCAAGACCAAATAAGGATAATACGAGCGCAAATAGGTGCAATGCCATTTCTCAATCATTTGCTCGTTAATTCTAAATCTGCAATCAACTGTACATCGTCAGATAAGCCACCAGATGGTTCACCTATTTTGAAATCGCTGCGTTTTACAACACCCGTTATGCGTAAACCGAAAGCTTCGATATCATTTTTTTTTGTAGTTCCAGTGGGTTCTCCAATTAAACGTAAACTCTTCGTAATTCCGTGAAGCGTAAAATCACCAATAATAATGAGCTTGTTTTTAACTTTTTTGACAGAGGAACTTTTAAACGTTAAATGAGGGTGATTTTCAACATCAAAAAAATCTGCTGACCTCAAATGATCATCGCGCATTTCGATTCCTGTGTAAATGGAATTCGCCTCAGCAGACATTTCGAATGAAGAACCATCCCAACTTCCATTATTTAAAGTAATAATTACATCAAACTTGTTAAACTCACCGTGTATGTCAACGATACCCATGTGTTTTATTTTAAAACCTAATCGCGAATGCGCCTTGTCTAGAGAATAAACAATAGGATCTTCAACTTGGAAAGATCCGAACACGAGAAGAGCTAAAAGCCCGAATAAAAACATATAATTCCTCATTTGGTATTTTTTATTGTATTAACAAAGTTTTTTAGAAAAGTGTTTCATCAAAATTATCAAAAAATAGTGTAGTCACTTTCTTTGCCCAAAGAAAGCCAAAATTTGTTAATTGTAAACAATTTTGTGTACTATTGGTTATTCATTTACGTTAATCAATCAAGCCGAAAGAGAAACGGTTTTCATATTTAGTAGTTTAGGTTAGGAAAAGGAGGTCAGCCTCCTTTTTCCTTTTTATACACAAGACTTTTTCCAATTCAAAATTCCTATCTTTGTTCTAAAATTTTTGAATGAGACTTGTTACCGTCGGAAGCGTTGCTTTCGATGCCATTGAGACACCGTTTGGCAAGACCGATAAAATTGTAGGTGGTGCTGGAACTTTTATAACCTTAGCCTCTTCTATTTTTGTTAAAGACCAAGGAATTATTTCTGTGGTAGGGGAAGATTTCCCGGAGCAAACCATGAAGGAAATGAGAAAAAGAGGTATAAATTTGGATGGTTTGCAGATAAAAAAAGGTGAAAAGACTTTTTTTTGGTCTGGCAAGTATCACGACGATATGAATTCTAGAGAAACTAAAGTTACAGAGTTAAACGTTCTTGAACATTTTGATCCTGTAATTCCCCAAAAGTATTGGGATTGTGAATACCTGATGTTAGGGAATCTGAGTCCTGTTGTTCAAAGAACTGTAATTGAGCGCTTGCCCAAACGTCCAAAGTTAATTGCGATGGACACCATGAATTTTTGGATGGATGTAGCATGGGATGAGTTAATGAAAACCATAGCGCTTGTGGACGTTTTGATAATAAATGATGACGAAGCACGTCAATTGACCAAAGAATATACCTTACTGAAGGCCGCCAGTAGAATAAAGGCAATGGGCCCAAAATTTATAATTATCAAAAAAGGGGAACATGGGGCGCTACTTTTTTATGGCGGCAGAGTTTTTGTTGCGCCCGCCTTTCCGCTAGAGGAAGTTTTTGACCCTACAGGTGCTGGTGACACGTTTGCCGGTGGGTTTGTGGGGTATTTGGCAAAAACCGATGATTTGTCATTTGAAAATATGAAAAGAGCCGTAATTGTTGGTTCCGCGATCGCTTCATTTTCAGTTGAAAAATTCGGCACGCAACGGTTGATGGAAACGTCGATTGAAGACGTAGAACAGAGAATAGAGGAGCTAAATACAATTACAGATTTTGAAATAAATAATCTTTGATATGGAATTTAATAGCTTTATGGATCGATTAAATGAAATCCTTACTAAAGAAGATTTAATTACTTCAGGAAAAGATGCCTCAATGCTGAAAGTTGAATTTGAAGACTACTTATTAGAGGCAGAACGTTTAGATCAAGTAGCGGTTCTGACAGCGAGAGCAGAAGGAAAAAGTGTGGAAGGATTGGATTTTAAACCGATGAAAGATGAATTTTATAAATTATATAAAATTTATTCGGAAAAGAGAAAGAAACAGCTAGAATTAAAGACCGCCTTTGAAACAGAAAATCTCCGACTTAAAAAAGAGTTAATCGGACGCTTGAAGGAAGTAATCCAAAATGAGGAAAAAATAGGTACGGCATTTAATTTACATAAAGAAATTCACGAAACTTGGAAAAAAATAGGAGACATACCGCGAGACAAACGGGTTGAAATCCAAAAGGAATACTCTAGATTATTGGAAATATTTTTTTACAACATAAAAATATTTAAAGAACTCAAAGATCACGATGTCAGGAGAAACCTACAACTGAAGCAGGACTTAATCTTTAAACTAAAAAATCTTCGCAACAGCAACCAATCATTAAGAGAAATTGAAGAAGCTCTGAGGACGCTCCAAGATGAATGGGAGGAAATAGGGCCTGTACCAAATGAGGAATGGGAGGAATTAAAAAAATCATATTGGGATGTGGTAAGAGGCATCTTTGAAAAGATAAATTTACATTACGAGGAACAACGAAATATTCTTGCAGACAATATCTCTAAGAAAAGACAATTAATAGATTCTCTTGAGAATATATTAGCGAGAAATGCGGAGATTAATTCCTTAAAAGAATGGGATAATGCAACACAGAACGTAATCTCCGTTCAAGAGGAGTGGAAAAGAATAGGTTTTGGAACGAAGAAGGAGAATGAGGAGGTCTGGAAGATTTTTCGATCGAAATGCGATTTGTTTTTTGAGGCGAAGAAGCAATACGTGAGTAGAGTGGAAGAAATGTTTAAAATGAATGCAGAATCAAAAAGGAAATTAATCGATGAGGTCAATGCAATTAAACATTCTAAGGATTGGAAGGAGACGACTGAAAAAATAATTTTAATCCAAAAAAAATGGAAGAATATTGGTTCGGCAGGATCGAAATTTGAGAATAAATTATGGTCAGCTTTTCGTGCCGGGTGTGATGAATTCTTTTCCGAAAAAGAAAAATATTTTCAACAGCAAGATTTGGATTATACTGAAAATCTGACTGCAAAAAATAACTTGATAGAATCACTTGCTAACACTTCCCTTTCTGAAAATAAACAAGAGGCCATTCAACAGTTGAAAGACTTTTCGAATCGCTTCTCCGAAATAGGGCATGTTCCAAAAAATCAGGCAGACAGCACCTATAAAAAATTTAAAGCGCTATTGGATAAAAAATATACCGAAATAAAATTAGACGAAAATGAAAGGGAAAAAATTCAATTTCAGTCGAAAATTGACACAATGCTGTTATCGCCAGAGAAAGGTCGATTATTGATGCGTGAGAGATCAGAATTAAAGAAACAAATGGAACAATTAACAAGAGAAATAGCATTGCTTGAAAATAATTTGGGTTTTTTTTCAAAGTCTAAGGGTGCAGACAAATTAAGAGGAGAGGTAGAAAAAAAAGTACGGTATGCTCAGCAAAAGATCGATACATTGAAGAAAAAAATAAGTATGTTACCAAATGAATAGTTTTATAAATGTACTCTTGCTCGTGGCTTCAGCACCTACGTTTTTATTAGCCATTTTTGTTGGGTTCGACCTTCCTTTGGAGATGTTGCGTATTCAAGCAAGGGAAATCCCTTATCTGTCCTATATTTTTTTGGGACTTGCTGCAATTTTATTTGCCATATCTCTTCGCCGAACTATCCGAAGATGGTCTGGTTTGTATTTAGTGAATCAACGCAAAAAGTATCTGTTTAATGAGGAGATTAAAAAAGAAAGAAAGAAAAGAGTAATTGTATACACCGTACTGGAATCAGTTATAATAGCATACTTGGGGTACTCATACACTGCACTTACGCAAGATGCCTGGGCTCCATCCGCTGTAATGTATGCTTTTGCAGCAGAAGGCATTCTTTTTTTGGCCTTCGGATTACTCACCAGAAAATTTAGAATAGGTGTTACCTCAAAGGCTGTTCTTGTGGCTGATCGCGAGGTAAGTGTATTGTATTTCTCTGGATTAAGACAAGTAAGTATTTCACAACAGTCTATCTATTTTGAATACATTGAAAATCTACAATTAAATTTTCCATTGGACTGTTTGGACGCTGAGAATAAAAGCGACTTTTTTGACACACTACAACAAGTAGTAGACAATGAAAAAGTTCTTTTTCGAGTTCACGAGGGCTAAATAATTTAGAACGAGAAAGAATTAATTTACACTGTGACCGGCCACGCACGAAGTAATTCAAGTAACGAGTTGTGTGCGAAATGTATATTATTATTAATATTGTTCCCCAAGACGATTAATTTCCTTAATTTCTTGCCTAATGAGTTTCAAAATAGCCAATAGATAAGGATACACTAAAAATTTTCAATTGAAGAAAATACTTTTTTTGCGATTTAGCTCCATAGGCGATATTGTCTTAACATTTCCCGTGGTGCGGGCGGTTAGCGAGCAAATACCAAATATTGAAATCCATTATGCAACTAAAAATAAATTTGTAGAATTACTTTCAGGATGTCCTTGTATCTTTCGCATTCATTCCTTCACAAAAACTACATCGGAGATTCGAACAGAACTACTTAAAGAGAACTTTGAATGTATAATAGATCTTCACAACAACCTGCGTTCAGTAAGTTTATCCGCCTATCTCAACATTAAGACATACCGTTATCCAAAATTAAATTTGCAGAAGTGGTTGTTGGTAAATTTTAAATGGAATATTTTACGTGAATCTCATGTTGTAGACAGGTATTTTGAAAGTGTGAAAAAACTACATGTCAAAAATCCACGGCAAAACAATACTTTTCACATCCCTCCAGAGGCAGAAATACGTCTTGAAGATTGGGGCGTAAGAGTAAAATCTTTCATTGCTATCGCTCTTGGTGCACAATTTCAAACGAAACAATTTCCATTTGATAAGCTCACAAGATTAATTGATAAATTAAGGGATCCCATCGTGCTATTGGGCGGGGAAAATGAAGTAAAGTTGGGTCATCGAATAATTGATCAATTTCCCAATCGAAAAATCGTAAATTTTTCCGGAGAACTTTCGATTTTACAATCTGCATTTGTCGTGAAACATGCAGCCATATTGGTGACAAATGATTCGGGATTAATGCACATTGCTTCGTGTTTTGATACACCAATTCATCTGATTTGGGGAAATACAGTACGAGCGTTTGGAATGTTCTCGTATCGTCCTGAACATCCAAAATTAACTACCGATTATGAAGTTAATTTACCCTGTCGGCCTTGCTCTAAAATAGGATTCTCCAGTTGTCCCAAGGGGCATCACCTCTGTATGATGAATATTGATGAAAACAAGATTGCAAGTGGAATCGCGAAAGACTTATCCGATAAATAGTTTTTTTAATTCTGTCGCTTTTTGTGGGTCGAGTTTTCCAGCTAAAATTAAACTCAATTGTTTTCTTCTCAAGGCTCCCTCAAAGCGCTTTACTTCGTCCTCGGATTCCGGAATAAGTTCGGGAACTTGAATGGGGCCTCCGTTATGATCAACAGCAACAAATGTGTAAATAGCTTCGTTGCACTTTTCTTTTGTTCCTGTGACTTGATCTTCGACAAAAACATCGACAAATATTTCCATTGACGATGAAAAAGCACGGGAAACCTTTGCCTCCAATGTTACGATGGAGGCATGCTGAATGGGTTTTTGAAATGAGACGTTGTTGACAGACGCAGTAACGACCACCCGCTTGCAATGACGATGTGCTGAAACGCTTGCGATGACGTCCATCCATGCAAGTAGTTGACCCCCAAATAAGTTGCCCTGCGTATTCGTATCATTGGGTAAAACAACATGCGTAGTTATTGCTAATGTTTCAATGGCTTTTTTTGCTTTCATTAATCAAATTTAGTAATAATGCGTTTTATGGATTAATTATCTCAAGTTATACTTTACAATTTTTATTTTATTCCGTAATTTTACGCTTATACTTTTCATCTTAAAGACATGTTCAAATGAAACTTATAAAGAAATTACTTCTAACACATACATTTTTCGTCATAGGAACAATAGGGGTTTATGGTCAAAAGAATCAAAAATTTGACCCAACAAATGCGCGAGAGGGCGAAAAAGTAGAATTTTGTCATCAACATAAAAAGATGGCTCAACTCATGCAAAATCCTGAGTTTGCAGCGATGTACGAACAGGATAAAATAGCGTTTGATAAATTAAAAAATAAAGCCGTTCCGAAGGGCGTCGTCTACAAAATCCCGATCGTTTTCCATGTGCTTCACAACAACGGAGTTGAGAACATTTCGGATGAACAAATCTACAATGCAGTGGAAATATTGAATAGGGATTTTAGGAAGTTGAATCCTGATACAGCAACGGTCCAATCGGACTTTGTGGGTATGCCATCAGATGTAGAAATTGAATTTGTATTGGCAACCAAAGCACCCAATGGAACCTGCTTCAAAGGAATCACACGTACGAGCTCACCTCTGTCCTATCAAGGAGATGATGGAAGCGCACAGGTAACGGCGATAAGAAATGGAAATGACGTTTATCAGCAATCTTGGCCAGGCAACAGGTACTTAAATGTATTTATCTGTGGAGAAATAGGCGGCGCAGCAGGATATACAACTAATCCATCTGCATGGTCGGCAACAAGTATGTCAAACGGAATTTGGATTTTACACGATTACGTTGGTTCAATTGGGACAGGATCTACGGGAGGTTCTCGGGCTCTCACACATGAGGTAGGTCACTGGCTGAATTTGGATCACACATGGGGTTCAAATAATAACCCGGGAAATAGTTCGTCTTGTTCCACCGATGACGATGTGGAAGACACTCCAAATTGTATTGGAGTTACAGCCTGCTTATTAAATGCCAATACTTGCAATTCTGTAAACGATTACTGGGACTACGATGTACGTGACAACGTCGAGAACTATATGGATTATTCCTACTGTTCGAAAATGTTTACGCCCGGCCAAACAGCTCGAATGCGAGCTGCTCTTCAAGGAACAACCACCGGAAGATTTAATCTATGGCAAACGGCCAACCTGAATGCAACGGGTGCAACCGGTGAATTATACCTTTGTAAAGCCGAATTCCAGGCAAATAGAACTACAATCTGTTTGGGCGATTCTATTCAGTTGAGCGATGACTCTTACAACGTCGTGAATGGTTGGAACTGGGAAATTACTCCTGCAACGGGTTGGAGTTTCGGGTCTGGATCATCTGCATCAAGCCAAAATCCAATGATTAATTTCTCGACATCGGGTTTATATTCCATCAAATTGACAGCCACTGATGGAACAACGACAGACGAAGAAATTAAATCAAACTACATTCGCGTGCTCCCAGAATCAGCAGTTTTACCGTATTGGGAAGGTTTTGAATCATACACCACCCTTGCAAATTTAACAAATTGGGAAGTAGTAAATCCAAGTAACAACAATGCTTGGACAATTGAAAATACAACAGGTCACTCAGGAGCTCAATGTGCTAAACTGGTAAATTATAACCAAACAGTAGGAAATATAGACGAATTGATCTCAGCCCCTATTGATTTGTCTGTAATTCCCTCTAACGAGATCGTTACCTTAAGTTTTAGGTATGCCTACAGAAAACGTACTTCGGCGGACTATGAATATTTAAAAGTATTTGTTTCGGCGAATTGCGGCGAAAATTGGGCGCAACGAAAAACCATAGGAGGAAATCAATTGTCTTCACAAACCGCAACAACATCTTGGAAACCAACTCAGGCAAACGATTGGGTAACGGTGCACATGGTTAACGTAACTAGTAATTATTTTTCAGAAAACTTCAAAATGAAATTCCGATTTGAGGCAGACGGAGGAAATAATATTTACTTAGATGATATAAACCTGTATGCAGGTGCGCCATCTGACAACCTAGTTCTTGGAATTGACGGATTAAACGATATTCAGGATATTCAACTTTATCCAAATCCAACAGAAGGTGATGTGCACATCCGATACAATGCGATGAAAAACGAAAAATTGACGGTTGTTATTACTGATATTACCGGAAAAACGGTGTCAACTTCTCTGGTCACGTCAAAAGAAGGAAGTAATTTAATAATCCTTCCTACCGATGGGATGGCCTCCGGAACTTACTTTGTGGAATTAGGTAATAATTTAAAAGCATTAAAGTTTGTTGTGAAATAATAGAAAGCAATCAATTTTCAGTGCTCGTGAAATAATTAAATAGGATAGTCGCTTTCGATTGTCCTATTTTTTTTGTCACTTCCTCAAGTCCAAATTTTTTTATATTTGAGATTGTCTTGTATTCATTCAGTAAGAGTTGTTTTGTTTTTTCGCCAATTCCTGAAATTTGATCAAGTTCACTGCTAACAGCGGACTTACTTCTTTTATTGCGATGGTGTGTAATTCCGAAACGATGCGCTTCATTTCGCATAAATTGAATTAACTTCAAACTTTTTGTCCTTCTGTTCAATAGAATTGGAAATTGATCTCCTGGGAAAAAGATTTCTTCTAGTTTTTTGGCAATGCCAACAATGGCGACCTTTCCCCTTATACCTAAACTGTCCAATGCTTCAAGCGCGGCACTTAATTGTCCTTTTCCTCCGTCAATTACGATTAACTCTGGTAACGTTTCACCTTCGTCAATAAGTCTCTTGTATCTTCGGTAGACAACTTCGCGCATAGTAGAAAAGTCATCCGGCCCTTCAACCGTTTTTACGTTAAAATGTCTGTAATCCTTTTTGCTGGGTTTTCCGTTTTTAAACACAACACAAGCGGAAACAGCATTTGTGCCCTGAAAATTGGAATTATCAAAACACTCGATATGTAGGGGAACAGTTGATAATTTAAAGGTTTTTTGTAATTCGTTCAGTAAGTCGTCTGATTTAACATCTTCGATGGAAATAGATTTCCGTTTACCAAATTCCAATCGGTGATATTGCACATTCTTAAGCGATAATTCTATAATTTGTCTTTTTTCACCTTTTTGGGGCACTTCAATTTTAAACGTTTCGATATCTAAATCAATTTCGTCGTTTGAAATTATTAGTTGATTTTTAGAACCAAATCTTTGTTTCAAATCAAATAAAATCGTGCGAAGATTGTCCACTAATTGTTCTTCTAATCCCGGCACAACGTGAGACGTGTAAGAATGTATCACAACACCCGCTTTCAAAACCATAAAATTGATGTAAATAAACTCTTCAGTTTTATACCAAGTGAAGACATCTAAATTTGATGAGAAGGATGAAACTATAGTCGAACGTGACTGAAAATTTTTCAATTGATCTATCAAATCTTTAATCTCCTGTGCTTTTTCAAATGCAAAATTCGATGCATGCTCCAACATTTCAATAGCAAGCGATTTGATTAATGGATTAATTTCACCTTTAATTATTTGTTCTGCTTCTTGTATTCCTTTTTGATAAGATGTTTTAGATTGTTGTTGCTCACATGGCGCTAGGCAACGTTTTAAATGAAATTCCAAGCAAGCTTTGTACTTTCCTTCATTGATTTTTTTATCGGATAAATCTAAACTACAAGTTCTGAATTTGAATAAATCATGCAGAAGTTTAAGTAATGCTTGCATGGTTTTAACATTTGGATAAGGACCAAAATATCGTGAACCATCTTTGATTTTTTTTCGCGTGTAAAAAATTCGTGGGAAGGGTTCATTCTTGATAACAATCCAAGGGTAGGTTTTATCGTCTTTTAGAAGAATATTGTATTTAGGTTGATAGGTTTTTATTAAACTGTTTTCGAGTAAAAGAGCATCCAATTCTGTTTCAACAATTGTGTATTGAACAGACGAAATTTGACTCACAAGGTGTTTTGTTTTAAAGGAATACAGATCCCGATTAAAGTAGGATTGCACTCTCTTTTTTAGATTTTTTGCTTTGCCAACATATAATGTGGTGCCTGCATCATTCAAGAAACGATATACACCCGGACTTGTAGGTAATTTTTTTATTTGCTCTGTGAGGAGTATCGTCATTGCAAGGGTTAAAGTTAACAAGAAGATATGAATGCATTAAGTAGAAGAACGTATCTTTGTACCATGCTAGACAATATTATCAAAAACGCATTGAGTGAAGACATTGGTGAGGCAGATCACTCCACGCTGGCATGTGTCCCCGAGAACGCGAAAGGTGCTGCAAAGCTTTTGGTGAAGGAGGCAGGTGTAATTGCAGGGATTGAAGTTGCCAAAAGAATTTATGAATTAGTTGATCCGTCCTTGGAGTTGGTTATTTACAAAAAAGATGGAGATTACGTGAAATTTGGGGACATCGCGTTTGTTGTAACAGGTTCTTCTCGATCCATTTTAACCTCTGAAAGGCTTGTTCTGAATTTCATGCAGAGAATGAGTGGAATTGCTACTCAAACTTCCCAAATTTTAAAAGTAATTGAAGGTTGTCAAACGAAATTATTGGATACCCGTAAAACAACTCCAGGTATTCGCTATTTGGAGAAATGGGCCGTTAAATTAGGAGGTGGAGAGAATCATAGATTCGGACTTTACGATTTAATCATGTTGAAAGATAACCATCTGGATTATGCCGGGGGAGTAACAAAGGCGATTCAAAAAACGAAGGAGTACTTGATAAAAACTAAAAAATCTATTGGTATTATAGTGGAGGTTCGAAACTTAAAGGAGCTTGATGAAGCCATAAATGAGGGGGGTATAATGCGAGTCATGCTAGATAATTTTCAACCTGCTGAATTAAAAGAAGCTTTGGCTCGGGTACCGGCAGAAATTGAAACAGAGGCCTCTGGTGGAATCACCTTATCAAATATTCGCGAATATGCAGAAACAGGAGTTCAGTATATTTCAGTAGGGGCTTTAACTCATTCGGTAAAAAGTATGGACTTGAGTTTAAAGGCTATGTTGTAACTTTTTAGAACGATAATATAATAACTCGACAAGAAAGTCTACATCCGACTCTATTTTATTTCCGATAACAACAATATTTGCCCCTGCACGATGACATTGTTCAATGTCGTTTATGGTTTTTAATCCTCCACCAACAATAACGGGAAGGCCAGATTTTTTAATTTCTTGAATCATTTCTGCGGGGACAATGTTATTTGCACCGCTGCCCGCATCAAGGTAGATTAACTTTTTCCCCTGGTATTTTCCGGCAAGAGCAATTTTCAAAGCAATGGATTTGCCGTCTTGTGGAATAGGTTGTGTTTGCGAAACATAAGCAACTGCACTTTGTTTTCCGCCGTCAACCAATAAATAAGCCGTGGGTATAACCTCTATATCAATTCCTTCAAGATAATCAACTGACTTGATATGTTGAGAAATCAAATATTCGGGATTCTGACCAGAGAGCAACGAGAGGAACAGTAGAGCTTGAGCCTTGGGGTGAATTTGGTCATAATTACCAGGAAATATTATTATTGGGATTTCTACACTTGCATGCAACAGCTCAACACATTTATCGAAATCGCTTTTACTTACCACACTCCCGCCAATGAAGAGGAAATCAGGCCGCAGTTTATTAATCCGTTCAATCCAATGCTCTTTGTCCTTAATAACGATAAATTTATCGGGGTCAATCAAAATAGCCAATCCATGCGACAGTTCATTAATTTCAGCAAGCAGGTTTGTTCTATACATTGAAAGCAATTATCATATCATCAATTCTTATGATTTCAATATAAACCTCTTTAAGTTGATTGTCCTCTTTCATGGCACAACGGAATTTTTTTCGAGATTCTATTTCTTCTAAAATTAATAAATCCGTTTTAAAATTAAGCCCTTCACTTTTAGACAATTTAAACAATGCCTCTTTGATACACCAGGCACATGTATTTAATTCAAGATCTGTTGCATTTATCATCTCTGATTCCTTCGAATTCAAGAATCGCGATCTAACCCTCAAAACACGTTCATTTATTTCCTCTATATCAATACCAATGCGCCTTGATGAAGAAGCTAATGCAATGTAATTTTTTGAATGGCTTATTGAAATTGAGGCAGATGCTGAGTCACCAATTAAATAGGGCCGACCAGAAGGCTCGTATGAAACCTCAGTGCTACCCTGGAACATTGTTTTAAGTATAAGTTGAACACCTTTCTTTTCTAAAACTCGTTCACTTAATTGCATTGATGAACTTTTATCGAGTCCAAACAATAGTTCATCTTTTAATGCGTACGCGAGGCAAACATCACCACGGTATAAGTAATTAATGGAGTGGCTGCTTTCGTGCATTTTTTCGTGCAATTGAATTTTGGCAAATATGTTAAATTATTTTCAATTTAATTTTTTGAATATTAAAGTTAAGTCAATTTGATTTTTCATATATTTACAATCTTATATTTTAGAAAACGATTTTATTCATAAAATACCATGATGCTTAAACTGAAGATTATTATCTTAAGTCTCTTTTTATCAGGGGCTTACACTTATGCTCAATCGGGTCTAGGTTCTGTCAAAGGTGCTGTCAAGGACGAAAAAACCAAACAAGCAATCCCTTTCTGTAAAGTGAAAATTGTACAAAATGGAACGACCAAAGGTGGTGCTCAAACTGATTTTGATGGAAAATTCCAAATTAACGGTGTTCAGCCTGGTACTTATGATGTTGAAATAAGTATTGTAGAATATCAAACTTCGATTACAACTGGCGTTATTGTTTCTCCAGACAAAATAACATTCCTCGATAACTTAACAATAGGGAAACCCGAAAAAAATAAAGACCTTGGTGAGGTTAAGTTAATTGCATACAAGGTCCCACTCATTGATAAAGACGGTGGAGCTTCGGGTGCAACAGTAACTAGAGAGGATATTTCAAGATTACCAGTTCGTTCGGCTGCAGGAGTTGCTCAAACGGTAGGAGGGGTTAATGCGAATGAGGGAACCGGAGAGATTTCCGTTCGTGGTTCGCGTTCGGATGGAACGTATTTCTACATTGATGGTATTAAAGTACGTGGATCTTCTAACTTACCTAAATCAGCATTGGAGGAAGTTTCGGTTATAACAGGAGGTGTGCCGGCGAACTATGGTGACGTGACAGGTGGTATCATATCAATTACAACAAGAGGTCCTTCTGCAAAGTATTTCGGAAGCTTTGAGGCTGTATCCTCAGGCATTTATATCAAGGGTAATGATCCCGATGGATACGATGGTAAAATGTTTGGTCTTGATAAATATGGTTACAATCTTATCGAGGGAATGCTTTCGGGTCCGCTATGGATGCAAAGAGATTCTACAGGAAAAAAAACGCGGCCTCGACTCGGATTTTTAATTTCAGCTAATTTAACGGATCAGGTTGACGGAAGACCGCTCGCTGGTGGAGGTTATCGTATTAAAAAAGAAAAAAGAGATGAACTTTTGTCTAATCCACTCAGACCAACTTCTACAGGATTTGGGACATTCCACAATGCTTTATTTTTAAGAAAAGAGGATTTTGAAAAAGTGGCGTGGAGGATGAACGCAGGTAACACGGTTTTATCGGCTCAAACAAAAATTGACGTTAATACGGGGCCGTCGGTAAACTTGCAATTCGGGGGATCTTTGAATTACTCACAAGGAAGTAGTTATTCCTACACAGGGTCTTTACTAAATTTCTCAAACTTTGGTGAGTCCAAGTCATTGGATTGGCGCGTTTTTGGGAGATTTACGCAAAGGTTTAATAATTCAAGAGAGGGTTCGAGTTCAAAAATAAAGTCTGCGCTATACAACCTAATGGTTGATTTTTCAAGATCTCAGAGTGAGTTTTATGACCCAAAGCATCAATTTAATTTATTTAATTACGGCCATGTCGGAAAGTTTACCACAACAAGAAGACCTTCGTATGAATTTGACCCTGTAACCCAAACATATATTCACAATGGTTTCAAGGATGTTGAAGTATCTTTTGAACCCTCTCAAACAAATGCTGCTTTGGCGGCGATTACCACGCAATATTTCAATATTTACGAAGGAAATCCAATAGGACGTTACGAAAATCTGTTTCAAATTCAGCAGGGCAATGCCTTGCGAAATGGAGATGCTCCCTCAAGCGTTTATGGAATATGGAGTAATATCGGTACTCCTTACAACGGGTTTGGAAAATCTCAAGCAGATCAGTTCCGTGTCACAGGTGCCGGTTCTGTGGTTATTGGAGATCATAGTATTTCATTAGGATTTGAATACGAACAACGAACAGACAGGGGTTGGTCGAGTGGTGATCAAGGACCACTTGGTATTTGGTCGATTGCGAGACAGTTAACGAACTTCCACATCCGTGAATTAGATTTAGCTTCAGGAGTGATTTCTGACTCGGGGTCGTTTAAAGCAATCACCTACCAACGTTTAAACTCAGGTTACGCAAGTACCAATAATGGAGCCTATGGAGGACAAATTGAAAATGACAATCAATCTTTCTTCGATTATAACATAAGAAAGAAATTAGGTTTTGCTCCTGGAGGTAATGACTTTGTTGATATTGATCAATATGATCCGTCCCTATTTCAATTCGACATGTTCTCACCCGACGAATTATTGAACAGTGGTCAGTCTTTTGTTTCCTATTATGGATATGACCACACAGGAAAAATTGTTCGCGGAGCAACAGATATCAACAATTATTTTAATGATTACGATGAAAATGGCAATTTCAGAAGGTTCGTGGGTGCCTTTCAGCCTATTTATATGGCCGGGTATATCATGGATAAGTTTGCCTTCAATGATATCGTGTTTAACGTAGGTCTTCGTGTGGATTTATTTGACGCAAATCAGCCGGTGCTGAAAGATCAGTACTTGTTTTACAATGCCAGAACAGTAAAAGAGGCCCGAGCATTGAACGAGGGAGATCCCACTGAATACGGGTGGGTGGTATTACCTCAAGGTATGGGGGATGATTATATCGTTTATGTCAACGATGTAAATAATCCAACTGCAATTAATGGTTTTAGAAATGGAATGGACTGGTATAATGCCTCTGGAACTCCGGTAGAAGATCCGAAGGTGATAAGAGGTTCTGCGGGTATAGCACCCTGGTTGTTAAATCCTTCTCAAGAAACTCCAGACGCGAGCGCTTTTGAAGATTACAAGGCACAAATTAATTTTATGCCGCGTATCGCGTTCTCATTTCCGATTTCTGAAAAAGCTTCTTTCTTTGCGCATTATGACATCCTAACGAAGAGACCAACCTCTGGATTCCGTTTTGACCCTTATGAATATCAATTTATAAACAACAGAAATGCAGTGATAAACAATGCAAATTTAAAACCTGAAACCACTGTTGATTACGAATTAGGATTTCAACAAGTATTATCCCGTACTTCTTCGGTGAAGATTTCGGCATTTTACCGAGAACAGCGAAACAACGTACAACTTGTAAATATTTTTGAGGCCTACCCGGCAACCTACAAAACTTTTGGAAACAGAGATTTCGGAACAGTGAAAGGGATGACCATCAATTACGATTTAAGACAAACAGGCAATATTCGTTTGACTGCTGCCTATACTTTACAATTTGCCGACGGAACGGGTTCAAATGCTGCATCAGCCTCTGGTTTAGTCAATGCTGGCTTACCTAATTTGAGAAATATTTTCCCTTATGATTTCGATCAGCGTCATGCGTTTGCAATCACCTTCGATTATAGATATGGTGAGGATGAAGATTACAACGGACCAAAGATTGGAAAATTTAAGCTATTCGAAAATACGGGATTGAATATCTTTACAAACATCAACTCGGGCTCACCTTACTCAAACCAAACATTTATAACAGATGAGGCAATTGGAGCCCTGAATGCAGGCCTTAATGGTACTTTAAACGGTTCAAGATTACCGTGGCAATACAGGTTAGACTTGCAATTGGATAAGACATTTAATATGGAGTTTGGGAGCAAGGAAGACAAGAAAAAAATGGCATTCTTGAATGTTTATGTGCGTGTGACCAATATGTTTAATCAGTTTAATATTCTTAATGTTTATCGCGCCACAGGAAATTGGGATGACGACGGATTCCTTGCTGCTGCATCAAGTCAAACTTCCATTCAAAACCAAATTGATGAACAATCGTTCAGAGACTTTTATTCAATGAAGATTCAGAATCCCTTCAACATAAGCGTTCCTAGAACCATACGTCTAGGTGTAAAAATAGATTTCTAATAGACTAAAAATAGAAGAAATGAAGAAGCAATTTATTGCATTAATAGTAGGACTAATATTTGTAAGTACGAATGCCTTGGCGTACCTTGGTCCGAATGACAAACCCTCAAAACCGAAGCCCCATTTAAAGGCAAATTGTAGTCCGGCTACAGCCAAACTTTTTATGGAGTTTAATGATGTTAAAGCTTTAATTGAGCAGGGTGGTAGCATGTTTCAAAATAGACAAGCGGGAGTTGCGTCGTATGAGATTCCAAAAAATAGTGGTCTTCACGTTATCTATGCGGGGGCCCTATGGATGGGTGGAACTGACGTTAATGGTCAGTTAAAGCTTGCGGCTTTAAGATATCGTCAGGGAAATGATTTTTGGCCTGGCCCACTTACGGTTAATCCTGGTTCAGGAACTTTTGATCCTAGTGCTCCGGTTGGTGATGATGCAACTAGGGATTTTGGTGAGGCCAATATAGACCCTGACCAGTGTATTGCTTTTGATAAATTTTATACCATTAGAAAAGCTGAAGTTATTCGATTTAATATTTGGTGGGAATGCGAAAACGGAATAACCACTGAGGGCTGCGCAGATATTACACCGCCTACAAATGATGAATTAGAAAGAATTAATAATTGGCCTGCTCATGGTGATGTTTCAAGGGGTCAAGATTATTTTCTAGCACCTTTTTATGACAGAGATGGAGATGGTGCCTACAATCCGAGTGAAGGAGACCATCCTTGGTACGACGATATTCTCGGTAGAGATGATGTAGAGTGTGGAATTGATCGAAGGGTAACTCTTTATGGCGACGAAACCCATTGGTGGGTATTCAATGACAAAGGAAATATTCACACGGAAACGAATGGCGATCCAATTGGTATGGAGATTCGTGCACAAGCTTTTTCATTTGCCACGAATGATGAAATCAATAGAATGACTTTCTATAATTATGAGTTAATAAATAGAGGTACTCAGACCTTATATAATACCTATTTTTCTCAGTATTTGGATGCAGATATAGGAAATTATGCGGATGATTACACAGGGTGTGACGTGTCGAGGGGATTGGGTTATATGTACAATGGAGACTTAAATGATGAAAGTGACGGCGGTCGCCCAGGATATGGGGAAAACCCACCGGCTTTAGGCTGTGATTTCTTTGAGGGCCCTTATCAGGATGCTGACGGTTTGGATAACCCAGGGCCATATTTTAATGAGGCAACACAGACGGACGTTGTTCCGACTGTTACGGATGCATTAGCGAATGGAGGAATTGTATATAAAGGAATCGGAATTGGATATAGCGATGGAATTATCGATAATGAGCGATTTGGAATGAGGAGATTTACTTTTTACACATCCACCTCTGCCTATCCTTATAATGACCCGGGTCCTGCGGCTGAATATTATAATTTCATGGAAGGTCAATGGGCAAACGGTTCGGAGATGTACTACGGAGGCTTAGGTTATACAGGATCAACTGGAGCCACACCAGTTTTATCTGATTACATGTTTCCTGGGACCTCTGATCCACTCAACTGGGGAACGGGAGGTATTGATATGACTTCGACATTTCCCAACGGATGGGATGAGTCAACCAACAATAATCCGCCTGCAGACAGACGTTTTGTGCAATCAGCTGGTCCATTTACATTAAAACCAGGTGCGATAAACAATATCACCGTAGGTATGGTTTATGGTAGAAGTACAGATGGTGGACTTATGGCGTCAGTGGAAGCAATGAAACGTGCGGATACAAAAGCACAGGCCTTGTTTGATGCATGTTTTAAAATTTTGTCACCGCCAGATGCACCAAAGTTAACAATACAGGAATTGGAAAATGAGTTAATATTAGTAATTGAAAACCCAAATTCATCAAATAATTACAGGGAAGAATATGAGGAAATTGATGAAATAAATATACCCGATCCAACGGTTGATCGCAAGTATAGGTTTGAAGGGTATCAAATATTCCAATTAAAAGATGACGAGGTTTCGGTTGCGGACATTGCAGATCCAACAAAAGCTAGATTGGTAGCTCAATGTGATATCAAAAACGATGTTTCAAGAATAATAAATTTTGAATTTGACGAGGCACTTGGTTTTTCCGTTCCTGTAGAAAAAGTGGATGGAGAAAATAAAGGAATTCGCCACAGTTTTCGAATTACAGAAGATGAATTTGCTCAAGGAGCAAGGGCTTTGGTAAATCATAAAACATATTATTATGTAGCTGTAGCCTACGCATACAATAATTTCAAGCCATACAATCCAAATGATCCACAGCAGCTTGACGGACAAAAAATTCCATTTATTTCATCCAGGTTAAATTATGATGGAACAGCAATTACACCAACTGCTGCCATTCCTCACAGCCCTGTTCCGGAGGCAGGAGGCACCTTGCAATTGATTGAATACGGTTCATCCCCTCAGATCACGCGGTTGGATGGATACGGGAATGGGAATCGTGACCTGGAGCTTACCACAT
>Ga0194116_10002605_pt1 | contig 23008 bp, 19 predicted proteins | sample TA2MahsurfametaG_4_FD_148617 | JGI IMG/M metagenome (GOLD analysis project Ga0194116, IMG submission 148617) | Freshwater microbial communities from Lake Tanganyika, Tanzania - TA2015008 Mahale S9 surface | ecosystem: Environmental > Aquatic > Freshwater > Lake | place: Tanzania: Lake...
CCTTGGAGGGAACTGCGCAATTTGTGGTTGGGATACAGTGGTCTCCCGATTCTCGAAGGCTTTCGGTTAAGATGGACGGTGACCAGGGCGTCAATATTGATGCATGTGCATCCCTTAACCGCTCTCTGGGTAAACTGATTGATGAGCATGGTTGGCAGGGCCCGATAGTCCTGGAGGTTGGATCACCTGGCGCCGAAGCCCCGTTGGTTTTGAGCAGGCAGTATCCTCAGCATCTAGGCCGTCAACTCAAAATCACGCTGCTCAACGGCGCTGTGTTAATGGGTACTTTGATGGAGGCAGATGCCTCAAAATTGGTATTGAAAGGAAAAGATGGCCTAGAAAGCACGATAAATTTTCCTGAAATCAAAGAAGCCAAGGTGGTTATTTTTTAAAATTGTTATACAAATATCTATTATACAAAAAGAGATTCCAACTCCACACTCAAAAACAAAATTCAATAGCGCGCTATTCTCGCCCATTACCCTTAATTCTTAATTTAAAAATACTTTTATTTCCTTGTTATGGCTGTTAAAACCAAACCCCAACCCGTCAATCAAAATCAAGTTCTGATTACTTCTTTCTCTGAATTCAAAGAGTTTAGGAACATTGATCGTGCAACCATGATGAGAATTATGGAAGATGTATTCCGAAGCATGGTAAAACGCAAATTTGGAACAGACGAGAACTTTGATGTCATTTTGAATACCGAAAAGGGGGACCTTGAAATTTGGCGGAACAGGGAAATCGTTGAGAATGATTCGGAAGAATTGGGAATGCCGGATAAGATTTCTTTGGATGAAGCACGGTTGATAGAGCCTGATTTCGAGGTTGGTGAAGAGGTATCCGATGAGATAAAATTGGAAGATTTCGGTCGTCGTGCGGTACTTGCCGCAAGGCAGACCTTGGTACAGCGTATTTTGGAATTAGAGAAAGACAATATTTACAAGAAATATAAGGATAGGGTTGGGGATATCATCACCGGGGAGGTCTATCAAATTTGGAAAAAGGAAATATTGGTCTTGGATGATGAGGGCAATGAGCTGATTTTGCCTAAAACAGAACAAATACCGGCTGATTTTTACAAAAAAGGGGACGCCCTCAAGGCAGTAATTCTTCGCGTGGAAATGCAAAATATTACCCCACGGATTATTATTTCGCGGACAGATCCTGCTTTCTTGGCGAGATTAATGGAAATGGAGGTCCCGGAAATCTTTGACGGTTTGATTACCATCAAAAGTATTGTTAGGGAACCGGGCGAAAGGGCCAAGGTCGCGGTGGAAAGCTACGATGACCGAATTGATCCGGTTGGAGCCTGCGTTGGTATGAAAGGTTCCAGAATCCACGGCATCGTCAGGGAGCTTCGCAACGAGAGCATCGATGTCATCAATTATACCAACAACTTGGAACTCTTTATCCAGCGGGCTATGAGTCCGGCCAGGGTGATGAGCTTGGAGATTTATAAAGAAAGCCTGAAGGTCAATGTGTTCCTCAAGCCGGATCAAGTTTCCTTGGCCATTGGCAAAGGCGGGCATAATATCCGATTGGCCGCAAAGCTCACGGGCTATGAAATTGATGTGTTCCGGGATGTGCAAGAAGACGATTCCGATGTTGATTTGGATGAATTTTCAGACGAAATTGAGGGATGGGTTCTTGACGAACTTAAGGCCTTGGGTTGCGATACCGCAAAGTCGGTCATCAAAATTGGGTTGGAAGAATTGGTACGACGCACGGAACTTGAAGAAGAAACGGCCGCCCAGGTTTTGGCAATCCTGAGATCTGAATTCGAATAAATCAAGCGTCCCCAGAACATTAAGCTCTATACCTTTTAACCAGACCCCAACAGAATGTCCGAAGGAACCGTCAGAGTCAAAAAAGCCGCAACAGAGTTCAATATCAGTGTTCAGCACTTGGTGGAGTATCTGGCATCCAAAGGATTTAGTGTCGAGTCGAATCCGAATGCCAAGATCTCGGACGAAATGTACCAGGCACTCCTGAGGGATTTTGGTCAGGACAAAAAGATCAAAGAACAAGCCGCTCAGATACATATTGGTAAAGCCGGGAAGGAGGATTTGGTGCTTGACAAGAAATCTGTTAGCCAGTCTCCTAAATCACGGGCTGAACAGAAGGAGGTTCTGATCAAAGGAATGGGAACCAACACAGCCACCACAACGGCCAAGCCCAAGAAGGCAGAACCGGGACTCTCCAAGTCCCCCAAAACTGAAACGGTAGTTCCCGGGCCGGTAAAGAACAAAGACCATATACCTACCCTAGAATCCGTGGTGGAGACCACGGCAGAGCCGGTATCAGGGCTCAGAGTAGTGGGTAAAATTGACTTGTCCACAGAGGCTACCAAAGGCCCAAAAAAATCAAAGAAAAAAAGCGAGTCGTCGGAGGCGGGAGCAACAACGCCCGGCCAGCAACCAATCTCCGATAATCAGTCCCAAGACGAGGGTGCTGAGCCAGCAGTAAAAACCAAGGGAGCCAAATCTACCCCTGCCAAAAAAGAAAATCCAACAGCAGAGATGGAATTTGCGCTTTTGGCAGAGACTGAATCGGAAGGCGAAAAGAAAGAAACTCCGGAGGAATTGGTGCGCGCAGTGGCTGATCGATTGCAAGGAACCACCGTCTTAGGAAAAATAGATGTCAGTCAATTCCAAAAACGTAAGCCGGTTGCTTCTTCAGCGACGGACCAGGTGGGCAAAAGAAAACGTAAAAGAGTTGACGGTAGTACGCCAGAACCCGGAGCTGCGGCAGACCCCAACCAAAAACCCAGCGTCAGCGGTGTAGGCTCGGTTTCGGCAAGGCCGCCCCGAGGTCGCGTTGGTGATCAAGCTGGCCGCCTAGGATCTGCAGGCACTGGTTCTGGCCCTAAAGCTGAACCTACCGAAAAGGAAATTCAAGATCAAATCAAGGCTACTTTGGCCCGTCTCCAAGGCGGGAAGGGAACAGGCAGTCGTGCCAAATTCAAAAAGCAGTTGCGCCGTCTTGAAGGCGAAGAAGCTGCGAACACGGATTCTTCGCAGCAGACAAGCGATGGCAAGACCAAATTGCAACTTACGGAATTTATTACCACGGGGGAATTGGCAGGTTTGATGGATGTTGCTGTAGGAGAAGTCATTATGAAATGCTTCGCCTTGGGCATTGTGGTGACTATAAACCAGCGATTGGATGCAGAAACTATTGTTATCGTAGCCGATGAATTTGGCTTTGACGTAAGTTTCATTTCAGCGGCGGACGATGAACCCATGTTGGAAGAGCCTAGTGATTCGAACAACATGAAGCCCAGAGCCCCGATTGTTACCATCATGGGTCACGTCGATCACGGTAAGACTTCGCTTTTGGATTATATCCGAAATGCTAACGTGATAGCCGGTGAGGCCGGGGGGATTACCCAGCATATCGGAGCATACGAAGTGGCCTTACCCGATGGTAAGCATATCACCTTCCTTGATACACCGGGTCACGAAGCCTTTACGGCCATGCGTGCTCGCGGTGCCAAGGTGACCGATATCGTCGTGATCGTCATCGCGGCAGATGACCAGGTCATGCCTCAAACCAAGGAGGCCATTAGTCACGCCCAGGCGGCCGGTGTTCCCATGATTTTTGCGATTAACAAAATTGATCGACCCGAAGCCAATGCGGAGAAAATCCGTGAGCAATTGTCCGCAATGAATATTTTGGTCGAAAGTTGGGGAGGTAAGTACCAGGACCAGGAAATCTCGGCCAAAAAAGGCTTGAACGTGGATTTGCTATTGGAGAAAATACTGTTGGAAGCCGAAGTATTGGAGTTAACGGCCGATCCGGACAAGCGCGCTGTTGGTACGGTCATCGAGGCGTCGTTGGACAAAGGTCGAGGCGTGGTTGCCACCGTCTTGATCGAATCAGGGACTTTGCGTTCCGGTGATCCCATTTTGGCAGGGGCACATTTTGGCCGCGTGAAAGTCCTTCAAAACGAAAGAGGACAGAAAATCGGTCAGGTAGGCCCGGCGCAACCGGTGCAGGTCTTAGGTTTTGCCAGCGCGCCAACATCAGGAGAGCGTTTTTACGTAACGGAAAGCGAATCTGCTGCAAGAGAAATTGGCACGAAGCGTCAACAACTCATGCGCGAACAAGGAATGCGTACCCGCAAACACATTACCTTGGACGAAATTGGTCGCCGTTTGGCCATTGGAAACTTCAAGGAATTGAATCTCATCGTCAAAGGGGATGTGGACGGATCGGTGGAGGCCTTGAGCGATTCCTTGTTGCAGCTGTCCACCAAGCAGATCCAAGTGAATGTTATTCACAAAGGCGTTGGTCAAATCACGGAGACCGATGTGATGTTGGCTTCTGCATCAGATGCCATTATCGTAGGCTTCCAGGTGAGACCCCTTGCCTCGGTTCGACGTCTTGCGGAGCAAGAAGAAATTGATATTCGAACCTATTCCATCATTTACGACGCAATCAACGAAATCAAGAGCGCGATGGAAGGCATGCTAGCCCCTACGGTAGAAGAAAAGGTGGTGGCCAACGTCGAAATCCGCGAAGTTTTCAAGATTACCAAGGTGGGCACGGTGGCAGGTTGCATGGTCTTGGACGGCAAAATCAACCGGAACACCAAGGTCCGCGTTCTCCGAGATGGTGTCGTCATTTATACCGGGGAATTGGCCTCGCTCAAGCGCTTCAAAGAAGATGTCAAAGAGGTGGCCACAGGCTACGAATGCGGTCTTAACATCCAGAATTTCAATGACATCAAAGTAGGTGACTTGATTGAGGGGTATGATCGCGTAGAGGTTAAAGCCAAGTTATAATGCAAGCACCGGGACCCTCTTTTTGGGTGGAAACCGGGGCTGCGATTTTGGGAATTTGGGGAGTTTGGGATTTGGGCAGTGGCCTTCGACGTGGTTATCTGAGCGGCGTAGCAAGCACTGTTCTTTATATTTTCCTGTGCGCAGTTAACGGAATCTATGCAGATGCGGTAATCAATGTTTGGTACAGCATCATGGGTGTTGTGGGCTGGTTTTCGTGGAAGCAAAGACAAGTCGAAACCCAAACCCATCTTGCTCAAGCCATGACCCGTCAGGGCTTGGTCCTTGGACTAGGCCTTGGCCTATTAGCATGGTTCTTCTTTTGGTTTGTGCTGAAAAACTATACGGACAGCTCGGTGGTGTTATGGGATACGACGACTTCGGCCTTGGCCATTACCGCGATGCTCTGGATGGCGGCAGGCTATCGATGGAATTGGCCTTTGTGGTTGATAATCAATCTGATGTCCGTAGGCCTCTACCTCCACAAAGGAATGACACCCACGGCGTTACAATACTGCGTATTTGCGGGATTGGCCGTGAGGGGCTGGTGGGAATGGACCCGTCAAACCGCGTCTTGAACGATCCACCAATGCCGTTGATTATTTTCTTAACAAAAGATAAACCGAGGTGGTTAGAAAGTCTCTAACATAAGGTAAAGCTCGGACGATGCCCAATTGTTTGCGGGTTTTCAAGCCAAACTTGTAGGCGTAAATAGGGTTGATCAAGTAATGGACTTCACGATGGACTTGCATTGAGCAATCCTTGGCGATGCGATGCATTCGTTGAATGCCGATTCCGCAATCGTAGATGGAAAGCAATTCATCGCGGGTTTCCGCATTTTGACCGGCGATTCGAACGATCGCATCGTAGGCAGACCGCGGTAAAAGATGGATCCAGGGAAATTTCTGTATCCAGCCTTTAGCGATTTGTTGGTGACCCCCAAACGGCATGGTCCAAGGGGGCCAGCCAATAAAGAGTAAACCATTGTTCTTCAGGAACTTTTGCATTTGCCTCAAAGCCTTGGGCTGATCCGGCAAATGCTCAATGACGTCCTTGAGGACAATCAAATCAAAACGCCCCGTAAACTCCTCTTCGATGTCGGGATTGTAGATATCCTCAGTACGCAGGTCCATTTGGCCGGTCTGGGTGTACGTGGACATTCTTTGACGACCAAATTCAATTTTGGCTCGGTTCAGGTCAATACCGGTGCCTCGGCATCCCGCCTCCACAAAGGGAAGTAAATTCCCCCCTTCGCCACAACCCAATTCCAAAACCTCCAAGCCCTCCCAGCCTTTTCGTGAAGAGTCCATGGACCGCAGGCCTTCCAAACAAAAAGGCATGATGCTATCGCGGGCATTGCGTGCCAAGAAGTCCAGGTAAAATTCGTGGTCGTGATGGAAATCGTAAGGCATCGGCGGGTCAAGTAAAACTGCGATACAGAAGATAAAGTCCAAACCCCCCAAAAACTAGCCCTGTCCCAAGGTGTATTCTTCTCATTATGAGGGGTGTAAGCCATTTTTTGATGCGGTGTGCCGCAAAGGCTATAGCGGTTTCAGTTGCCAAAACACTGACCACAATTCCCCCAAAAAAATTCATGTTTTGGTGGAAATTATAATCCAAAACCTGGGAGGCGTAAGCGATGATGGCTAACCACGAAATCCAATTCGTCGGGTTAAGGAAATTGATGCTAAAACCTATGCCTACATACAGCCAAAGTGAGCGGTGACCGACGCTTTGGTAAGAAGCCCGCGATTTGCGTAGAATATTGTTGAGACTCATTCCGATCAAAAGTAAACCCCCGATAATTTGGGCGTGCATTCGGTAATTGAGGTGCCCGGGCATCAAATTTTCGACCCCCGAAAAGGTGATCCCCAAGAGAAGGATGTCTGCGATAACAACCCCGACCGCTAACATAAAACCGACCAAACGCCCGTGTTCAATGCTGTTCTGAATGACCGAAAACATGACGGGCCCAAGACTTAAGCAAAAGGGGATGCCCACCAAAAGGCCCTCGAAGAAGGTTTGGAGGTAAAACCAACGTTCACCCATGCCGCAGCGATTGAAAGAAGGACGTCATCAGGCTGCCGCATTCCTCATGCAGAAGCCCCACGGACCAGGCTGTTTTGGGGTGCAAGAGCGGACCGTGAAGGGTGTAGCCCCGCTTGGGGTCCGAAGCCCCGGCCACAACCCGCCCTATTTGGCTCCAAAACAAAGCCCCAGCGCACATCACGCAGGGTTCAAGGGTCACATAGAGGGTGCATTCGTTGAGGTATTTGGAGCTGAGTTGATGGGTAGCGGCGGTGATCGCCTCCATTTCGGCATGAGCCGTGGGGTCGTTGAGTTGTTCACAACGGTTATGACCCCGCCCGATAATTTTGCCTCCGTGGACAATGACCGCCCCCACCGGTATTTCGCCCATGCGATAGGCCTGCCGCGCTAGGCGCAAGGCTTGTTCCATGTAATATTCGTCGCCTTCGTGACCGAGCATTTTCAAAGATAGGCTTGAGCCCTGCCCTCAGCGAAGCGCTGTAAGGGCGAAAGTTCTATTTTTGTGGGCTATACTCCTTATTTATGCTACGAACCCACCGCTGCGATGAATTGAACCTGGCCCATACGGGCCATAACGTAACCCTCTGCGGATGGGTAAGCAAGACCAGGGACAAAGGGGGCTTGATCTGGGTGGATTTGAGGGACCGCTATGGGCTCACCCAATTGGTTGCCGAAGAAGGCCAGACCGCGCAGAACGTTTTGGAGATTATGCGATCCTTGGGTCGAGAATTTGTGGTGCGGGCCAGCGGTCTGGTGGTGGAGCGTCATAACAAAAACCCCAACCTCCGCACCGGTGAAATTGAAATCCGTGTGCATTCCCTCGAGATTCTCAACGCGTCGGCTTTACCTCCATTTTTGATTGAAGACGAAACCGATGGCGGTGAAGATTTGCGCATGCAGTTTCGTTATCTGGATATCCGGCGCAACCCGGTGCGGTCCAAGCTGGAATTGCGCCACCGCATGGCCCAAGAGGTGCGTAAATATCTTGATGGCCAGTCGTTTATTGAAGTAGAAACCCCCGTTTTGATCAAAACAACCCCCGAAGGGGCCCGTGATTTTGTGGTCCCATCGCGGATGCACCCCGGTCAGTTTTATGCTTTACCCCAATCGCCCCAAACCTTCAAACAACTCTTGATGGTTGGGGGTCTGGATCGGTATTTTCAGATCGTCAAATGTTTTCGTGACGAAGATTTACGCGCCGATCGTCAACCCGAATTCACCCAAATCGACTGCGAAATGTCTTTTGTTGAGCGTTCGGATATTTTGGCCATGTTCGAAGGCCTTTTTCGCCATTTGTTTTTGCAGGTCAAAGGCTTGGACATCGGTGAAATTCCGGTGATGACCTATGCTGACGCGATGCTGCTCTACGGTAACGACAAACCGGATTTGCGTTGGACCGCTCCCCTCTTGACCCTCAAAGGGGGTCAGGCGTATGGGGCGGTTCCCGGGGCTGGTTTGGGGGTAGAGGGGGTAGGGTTTGGCGTTTTTGAGGAGGCTGAAGCGGTGATTGCCGTTCCGGTGCCCGGCGGCGCCTCATGGACCCGCAAAGAATTGGATGCCTTAACCGACTGGGTCAAAAGGCCACAAATGGGCATGAAAGGCATGGTTTGGGTACGCTGCGAAAGCGCCGACGGGGCGTACCGTTCGTCAGTGGACAAATTTTATGAAGCAGCGTATTTGAAGGATTGGATGACAAGGGCGGGCTTGGGCTCCGGGGATTTGATGTTGGTCTTGGCGGGCCCCGAGGCATTGACGCGCAAAGCCGCTGCAGAACTACGCCTTGAAATCGGGCAGCGACTCGGACTGCGATCGCCTGATACGTACAAAGCCTTGTGGGTGGTGGATTTTCCTTTGTTGGATTGGGACGACGAAAGTGGGCGATGGGTCGCGATGCACCATCCCTTTACATCGCCATTGCCCGAAGACATGGGCTTGATGCAAAGCGAGCCGGGCAAGGTGCGGGCCAATGCCTACGATATGGTGTTGAACGGCACAGAAATTGGTGGAGGCTCCATTCGTATACACGACAAAAGCCTGCAGGCTAGGCTGTTTGAACTCCTTGGTTTTGAGGCCGACGACGCCCAAGCCAAGTTCGGTTTTTTGCTCAAAGCTTTTGAATACGGTGCACCACCGCATGGGGGCATTGCCTTTGGTTTCGATAGGCTCTGCGCTTTGTTTGGAGGCCAGGAAAGTATCCGGGATTTTATTGCTTTCCCCAAAAACAACGCCGGTCGAGATGTGATGATTGATGCCCCATCGGGCATCGACCCCATTCAGCGCAAAGAGTTGGGGCTTCCGTAAAAAGCGCGCACTCGTTCGAGGTCATCGGGATTATCCACCCCCGATGGCAGAGGCTCGAGCAGTCGGAGCATGTGGATCGGGATCCCGTAGTGCAAAAAGCGCAATTGCTCGAGTTTTTCGGATTCTTCGGAAGGAGCCGGCTGCAGGCGTGTAAATTCCAAAAGCCGGGCAGGTCGATAGGCATAGAGGCCCGCATGCAGGAATCGCTCGGCGGGTCGATCGGAATCCGAGCGTTGAACCGGAATGGCCGCCCGCGAAAAATAGAGGGCAAGATCTTGGGCGTCCAGGACCACCTTGACCCGGTCCGGGTTGTGGGCGCTTTCGTTTTCGGGCCAAGGGCAACAAGCCGAAGCCACCTGAACCGCAGGGTCTTGGAACAAGGCCACCAGGCCATCCAAAGCCGAGGCCGGGACCAGGGGTTCATCACCCTGAACGTTGACCACAACATCGTAACGGTTGCTTAGGGAAAGGGATTGCAAGGCTTCGGCCAGGCGATCGCTGCCGCTGCAGTGATCGGGTGACGAAAGAACCGCCGAACCCCCGTGGCCTTGGACGGCCTCCAGAATTTCCGTGGAATCCGTAACAACGATAACTTCATCAAAACACGAAGCGCGACGAACCGCCTCCAGAGTGCGAACGATAAGGGGCTTCCCACCCAGGTCGGCGAGCATTTTGCGAGGGAGACGAGAAGACTCCAAACGCGCAGGGATGAGGGCGATGGCGTTCATCCGGATTTAGACGGGGGATTGGAGATCCATGAACATCCGGGTATGCAGTAGGCCCACTTCCATAAGGGGTTCGTGGTAGGTCTGGTAACCCAGCCTTTGGTAGAAACCCACGGCTTGGGGCCGGGCATGCAAAAAAACAAGGCGGGCCTTGACCTGATCACGAAGCCAATTCTGGGAATGAAGGACCAATGCACGGCCCAATCCGAGGCCTTGGTAGCTGGGTTTAACGGCCACTTGGCGCATTTGGTAGGCTTCTTCCATGGAATAGTCCTCGGGAAGAACCGAAGTCGTGGAGGCAGGCCGCAGGACCAAACAGGCCAAGACCTCGCCTTCTTCGCTAAATCCCGCCCAATGCACCGAGTTTTGTTCGTAATCCAAATCGTTCAAGTTAAAATGCAAACCCAGAGGCTCCCGTAACATATCGTAACGAAGAGCCACGGAGAGGGCATAGGCGGCACTCCCCCAGCCAACCTTTTGGAAATCAAGTTTTGGACCCATCTTCGTGGACAGTCACCATGGTGCGCGTGGGGAAGGCAAAATCAGTTTCATGCTCATCCACAATGCGATAAATCTCGAAATTCACGACCTCTCTCACCTGAAGGTATTCGTCATAATCCGACGTCTTGACCAAATAAATGATTTGAAGATCAAGGGAACTTTCGCCATAGCCAAAAAAAGTCACGGTAGGATTTTCTTCAATCAAGGGATTGGCTTCCAGAATTTCCCGTATGGACCGAATAATCGCTTGAAGGGTTTCGGGCTTGGTTTGGTAAACGAGGCCCAATTTGAAGGCGGCCCTGCGATGGGTGCTTTCCGTGATGTTGTTCAGGGGCTCGGTGACCAAGGCCTTGTTGGGTACGGTAACATAACTTTTGTCCAGGGTCCTCATGCGGGTTGAACGAAAGCCCACATGTTCAACCGTTCCGGTAATTCCCTTGAATTCAATGGTATCCCCCACCGTAAAGGGTTTGTCGAGGAAGATGGTGAAGGAACCCAAGAGGTTGGCAAGACTCTCCTGCGCGGCCAGTGCCACAGCAAGTCCTCCTATCCCCAAACCGCCTACCAAGGCCGCGATATTGGCTTGGAATACGATACCGATGACAAAGAGAAAGGCTGACAAAATAACGGCGACCTTGATGCCGTCCTTGATGTACGGGACCCATTGGGCTCTGGCGGGATCGCTGTTAATTTCGCTCTTGTCCTGCCAAACACCCGCGACAAAATCTGCAATTCTTAACAATATTTTGGAAGCGGTCCAAACCAAGCCCAATTGCAAGAGAATATCCAAATAAAAAGCAAGGCGGTAGGGCTTCCCAAACCATTGAAAATGAGTGGGTATGCTCAGCATGCTGAGAGCCATGTACAAAGCCAACAGCACCAACAAACGCCTCAAATTTTGGCCGGTAAGGTCATGAAATCGTTTACGTTTCTCAAGGCTTCTTTCGCTAAAGGCTCTGTAAAACAACCAGTTCAGCGAATTAGCCAGGGGCCTGCGCAGCAGAATAGTCCCCAATACCAAGCCCAAGGCCATGAGCCATTGGAAATAGGTTTGGCCGGCCCAGGACTGTGAATAAAGGAATGCAAGCATGATCTTAGGTTCAGGATTTGAAAGAGGGCATGAGTTGATCCAAGGCTTTGGCATAAGCACGAACGCTCAGACCAGTTACTCCGCCTTCTGAAGAATGGGAAGGAACGGCGGGCATGCAGGACCCAACGGCATCACGGACGATCGTCGCTACATCTTTGAAAATGGCCCGCGAATTCACCGGTATATTTTCTTGCATAAGGTAACCAAAGACTCTGGCCATTCCGCAATTCGCCACAAAATCAGGAATCAAGGCGATGCGTTCATCCACGGCCTTGGAAATGGGGCCCATGAAAATTTCAGGGTCGGCAAAGGGCACGTTTGCCCCGGAGGAAACGAGCTCTAAACCATGGTCCATTAATGAATTAATTTGGTCAAGGGTCACCAAACGCGATGCGGCCGCCGGGACAAAGACATCGGCTTTTTGTTGCCAAAATCGCGCTTCCATGGCTTGACGCGGTTCAACACCTTCTTGGTCAGGGTTCATGGCGTTCCCCAAACGGCCTTGAAGCATGCTTAGGCATTGGGCTAAATCCATAGGCTCCCCGCTTGTGGCCAACCAACCGTAATCCCGATCCAAAATGCCCTGTATCCGCATCCCGGCATAACACAAATAATAGGCAGTGGTGGCAGCGACGTTTCCCCAACCTTGGATCAATACCTTGCGCCCCTCGAAGGCTGAGTGACCTTGCAGAATCCAAGACCCCTCGCCGTCTACGGGGAGCACTGCGCCTGCTCGGTGGGCATAATAGGAAAGTATGGACTCCGCCACCCCCCACCCGGTGATCAAATCCGCCACGGTATAGGTTCTCTGGGGGGCCAAGGGATGCAACGGGCTTAATTCACGATCATGGACCGGTAGGCTTACCCCTTCCCTGAGTTGGGCAATGCGCATTTCGCGTAGCGAACGTCCAAAATGACCCTGAACAACGCCTTGCTGGGGGTGTTGGAGGTCGTTAGCCAGGGTATAGGGAATAACCTCGTGAATCTCGTCCACGTTCAAATCTCCTCCGGTGCCGTAATAATTTTTGAGCAGCGGGTCAAGGGCTTTGTACCAACGCCTCAAGACTTCTTCTTTGCGGGGGTCGGATGGGTCAAAGTCGATTCCCGATTTGGCGCCGCCAATGGCCGGCCCCGAAACGGTAAATTTGATTTCCATGGTTTTGGCCAAGGACTCTACTTCCCGACGGTCCAATCCTTTGCGCATCCTCGTTCCGCCTCCTGCTGCACCCCCTCTTAGGGAATTAAGGACCGCCCAACCCCTTGCTCCGGTGCTTGCATCGTTCCAATCAAAGACAATTTCAGGAGCTTGCTGCTCAAAGGCTTGGAGCCGTTCAATAACTTGACTATCAGACATAAAGAATACCCGGCGCTAAAGAGCCGGGATGCTCAAAGATAGTTCAATTAGTTTTTGCGAAGCAAATGATTTTCCAGCTCCAGGATGCGGGGAAAAAGCCCGGTGGTTTCCCTGGCCTCGTGCAGCATCCAGCTTTCACGGAAGGCCACCAAATTGGACCAAAGTTGGGGTCCTGTATCCTGGGTGTTCTCTGGTTCCAAACTCTTGGATACCGCATCGGAAGGGGTTTTGTATGCTTCCGGAAATCGAGATAACAAATGTTCAAGCAAATCCACCAAGGCGATAATTTCTCCATCGTCGGTGAGGGATTTGTTTTCCAAAATTTTGAGCGCATCCTGGGCAGAAACCCTGGCCGAACAAGCCTCGTGGAGCTCGATGGCGTACGGGAACAATTCCTCTTCTTCCAAAAGAAAATGGCAGGATATTTCTGCGCAGAGGGTTTCGAACTCGTCCCTCAGGAGGCCAAGTTGAGGGTAATCGGGAGGATAACCCTTGCTTTCCCAATGTTCCCATTGTTCACGGATAGGACCGATGTAGGCACCCAAAAGCCGTACATGGTCAGCCCTCAGGGCCTGAACGATCGCGACACAGGATTCCCGCTGATCAACCCGGGATGAGGGTATGGATTCGGATGGGGCATGAGGATCCGCCGTGGGAATCAAGAAACTAAGCAAAGTATAGGGGTTCCAGCCGACATGGTTGGCGACTTCGTCTACCGTGATGCAATCATGGACCGCAGCGGGGGGGACCCCCAAGCGCTCCAGCTCGACTCCTGCGGTTGGGAACAGCTTGAGGATATCGCAAATGCTTGTTTGAGACTCCCAAGAGGGGACAAAGGGGTAGCGAGGCGTCATGAGCAGCAAACGGTCATCTATAATGACCAAAGTCTGCCCAAAAGGTTTTGGGAATCCCAACAAAAAGATAGCCTTACCTTTGCCACTTCCCCATGGAAAGCCCCTCATCTTCTCCCGCCCCATCTTCTCCCGCCCCATCTTCTTCCGCCCTTTCCCCTCCTGTTCCGGTATGGCATGTTTGGGAAAGCGGCCAAGGCCCGAATGTGGTGATCCTGCACGGCGTATTTGGTTCAGGGGATAATTGGCTGACCCTGGCCCGGCAATTGGAGCATCGCTACAGGGTTTTTCTTCCCGATCAGCGCAATCATGGCAAATCCTTTCATTCGGATGATTTTGGTTATGATTTGTTGGCCGAGGATTTGAGGCAGTGGATGGATAGGATGGGCCTGGACAAGATTCACCTGGTCGGTCATTCCATGGGCGGCAAGGCGGCCATGCGCTTTGCGGCGCTGTATCCAAAGCGACTTTTTTCCCTGACGGTCGTGGACATTGCCCCCAAGGCCTATGCCCTGGATCATCATGCCAAAATGCTCGCCGCGATGCAGAACCTGGACCTGTCGGCTTGTCAAAGCCGAGGAGATCTGGATGCAGCCTTGAGGGACGATATCCCCGAACTTTCCACCAGAATGTTTGTGCTCAAGAACATAGAGCGCGATGAGCAAGGACGTTTTCGATGGAGAATTGCCTTGGGCCCGCTCAGCCTATCCTTGTCTTCCATCGGCAGTGCACTTCCACCTCAATCCCCTTTGGGCCTTCCTGCTTTGTTGGTGCGAGGGGAGAAATCAAATTATGTTACAGATGAGGATTGGCAAGCCTTCCTCAAACGTTTTCCTCACGCAGAATTTCATACCGTTCCCGGGGCGGGCCATTGGGTCCATGCCGATGCCCCCGATATCTTGTTGCCGATATTACTTCAATTCCTGGACCAAAATTCGGCTCAGTTTCCTGACAAAAATTCGGCTCCATCCTTGGACCAACACTAGGCGTAATCCTGAATTTCAAAAACATAACGATGCCACGACCCCATTCCAAGCCAATGCCTGTTGTGGAATGCTATGTGACCGATATGGGGGTCGATGGCTTGGGGGTGGCCAGGGTTGACGAAAAGGTAGTTTTTGTGGAAGGCGGCATGCCGGGGGACCGCGCGCAGGTCCAGATTTACCGAAACAAAGGCCGCTACGCGCAAGGCAGGGTTGTGGAATTGTTGGAACCGTCCTCCCATCGGGTCAGCCCAGTTTGTCAGCATTTTGGAACCTGCGGGGGTTGCAAATGGCAAAACATGGATTACCCCACGCAATTGGTGTACAAAACCAAACAGGTGCACGATGCCCTCACCCGCATCGGCGGTTTATCCCTGGAGGGCGTGCAGGCTGAGCCCGCTTTACCTGCCCCTGCGATCTATCGATTCCGCAACAAACTTGAGTTCACCTTCACCGACCGCCGTTGGTTGACCAAGGAGGAACTGTTGCAATCCCAAGAGCAGTCTGCGACCATCGATGCTCCAACCCATGGCTTTACCGGTACGGGACTGGGTTTTCATTTGAGCGGTCGTTTTGAGCGAATCCTGCATATCGAAACTTGTTATTTGATGGACGAGGTGGCGGATTTGATTCGCAATACCTTTTACCGTCAGGCAGTGGCCATGAATCTATCCTTCTACAGCATTCGATTGCGGCAGGGATACCTTCGCAATTTGATGTTACGAAACACTGTCGATGGACAATGGATGGTTTTGCTTTCGGTATCGGAGGACAAGCCCGAGGTCCTGCTTCCATACCTAGAGGCCTTGAGGCCCCAACTGCCCCAAGTAGATCAGTGGCTCTATACCGTCAATACCAAGGCCAATGATAGCCTGGAAGGCCTTGAAATACAGGTGCATCAAGGCCAGAACCGCTTGACCGAAACCCTGGACGGTTTGCGATTTGGCATATCCGCCACTTCTTTTTTTCAAACCAACCCAAGGCAGGCCTTGGCTTTGTATCGTTTGGCCTTGGATTGGTGTGCTTTGCAAGGGGACGAACTGGTGTACGATCTTTACACAGGAACGGGCAGCATTGCCTTGTTCTTGGCCCGACATGCAGCCAAAGTAATTGGTATTGAATACGTAGAATCCGCTGTCGAAGATGCGCGGCGCAATGCGGAAGCCAACGGTATCCATAACACCGAATTTTATGCGGGGGATATGGCCCGTCTTTTGAACGAGGATTTTTACAGCGCCCATGGTCGACCCAATGTCGTGGTGGTGGACCCACCTCGCGCCGGGATGCACGCAGATGTTGTTCAAATGCTGCTGAAGAGCAATGCCGAGCGTATTGTGTACGTATCATGCAATGCCGCAACCCAAGCGCGGGACTTGCAGGCCCTGAACGAGTTATACCGCTTGGAGCGCTTTCGTCCGGTGGATTTGTTTCCGCAGACGGCCCATATCGAAAACATCGCCCTTCTGATCAGGCGTTAAATTTGCACGCTCAACGAAAGCTCAACGAAGGTCGTATTCATGGAACAAGAGGCTGAATGGAACGAATTGGAAAGGGATTTGGGGTATTATGCCTCCTATCTCCAGGGAATAGCGCACGAAGTGCTGGACAGCGGTACCTCCAAATACCCTGTTTTCATCGCTTACGAGGATCAGCATTTGGATCTGGGCAGGCCCCTTTTGGATCATCGCCAATTGGATACCCGTTGGAGCGTACGGGCCTCCGTTATGGAGGAATTTATCAAGAAAGGCCTTTTGACCAAGGAACAATTTGTGGCCTTCAAACAAAGCTGGAAAGACCCCAATGACTTTATGTGTGTTTTTGTGGTGAGGCCATCGCAACCCATATTTGTTTATTTTCCGTACCCACGATCCGAAACCTTGGGACTGGACGAGCTCTTATGAATCGTTTAACATAACCCACGAAGTGAAGGAAAACAGCGCATCCTGGCTGAAGCCGTGGGAGATTCGTTTTTTCCCGGTCTTTCTTCTTTGGAAGTTGCCCCTGGCATGGTTGGCCGGATTGAGGATCAATCGCCTCGACAGCAGAGGGTGCGAAATACGCATGAGGCATTCCTTTTGGAACAAGAACCCCTTTGGGTCCATGTATTTTGCGGCCATGGCTATGGGCGCAGAAATGTCCACAGGATTGCCCGCCTACACGCATTTACGCCGAAGACGTCAAAGCGTTAGTTTGTTGTTATCCGGAATGGAAGCGGTGTACCACAAGAAAGCTGTAGGCCAGGTCTATTTTCGCTTTGAAGGCATGAAGGACCTTCTTGAAAGCCTTGAAAACCTCCAAAAGAGCGGGGATACTTGCACGGCCTTGCTGGTTTCCCAATGTTTCAACGATCAAAAACAATTGATGGCTGAATTTCGTTTTACGTGGACCTTTAGGCAACGCTGATCGGAAGCAATGAAAACCCGCCGCTGGAAAACCTTGTTTGGCGCCTTGGCAGTGGGCGCGGGTTTGGTTGCAGGCTTGGGTATAGCTGGTTTGGTTGCTTACCGTCTTTTGGCTCAACATTCACCCTTTGTCCCCCCTACTATGATGACGCAAGATGCTCATTCCCTCGATTCAGCCCACGACATACCCAGCGATTCGTCTACCGTTTCGTCTAGCGATTCAACCACGAATTATAAGACCCTTTCCGACGAAAACTGGAAAGCGAAGCTAAGTGCTGAAGAGTATCGTGTGTTACGGCGCCAAGGCACCGAGAGGCCCTATACGGGCGTTTATGAACAGTTTTGGGAGGCGGGAACCTATGTCTGCAAGGGGTGCGGAGCAGAGCTGTTCAGGTCGGAAACTAAATTTGATGCAGGATGCGGTTGGCCCTCCTTTTATGAAGGAATCGCCTCGGACCGTATTCGTGAGATCAAGGATTACAGCCACGGGATGATTCGGATCGAAGCGCGTTGTGCCCGTTGCGATGGACATCTGGGACACGTTTTCGATGACGGTCCCAAACCCACCGGATTAAGGTATTGCATTAATTCGGTGAGCCTTGGCTTCATGAAAGCGGAAGAGTAAATTTAATTTTCCCAAAAAAAAGGGCGATGGCCTGGAAGCCACCGCCCTTGAAGGGGATCAGGTTCAATTAGAAATATACAGACAATGTTATTTGTCCACGTGAGTTGTCGTTACCGAGCGAAATTCGACTGTCTTTTTCGAGGCCATTATTTTTTTTTTCACTCATTAACATCAAGCCAAGACCGTATTCTGCGCCAATTGAAATTTGGGGCAGGATAAAACATTGTGCTCCAACAAATCCACGGGCTATAATGGAGGTATTGCTGGATTTTGTTTCTGACCCGCTTCCCATTTGTGATTTCGAGCTGCCAATTCCAAGGCCAGCCTCAGCGCCGTAATAACCTAAAAATTTGTAAGCACGACGCAGCTTCATCAAGCCGCCCATCAAACTGATATTGGTGCTTGATGTGGAAGGGCCGTTCGAATAACCTGGTGAAAATAAAGACATGTTAAATCCTAACTTTCCGCGATAGGCAAGGTAATCAGATTTTAAAATAGTCCCTATGAGGACATTTTCTGTTTGGGGATTATTGAGCAAACCCGGCGCATTAAAGCCGATGGAATAGTTTCCTGCGACAGGTAAACCGTCTTGAGACCATCCTGTTGCGGCGAACATAAGGCAAGCGATGATCAATGAAAAAAACTTTTTCATAAAAAAGGGTTTAGGTTTTCCTACTCGTAAGGCTTTTCGGTTCCGCCTTGTTAAGGGTGTCAACTCCACTATCAAATGTAAAGAAATTATTTTCTATACTAAAACACCATGTGGAAAAATCAGACGGTGTTCTTTTTAGTATACACCTCGGGCAGCCATTCTTTGAGGGCATCGGCGGCTCTTTGAAGGCGTTCCATAGAACGGCGTAGGCCATCGGGCAAGGCGTTTTCGATGTTATTGAGGCGCTGCAAGGGCTCGATGGAAGGAACCGAAGGATAAAGCATCAAGAGGGCGGAGTTGCCTAGATGTTTGGGGAGGTCAGCGTATTCGGGATGGTAGGAGATAGAGCCTTCCCTGGGGCAGATGAGCAGAGGCAGGTACTCGGACGAAGAACATAAGGGCAAGAAGGATTCAACGCTCATGGCCTGCGATGGGAGGCGCTTGAAATTGCCGGGAATTTGAGCAAGGCCTTCGGCTTGCAAACGATGCAGCATCGCTTCTTCTTGTTCATCGAGGTACCAATCCAGGGAGCCCCCCATGGATCGATGCATATGTTGAATGGATTTGAGGGCCAACAGAAAACCGGGCTCCAAGGGCAAGTGGGTCGGCACCCATACGCTCAGTCCTTTGAATTCCTTGAGGGATACGGAGCCGCGCAGGATCAGGACTTGCTGATTGCTGTGTTTGAGAATCGAAGGAAGAACGCCACCCCAGAAGCGTTCCAAGAATTGAGGGTCAGGGTTCCAGCCAAGGATAATTTCATGGCTCTCCTTTTCGCGGGCGGCATACACGATGCCTGAGGCGATGTTAAGGTCATGCCGTAGGATTTTCTCAAGGTTACGCCCCTTGGCCCCGGCCATGCGGTCAGCGTCTTGAAGGATCTGACGCGCACGGCGGGTTGACGATGAGTCAGGATCATTATTGGTAACAATACTTATGGCATACAGGTTCCCGGGAAGATCAGGATTCTGACAGGACATGGCGAGTTCCAGCAAGGGGGGCGCGGTCGCTGGATTGGAGAGGGCGACCATGATGTTTTCGTCCATATCCTGTTCCGTATCGCTGGAAGGTTTGATCTGTTGCGCAATCACGCGGGCGTTCCGCTCCACCACAAAGGAGCTCACGACGCAAGTAATTAACACAAGAATTATGGTTCCGTTCAGCACGTCTAGGTTGACCAAACCGATTTGGTAACCGATCAAGATCACCGCAACCGTTGCCGCCGCATGGGCCGTCGAAAGCCCGAAAAGCAACCTGCGCTGATAGGGCGTGTAGCGAAACAAAAGCCCGCTGATTCGGGAAGCCAACCATTTGCCCAGCAATGCCGCGCTGCTTAACACAAGGGCGATCCATAGCGCCTGGGGTCCACGAAACAGGACTTTGATATCCACCAACATCCCCACACTGATTAGAAAGAAGGGAATGAACAGGGCATTTCCGGCAAAGTCAATGCGCTGCATCAAGGGAGAACCGTGTGGGATAAGTCGATTCAGGGCAAGACCGGTAAAAAAGGCCCCTATAATGCCCTCCACCCCCGCCAATTCCGCTCCCAGACTCCCTGCGAAAACCAGGGTCAAGACGAGCAGGTACGAGGTATAGGGCCCCACATCGCTTTTGCGCAAAAACCATTTCACCAAGGGGGGTATGCCTCGGAAAACAACCGCACCGAACAGCACAAGACGCAGCAAGAGCCCACCCCAAAAAAGAGGGTCTGTACCGCCGGACTGCATGCGGGTAATTACCGGTAACATCAGAAGCACCAGGGTATCGGTGATAATGGTCCCTCCAACCGCCACCGTGACAATTTCATAACGGGTTAGACCCATGCGGCTCACCAGCGGGTAGGCCACCAAGGTATGCGTCGAAAACATCGATGAAATCAGCACCGAAGGGAGATGATCGAAGCCAAGCACCGAGGTGCACACCAACATGCCCAATCCAAAAGGGACCGCGAAGGTGAGCAATCCAAAGAGGATGCTTTGGGTTTGCCTTTTGCGAAACTCTTGAAGATTAAGCTCGAGCCCGGCCAGGAACATTATGTACAGAAGCCCAGCCTTCGAAAACAGGGTGATTTGACGGCTGTCGATGATGTTGAAGCCGTAGGGCCCCAGAGCCACCCCGGCCAGGATGAGGCCAACAATGCCCGGCATCCGCAAACGGTTGAACAAAAGCGGAGCAAGCAGCATGACCGCCAACACCACCGTGAATGCCGCTACCGCATTCTCGAGAGGGAGGGTGAGGTCAAACCATTCGTTCCAGGGGCGGTTCATCGGTCCTTAGCCCGGTTTATTCATGGGAACCGTGGTTTCCGCTTTGATCGTGGACTTGCTCGGAGAGCAAATCTTGATCATGCAAGCCGCCAAGGTCTTCGCAATGGTACATGCGGCGGCCTCTACGGAAGGCAGGCCCGGTGGTTGCTCCTTCGCTGCGGGCTTTGAGGGCCTTTTGGACCAAGCGACTGCGAAGGACATCGCGAGCCTCGTGGTCTTTGCGGTCCGCCTCCGCTTCGTAGGCTGTTCGTCCTTCGACCATGGTGCGCAACGGATGGCTGTACACCGAAAGCGGGTGACCGTTCCATAACACAAGGTCAGCGTCTTTTCCCACTTCAATGCTGCCGATACGGTGATCGACCCGGAGCATGCGTGCCGGGTTGATGGTGACCATTTGAAGCGCAGACTCTTCGTCAATTCCCCCGTAACGAACGGCCTTGGCCGCTTCCTGGTTAAGGCGCCTGGCCATTTCCGCATCGTCGGAATTGATTGCCACATTCACGCCCATGCGATGCAAAATCGCAGCGTTGTAGGGAATTGCGTCGATGACTTCGTACTTGTAGGCCCACCAATCCGCAAAACTGCTGGCATTGACTCCGTGCGCTTTCATTTTGTCGGCCACTTTGAATCCCTCCAAAATGTGGGTGAACGTATTGACTTTGAAGCCAATAGAATCTGCAACCTTCATCAGCATGTTGATTTCGGATTGCACATACGAATGGCAGGTAATATGTCTTTTGTTGTTACGGATTTCCTGCAAGGTCTCCAGAGTCAGGTCTTTGCGGTAAATTCTGGGATTCTCTTGCCGTAGGCGTTCGTATTCGATGGAACGAAGAAATCCATCCATAATGGTTTGCTCCACGCCCATTCGGGTTTGTGGAAAACGTACGGTATTGCGATCGCCCCAATTGGATTGCTTGACGTTTTCGCCCAAGGCAAATTTGATGAAACCGGGAGCGCCTTCAAACTTAAGCTTTTCGGGATCCGTGACCCCCCAACGCATACGGATCAGCTGGGTTTGGCCTCCAATCGAATTGGCCGAACCGTGCAGCAAATGGCTGGTGGTCACCCCCCCTGCCAGTTGGCGGTAAATGTTCGGATCATCCGGGTCCAGGGCATCCCCGATCCGTACCTCGGAAGTAATCGAACGGGTCCCCTCGTTCACCCCTCGGGTGATTGCAATATGGCTGTGTTCGTCGATAAGACCCGGGGTTAAATGCAGGCCTGCCGCATAAATCGTTCGGTAGTCTAGCCCTTTGAATTGGACTTTGGGATCAAGTTTGGGACCAATGGCTGCGATTTTGCCGTTTATAACCGCCACATCGGTGTTTTCTAGCTTGCCGCTTGCAGTGCTGGTCCAAACGGTCGCCTCCCGAATCAGCCAATTGGCGGGCATCCGCGGTGAGGAAGGCGAAGGAGGTGAGGAAGGCGAAGTAGGTGAGGAAGGCGAAGGAGATCCGTCCGGATCGTGGATACGCCCAAGATCGGCATACGGAAAAATTTTCAAACTGTCCCAAGGCTCCGGGTAATGGATTTTGGTTGCGGTGGCTCCCTTGGAAGAGGAGTCCGATTTGGGGGCCGTTACCGATCCTGCGGAATCCATCACGGCGGCAAAGGGCTGGGAACTTTCGTCCGCATTATTCATTCGTCCAAAGAGGCTTGTTCCACTTTGCCATAACAGCAGACGCAACGGAGAAGGAATTCCTGCAACTTTATGTTCAAACATCAATTGATAAAATTCACCTCTTGGTTCCGCCTTGGCATCAATGCGGGTACTATCGTTGACATGCAGAACAAAGGTGGGCGCGCTGGATTTCCCGCCGCTGGATTTGGAAGGAATCGAGAGGTGAAGACCGGTGAGCGGTCCTTCGGTGACCCTGTATTTACCGCTTGCCCAGCGTGCCGGACCCTCATAAGGCTTATAGGGATAATGCTGGCCCTGCAACCACAGCGAACGGATTTCGCTCCCCTCCTTGAACAAGGAATCGCTGGCAATGATCAGATTGGCCAATTTACCAGGGGCGATGGAACCCATAAGGGAATCCACACCCAGTAAGCGTGCAGGGGTACTGGTCAGGGCCTCCATGGCCTCATCAAAAGAAAGCCCCGCCGCAATAGCTTGGCGAACAGCGGTGGGCAAGGATTCAGGCTTGTCCAAGCCGTTCGAAGTGAGGGCAATGGAGACTCCGGCTTTGCGAAGTACCGAGGCATTGGCCGGGGCCTGGTCCCAATGCACCAAAGAATTCAGGCCTATACGCTTGGCCTCTACAGGATCACTCAGATCGGGCACATCCGGAAAACGCAAGGGTAGGACAATCGTGCTCTTCAAAGCCCGAACGGCATCCAAGTACATGTACTCTTCCCCGCAGCCTTTGTACACAAAATTTCGTTTGAATTCCTGGGCAATTCGTTCGGCCC
>Ga0194116_10002606_pt1 | contig 23006 bp, 21 predicted proteins | sample TA2MahsurfametaG_4_FD_148617 | JGI IMG/M metagenome (GOLD analysis project Ga0194116, IMG submission 148617) | Freshwater microbial communities from Lake Tanganyika, Tanzania - TA2015008 Mahale S9 surface | ecosystem: Environmental > Aquatic > Freshwater > Lake | place: Tanzania: Lake...
CCGATGCCCCGGCCCGTGCCGCGGCTGGTTGTGGTGGCGGAGGTTGCCTGCGGGGCCATGGCCAAGCCACTTACCGTCGGACTCTAACGAGGGCGTCCGGAAGGCCACCCACCCCGGTTTGCAGCGCAGATGCCGGCACAGCCCAGCCGCCCACTCCACCCCACACTGGAGCCGCTCGAGCCCGAGCTGCGCGAGGCCCTCGCCGCCCTGCGCCAACGCATCGCCGCCCACCCGGCGGTATTGGTGGCCTACTCGGGCGGCGTGGACAGCGCCCTGGTGGCGGCCATCGCCGCCGAGCAGCTGGGGGAGCGGGCCCAGGCGATCACGGGCATTTCTGCGGCCCTGGCACCCCATCTGCGCCAGGAGGCCCAGCAGCAGGCGGCCTGGATGGGCATCCAGCACCGGGAGATCGCCACCGCGGAGCTCGAGGATCCCGCCTACAGCAGCAATCCAGCCGATCGCTGCTACGCCTGCAAACGGGAGCTGCACACGCTGCTGGCCGAGCTGCTGCTGCAGAGCGACACAGCTGCAGCGGTGGTGCTGGATGGGGTGAACCACGACGACCTCGGCGATCACCGCCCCGGCATCCGCGCCGCCCAGGAACACCAGGTGATCTCCCCCCTGGCGGAGCTCGGCATCAGCAAAGCCGGCGTGCGCACCATCTCCCGGGCCCTGGGCTTCCCCTGGTGGGACAAACCGGCCCAGCCCTGCCTGGCGTCCCGCTTCCCCTACGGCGAAGCGATCAATGCCGCACGGCTGCAGCGAGTGGGGGCAGCGGAGGCCTGGCTACGCCAGCGGGGCTTCCAGGAGCTGCGGGTGCGCAGCCAAGGGGACGCGGCGCGGATCGAACTGCCCCCTGATCAGCTGGCGGCGCTGCTGCAGCCCGAATTACGGGAAGCGTTGGTGGCCGCCTTCCTGGAGCTGGGCTTCACGGCGGTGAGCCTTGATCTCGAGGGCCTGGTGAGCGGCAAGCTCAACCGCGCGCTGCCCCAGTGAGCAACGGAGCCCGGGCCAGGGGCCGTTCAACCATGAAAAAACCCCTCCGGGGTCGGAGGGGTTGATCAAGCCAACAGCTGAGCGCCGATCAGGCGGCGATGAGTGCCGGTTCGCGCTCGGCGCCAGCCACAGAACCGGGGGTTTCGCGGCGGAAGCTCTTGAGCTTGTAGTTGCCGGCGTCCAGCTCTTCGCTGAGCACGATGCAGGCCCGTTCGGGCATGGTGTGATCACCGCAGGTGAACACGTCCACAGCGGCATAGCCCGATTCAGGCCAGGTGTGGATGGAGATATGGGATTCGGCCAGGAGAGCCAGCCCCGTCACACCCTGGGGGTCAAACCGGTGGGTGATCAGATTCAGGAGAGTGGCGCCAGCACGCTTCGCAGCGGTGGTGATGGCGTTCCTGAGGAAAGCCTCGTCGTCGAGCTTGGCGGAATCGCAGTTGTAAAGCTCGAGAATGCAGTGTTTACCCACCATCTCGGTGGCACTGGGTGCTTGGGGGCTCGCGGAGAACGTCTCAGCTCCGGTCCATCCCGGGTTGGGGTGGAGGCAGGCCGCTTGGGTCATCAGATCCAGGCAAAACAGCCCGTTACCTTACTGGCCAGCGAGCAGGGTGCCGTCCTCCACCGTCACCACCTGCGAGCGCTGATGCCAGCCACCGCTGAAGGCCCCCAGATGCGTGGCACTCACCAAACACTGGTGCCCCTCGCCCACGGCCTCGAGCAGCAGCTGCTGCCGGCCCGGATCCAGCTCGGCCAACACGTCGTCGAGCAGCAGCAGCGGCGGTTCGCCCCAGAGCTGCTGCACCAGCTCCAGCTCCGCCAATTTGAGGGCCAGCACCAGGGTGCGCTGCTGGCCGGCTGAGCCATAACGGCGGGCGGGCTGATCCCCCAACACCAGGGCCACCTCGTCGCGATGGGGGCCAACGCTGCACTGCCCCAGGCGCAACTCCTCCGGCCGCTGCTGGCGCAACTGCTCCAGCAGGCCATCACGCCAGGGGCCCTCGGCCTCCTCTCCCTCCAGCAGGCTGCCGGGCTGGTAGCGCAGCTGCAGCTGCTCGCGCCCGCCGCTGAGGCGCTCCTGCCAGGCCGCCGCCAACGGCTCAAGCCGCCGCAACGCCCGCAGACGGCGCCGGTGCAGGCGCGTGCCGATCAGGGCCATCTGCTGATCAAAGGCCTCCAGCAGCTCCGGTTGCATGCCGGCCCCCAGGCCGCGCCGCAGCAGCTGGGAGCGCTGGCGCAGCAGGCGTCCATAGCGGCTGAGCAGCTCGGCATACACCGGCTCCAGCTGCAGCACCACCCGATCCAGCCATTGGCGCCGCAGCGCCGGCTCACCCCGCACCAGATCCAGATCCAGGGCGCTGAAACCCACACAACGCAGCGGACCGATCAGCTCGTGCTGCCGCTCCAACACCTTGCCGTTGCGCCGGGCCTGCCGCCCGCCCTGGCGACGCAGCTCGAGCTCGAGCCGATCACCCCCCTCACACTCGGCGGCGATCAACGCCTGGCGCTCCCCCTGGCGAATCAGATCGCGATCGCTGCTGCAACGGTGGGAGCGCAGGCTGCCCAGCAGCTCCACCGCCTCCAGCAGGTTGGATTTGCCCTCGCCGTTACGGCCGATCACCAGCAGCCGCGGCGCCTCGAGGACGAAATTCAGGCCGCTGTAGTTGCGGAACTGGCGCAGCTCCAGGCGATGCAGCCGAATGGGTCTGGGGCGCTCTGACGGTTAAGGTAAGGCCCGTGAGGGGCTGCTTCCGCAAGGGCATGTAGCTCAGTTGGATAGAGCATCAGATTCCGGTTCTGAGGGTCGGGGGTTCGAGTCCCTCCATGCTCGTGACTCCGGAAGCGGCCAACCCTCCCCATCAACGCTCCGCTGCGGCGGGGCTTTTTTGTGGATGGCCGGGCAGGCCTAGAGCCGCAGCCCCATGGCGCGGATGCCGCCGGGATCGAGCACAAAGCCGTGGCGCCGCAACGCTTCCTGGGCCGCCGGGGCCGCCGCCACCGAAATGCTGCAACCCGGCAGCTCCCGCCGCAAGCGGGCCAGGGCGGTGTGCACCAGCACCAGCATCAGCTGGGCCTGCTGGGGCTCGGCCGGATCAGCGCTGAGATCCCAGAGGTTGGCGTTAAGAGCCTGATCGCTGGTAACCCGCACAAAGGCCACCAGTCGCCCGGCGCCATCGCGCACGCTCAGCATCCAGCCGCTGCGCTCCAGGGCAGCCCGCAGCCGCTCCGGCGGCCGTGAGGGATCGCCGCAGGCCACCAGCAGGGCATTGAGCTCCAGCGGCTCGGGGGGCCGCTCGCTGATGAGGCCATAACCCTCCGGCAGCGCCGGTGGCTGCGGCTGGGCGCGGAAGGGGATCAGCAGGGAATCAAGCACCACCGCCGCTCCTCAACCCGTGTTGCGCATGCCGGCGGCAATGCCGTTGATGGTGAGCAGCGCCCCGCGCAGCAGCTCGCTGCGGCTGTAGGTGCGTCCGTCATCGCTGGCGGCGGATTCGCTCATGGGCGGCTGCCGGTTTTGATCGCGCAGCCGGCGCAGCAGGGCCACCTGCAGAAAACCCAGAGGAATGATCGTGCGGTTGCGCAGCTCCACCGACAGCTGCAGGGCCGGATCACCATCGAGCAGCCGCTGATGGCCGGTGATCGCGAGCACCAGATCGCGGGTGAGCACGAACTCCTTGGCGATCACTGCGAAGATCTGCTCGAAGGCCTCCCGCAGCTCGGGCCGACCCAACGAGGTCACGTAGTGATGGGCCAGGTCGAGATCGACCTTGGAGAGGGTCATCTCCACCTTGGAGATCAGCATCCGGAAGAAGGGCCAACGCTGATAGAGCTGCTGGAACAGCTCCAGCTGGCCCGGATCGGCATCGAGCTCTTGCTGCAGCGCGGCCCCCACACCAAACCAGCTGGGCAGCAGGAAGCGGCTCTGGGTCCAGCCGAACACCCAGGGGATGGCCCGCAGGCTGGAGAGATCCTTGGCGCCGCTCTTGCGGCGGGCCGGACGGCTGGAGATCTGCAGCTTGCTGATCTCCTCGATCGGGGTGACCTGCTGGAAGAACGCCACCAGATCGGGGTTGTCGTGCACCAGGGCGCGGTAGTGGCTGCGGGATGAGGCCGCCAGCCGCGCCATCAAGGCGTTCCAGCTGGGGGTGTCGTCCACGTGGCTGGTGATCAGGCTGTTCTGGATCACGGCGGTGGACACCGTTTCCAGGTTGTAGAGCGCCAGCTCCGGCAGGGAATACTTCGAGGCCAGCACCTCACCCTGCTCGGTGATCTTGATGCGGCCGTTGAGGGTGCCGCTGGGCTGGGCCAGGATCGCCTGGTAGGCCGGGCCACCGCCGCGCCCCACCGAACCGCCGCGGCCGTGGAAGATGCGCAAGGCCACGCCATGGCGCGTGGCGAGCTGCTGCAGGGCGATCTGGGCCTGATGGATCTCCCAGTTGCTGGAGAGGAAGCCGGAATCCTTGTTGCTGTCGGAATAGCCGAGCATCAGCTCTTGCAGCGGCTTGCCGGTGGGGCTCGTGCTGGCAATCAGCTGCCGGTAGAAGGGATCGCTGAACAGCTGCTCCATCACCGCCGGGGCAGCCTTGAGGTCTTCCACCGTTTCAAACAACGGCACCACCAGCAGGCTGGAGCGCTGGGCCATCGGATCCACCAGGCCGGCCTCCTTGGCCAGCAGCAACACCTCCAGCAGATCCGACACCGTGTGACTCATCGAGATCACGTAAGTGCGGCAGATGCGGCTGCCGAATTCCTGCTGCAGGCGGTGCACCACCCGGAGCACGTCGAAGCTTTCGGCCGTGGCCGGGCTCCACTGCACCGAAGCGGGGATCAGGGGGCGGCGGGTCTGCAGCTCGGTGAGCAGCCAGGCCACCTTCTGCTCCTCCGTCATCTCGGCGTAGGGCACCGGCAGCTGCAGATAGCGACTCAGCTCATCGAGGGCATCGCTATGGCGGGTGCTCTCCTGGCGGATGTCGAGGCTGGCCAGGCAGAAGGCGAAGGTGTGCACCTGGGCGATCAGGTTGGCCAGCGGCTCGCAGCTCAGCCCGGTGCCCTGCAGGCTGTCGTTGATCAGCTCGAGATCGGTGCGGAACTCGGTGACCGTGGCGTAATGCAGCTCCGGTGCCGGCGCTGCCGCCAGGGCGCCCTGGCCGAATTCCGGCAGCGGCGGGCGGGTTTCACCGGGAGCTTCCCAGCCGGCGCTGGCCAGCTGCTGGTTGCGCTGGTGGGTGAGCCGCAGTCGCTCGAGCACGTAGCTCAGCTTGAGGCGGTAGGGCTCGAGGCGGTAGCGGGCGGCGCGCTCCTCGTAGATCTCCGGGAAGCGCAGCCGGTCCATCTCCAGGGATTCGAGCAGCGGTGCACTCACCTGGCTCCACTGCATCGAGATGCTGAGCTGGTCGCGCAGGTCGCCCACCGCCGCCACATAGCGCTCGAGCATCAGCTGCCGCTGATAACAAGCCGTGCGCCAGGTGATGTCAGGCGTTACCGAGGGGTTGCCGTCGCGGTCGGAGCCCACCCAGGAGCCGAAGGTGCAGAAGGCATCGCTCGGCGGCGTGACATCCGGGTAGCTCAGGGCCAGGGCGTTGCGAATGCGCAGCCGTAGCTGCGGCATGGCGCCGAACAGCACCTGCTGGAAGTAGTGGAGGGCGTAATCCACCTCATCCAGCACCGAGGGCTTGAATTGATGCAGTTCATCGGTGCGCCACCACAGCCGGATCTCCTCCTCCAGCTGCTGGCGCAGGTTGAGCCGGTCGTCGCTGTTGATCAGCTGGCTCTGCTGCAGCTGCTGGATCAAGGCAGCCACGCGCCGCTGCTTGTGGCGCACGGTGTGGCGCACGATCTCGGTGGGGTGCGCCGTGAACACCAGGCGGATGTCGAGCTCCAGCAGCAGCTGCTCGATCTGAGCGGGGGGCACCCCCAGGGCCCGCAGCCGGGTGAACAGCTCGCGGAACGTGGCCGGCTCGGTCTGGCTGGCCAGGGGCGGCACGAAGGGATCGTTGAGCTCTTCGGGGTGGTGAGCCCGCAGGCTGGCCAGGTAGCTGTCCTCCTCGATGTGCTGCTCGAGGATGTTCACCAGCTGGAAATAGAGCGAGAAGGCCCGCGCCGCCGCGATCGCCTCGGCTAGGTCCATGTCGCGGATCAGCTGCACGATCTCAGCGGTGGCCTGCTCGGAAGCCTGATCGGGGGCGCCGCCCTCGATGCTGCTGCTGAGGTCTTTCATGCGCAGCAGCCGCTCCGCCTGGGGCGGTGGGCACTCGCTGCGCAGCACCGTTTGCCACAGATCCTCCACCAGCTCGAGGCGCTCGCCCAGCAAACGCATCACCCGGGGCTCAGCCGCCACAGCAGTGGCTTCGGTGGCGAGGGTGAGCCCCATGGACGGTGACGAGGCGGAGGTGCGGTTCATGATCATCCCAAAAGGGCTGAGCGGTCTGTTGCAAGCAAGGCCATCAGCTCGGTTTCACGCGCCGCCATCGCCTCAGCTCCGGCCGCGATCAGGGTGGCAATCGACGCGCCATCGGCCTCTGCCGCCAGCCATTGCTGGGCCTGATTGCCCTGCTGCAACACCGCCTCGAGGGGGGCCAGCCAGCGCTGCAGCCCGAACGACAGCGCCAGGGGCGCCAGCCCTTGCAGCTCGCTCGCCAGCCAATCGCGAGCGCGCACTGGCTCACCGCTGCGCCAATGCCGCAGCTCGGCCTCCAGGCTGCTGCGGGCAGCGGCGCGGTCGTTGGCATCGGCCAGCTCCGCCAGCTGCTCCAGGCTCAGGGCGCTGGCACGGGCCGGGTCATGGGTGGCGGGGTCGGCCAGGAGTTGGTGGATGCGCAGCTCGGCGAAGGCCGTGATCGCCAGCAACAGCAGCGGATCAGCGATCAGATCGCAGATGCGGATCTCCAGGCGGTTGAGGTCGTGGGGGCGATCGTCGCCATTGGGGCGCACGGAGGTCCACAGGTGGCGCACGTTTTGCATGCTGCCCAGCTGCAACTGCTGCTCCACCCAGCGCACATAGTGCTGGTGGCTCTCGAACAGCGGCACCTGCGCCGGCGTGAGCGGAAACTGCAACCAGCGCTGCGAATGGGCGCCGGTGGCCGCCCCATCCAGGAAGGGGGAACTGGCGCTGAGGGCCAGCAACAGCGCCGCTTCACAGCGCACCAGCCGGCAGGCGGCGAACAGGGCCTCCATCTCGGTGATGCCCAAATTGATGTGCACGCTGGCGGTCACCACCCGGGTGCCGTAGGTGGCTTCGATGTAGCCGTGATACGGGTTATCGGGGTTGGAGCGCTCAAAGCGGCGGCTATCGCCGGTGCTGAGGGTGCTGCCGGGCAGCAGCGTGAGTGCGCGATCCGCCAGCCAGCGGCGCAGGCGCAACCGCGGCTCCAGCAACAGCTGCAACTGCTCGCGATAGCTGGCGGCCGGTGGCGTGGTGTATTCGAGGTTGCGGCAATCGGGTTCGGTGACAAACCCTTCCAGCGCCGCGGCGGCTTCCGCCGAGCACCCCACCACCGTGCCGTCGGCACGGCCCGTGTAGAGCTCCACCTCGAAGCCCTTGAGCAACAGCGGTTGGCTCATGCCAGACAGGCCAGAGCCTTGAGCATGCCCTGCGCCTTGTTGAGGGTTTCCTGAAACTCCGAGGCCGGCACAGAATCGGCCACCAGGCCTGCCCCGGCCTGCACCTGCACCCGCCAGCCACCGCCGGCCGCGGGCAACACCACCATCGTGCGGATCGTGATCGCTGTGTTAAGTGCACCGCTGAGATCCATAGAGCCATACACGCCGGAATAGGGCCCGCGGGCGTCGGGTTCCAAGGCGTGAATGAGCTGCATGGCGCGGATCTTGGGGGCGCCGCTCACGGTGCCCGCCGGGAAGGAGGCCATCAGCAGATCCCACACATCACAACCGGGATCGAGCAAGCCCTCCACTTCACTCACGATGTGCATCACGTGGGAGTAGCGCTCGATCACCATCAGCTCACTCACGCTGACGCTGCCGGGCTGGCAGACGCGGCCCAGATCATTGCGGCCGAGATCCACCAGCATCACGTGCTCGGCCCGCTCCTTGGGATCGGCCAGCAGATCCGCTTCCAGAGCCGCATCCTCCGCCGCATCGGCGCCGCGGGGGCGTGTGCCGGCGATCGGCCGCAGCGACGCTTTCACCCGGCCGCTGCCATCGGCCATCGGCTCGGCCTTCACCATCACCTCGGGGCTTGAGCCGATCAGGTGCCAGCCGCCGAAGTTGAAGAAGGCCATGTAGGGGGAGGGGTTCACCATCCGCAGGCTGCGGTAGAGCTCGAAGGGCTCCCGCTGCACCTCCGTTTCCAGCCGCTGGCTGATCACCAGCTGGAACACATCTCCAGCGGCGATGTGCTCCTTGGCAGTGAGCACCGCCGCCTCAAACTCCTCGCGGCTGCGGTTGCTGCGGGTGGAGAGCTGCGCGCTGGGCGACTCCCGCCAATCCAGCGGTGTGAGTCCGGGCGGCAGGGGCGCATGCATGCGACGCTCCAACGCATCGAGGCGCTCCTGGGCGGCCGCGAACGCCGCAGCCGGGTCGGCTCCAGCGCTGCAGTCGGCGTAGGCCACCGCCGTGATCTGGCGTTTCACCTGATCGAACACCAGCAGGCTGTCGGCCAGCATCCAGCAACCATCCGGCGGCCCCTGCGGATCGGTGGGGTGCACCGGCACGCTCGGCTCGATCCAGCGGATCAGCTCATAGCCCCAGAAGCCGAACAATTGGCCCACCGGCGGCAGGCCGGGAATCGCCGACGCTGTGTAGGGCGCCAGGGCATCCCGCAGCAGATCAAAGGGATTGCCTGTGAGGCTCTGGCGGCGGCCATCGCGCCAGGCCTGCTCCGCCTGGTCGCCGCGCACGGTGAGGGTCCAGAGCGGATCGCTCACCACAAAGCTCCAGCGGCCGATGCGCTCGCCGCCTTCCACCGACTCCAGCAGCACGCCGTGCTCACTGCCGTCGCCCACCTTCAGCCAGGTGGTGAGCGGTGTTTCCAGATCCGCCGGCCAGGTGCGCCAGATCGGGATGAAGGTGCTGCCCGCCTCAGCCTGGGCCAGAACGGTGGCGCGGTCGGGAGAGGGCATCACGTGGGGCGTGCAGGCACAAAAAACGGGGCGCCTGGCCCCGCCTTTATAGAGGTTGACCGCCCTGGCTCCGGTTGAGAGCCAGGGGATGCAGCGCTCAGGAGTCGAAGGTGTTCTTGCCGGTGAACTTGATGCTGGCGGGGTTGCCGTTCTGACCAATGCGGCGGGAGTTATGGCCCACCATCTGACGGCCTTCGTTCACTTTCTCGGGGAACACACCATCTTTGGGGTGCAGGAACTCGGTGTCGCCGCCGGGGAAGATCCGGTAGATCTTGTAATCCTCGATGCGGGGCTTGAACTTGGTGCGCAGCTGGGTGCCGAGCGCCAGGCACTGCTCCTTGCGGGCGAAATACATAATGTTTTCGCCTTCGTTCATGTGGGCCGCACCACCGGTGGGCAGCTCGAACGCCTGAACCTTGCCGCTGGTCCAGGTGATCGCATATTTCTCTTCGGTTTCAGCGGCGTTGAGCAGACCGCCGGTGCTGCCGATGTACTTCGGGAGTTGACCGCTCAATGTCATGGCTGTTCCGGAGAAGGAGAGTCGGCAGGCCGCAGGCCCTTTCGTCCGGAAACTAGCACCGTGTTTTGGGGCTGAACGGCTGCGGCAAGCGGGTCTTCACACCCGTCAACAAACGCGCCGTTTCAGCCGCCCGCCACCGGGAAAAACACGGTGAGATCGTTGCCGGCCCGCTCCGCCAGCCGCCCCCCCAGGCTGTGAAACAGCCGCTGGGTGGCCTGACGGCTCAGCTGCAGGCTGCCGGTGCCGGGGTTCCAGCTGAGCACTGGCCCCACCCGCTCCACATCGGCCCCACCCGCGGGCTCCGCCAACACCGCCTCGGCGGCGCTGAAGCGCAACTTGAGGCGCGCGCCGGCGGGCTGCAGGCTCAGGGCCACCACGGCGCCGGCGGGCAGCCCCCGGCTGAAACGATCCACCAACCCGCCCAACACCGTTTCCAAGCGGGCCGGATCGCTGAGCACCAGCGGCAGATCGGGGCTGAGGCTGAGCTCCAGCGTGAGGCTGCGGCGCTGCAGCTGCTGCTGCCAGGCCGGCTCCAGCTGCTGCAGCAAGCGGGTGAGATCGGTGCGCGCCAGGGTCTGGGGGGCGTCGCCACCGGCCGGCTGGCGCTGCAGCTCCGCAGCCAGAAAGATCAACCCGAAGCGATCGATCTGCTCACTGCATTCGCCATCGATCTGCTGCAGGCGCTGCCGCACCAGCGGCGGCAGATCACTGCGGCGCAGCAGCGAACGGATCAGGGTGCGGATCGTGGCGAGGGGGGTGCGCACTTCATGGGTGAGGGCCTCCAGCAGGGCCAGTTCGCTGCTGGGGCCCGGGGCACTGCGCTGGTCGGGGGTGCTGGCGCGATGCACCAGGGGCTGCAGGGTGAGGCTGGGGGCCATGGCGGCGAGCCGCTCCGCCAGCCGCGGCCAAAACCGCTGGGCCAGCTGCTCATCGCTCTGCAGGGGCCCGAGGGCCTGCATCGCCTGGCGCAGCCGCCTGGCCTGCTCGGGATCGGTGCGCTGCAGGCGCTCGTCAATCAGGCTGAGGGCCTCGGAGAGCGTGGGCGGATCGAAGCGCACCACCAACCGTCGCGCCGCGGCGTCCCCCACCAGGGCCATCGCCACCTGCAAACGGGGCGTGATCACCAGCAGCAGCGGATCGGTGCCATCCGCCTCCAGCAGCGGCAGACGCTCAAAGCCACCGGTTTGCACCACGGTGCGTGCCGCCGGCAGCAAGGCCTGCGGGCCGCTCTGCAGCAGATCACCGAGCTCCGCCGGCGCCCAGATCCAGCCCTGCAACCGCTGCAGCAGCTCGGGTTCATAGAGGGCCGGCAGCGGCGCCGCCAGCCAGATCCCCGCCTGAACGCCGAGGGGCAGCAGGAAATCGTCCTGCAACACGGCCAGGGCAGCCCACCACTGGCGGCGGGCGCTGTCGTCATCGCCGCCACCGCTGGGCACACCCTCCGCCAGGCGCTCACGCAAGCGCTCCAGGCCCGGCAGCAACGGCTCCTGCATCACCAGCGACTGGCCTGCCGGCCCCGGCGCGCCACGGAAGCGCAGAGGCCCAGGGCAATGAAGTTCACGAGCATCGCCGAGCGGCCGTAGCTCAACCACGGCAGGGGAATGCCGGTGATCGGGCCGAGGCCGATGGTCATGTTGATGTTCACCACCACCTGGAACATCACCATGGCGCCAACACCCACCACCACCAGCGACTCGGCATCACTGCGGGCTTTGCCGGCGATCTGCAGCAGCCGCCAGATCCACACCACAAATCCCGCCACCACCAGGCTGGAGCCCAGAAAACCGGTTTCCTCGCCCAGGGCGCTGAAGATGAAATCGGTGTGCTGCTCGGGGATAAAGCGCAGCAGCGTGAGGTGACCCTGCAGCAGGCCGGTGCCGAACCAGCCCCCCGAGCCGATGCCCACGGTGCTCTGCAGCAGGTGGTAGCCACCGCCGAGGGGATCCTTGTTGGGATCGAGAAACAGGGTGAGCCGATCGCGCTGATGGGGCTGCAGGAAGTTGTTCCACAGCCAGGGGGTGCCGATGGCAAACAACGCCTCCACCGCCAGCACCGCGGCCGCCGCCAGGCGCTTCCAGGGCAGGCTCTTCCAGGCCAGCACCACCATGGCCGGGATCCAGCCGATCAGCAGCCAGGGGAACACCCCGGCCACGATCGCCGTGATCACCGGCGACATGAACAGCACCAGCCAGCTGCCGGGCATCCCCGACCAGAACATCATCACCAGCAACATCGCCCCAAACACCAGGGAGGTGCCCAAGTCGGGCTGCACCAGCACCAGCAGCCACGGGAAGCTGATGATCGCCACCGGCCGCACCAGATCCACCGGCCGCTCCACCGGATGGCGCGACAACACCCGCGCCAGCAGCAGGATGGCGCCGAGCTTGGCGAATTCCGAAGGCTGCACATTGAAGCCGGCGATGTTGATCCAGCTCTGGGCGCCGAGGGCGCTCACGCCGATCACCCGCACGGCGATCAGGCTCGCCACCGTGACGCCATAGATCACCCAGGGCCAGCGGGTGATGCTCTCCACCGGGATGCGGGCCAGCAGCAGCGCGATCGCCATGCCCACGGCGGCGGTCACCCAGTGCTGATACCAATCGGCGTAGTCGGCCTGGCGCTGGGTGCTGGCAATCAGAAAGCCCGCCAGGAAGATCATCCCCAGGGGAATCCACCAGAGCAGCTTGTCAACGCCGGCCAGCCAGCGCCGGCGGGCACCGCTGCCGCTGAACAGGGCGCTGCGTCGCCGGCCCCAGAGACCCAGCAGGGTCATGCGGCCGCCGCCAGAGGCATCTGGGTCGCAAGGGCGCGGAAGGCTGCCGCTGTGGCCGATTGCGGCGCACTCAACACGGCGGGGCGCCCAGCATCACCGCCCTGCACCACCGCCAGCTCCATCGGCAGCTGAGCCAGCAGCGGCACCTCACTTTCCTGAGCCAGAAGGGCGCCCCCACCGGCGCCGAACAGCTCGTAGCGCTTCTCGGGCGCATCGGGCGGAATGAAGGCCGTCATGTTCTCCACCACCCCCAGCACTGGCACCCCCAGCTGCTGGAACATCGCCAAGCCGCGGCGCGCATCCTGCAGCGACACGGTTTGCGGGGTGGTGACGATGATCACGCCCGCCATCGGCACCGCCTGGGCCAGGCTGAGCTGGGCATCACCGGTGCCGGGGGGCAGATCCACCACGAGCACATCGCGCTCACCCCACTCCACCTGGTAGAGGAATTGGCGAATGATGCCGTTGAGCATCGGGCCGCGCCAGATCACCGGCTGATGGGCATCGATCAGCAAGCCCATCGACACCATGGCGATGCCGCAGCTCTCCAGGGGGGTGAGGATCTGCTCGTTGCCATTGCCGCGCACCTGCGGCGTTTGATCGGCCACCCCCAGCATCGTGGGGGCATTGGGTCCGTAGATATCGGCATCGAGCAGCCCCACCTTCAGGCCGGTGGCGGCCAGAGCACAGGCCAGATTCACGGCCACGGTGCTCTTGCCCACCCCGCCCTTGCCGCTGCTCACGGCAATCACCTGTTTCACGCCCGGGATCGGCTGGCGCTCGGGGCCGCCGCCGCCATGGCCCGCCGCCCCGATCGGGGCCTGCTGATGGCTGGGCGCAGCGGCGGCCGGCGGCGCCAGCTCAATCTGCACATCTTCAATACCGCCCACCTGCAGCAGAGCGCCGCGGGCATCGGCCGCGATGCGGTCGCGCTGGGTATTGGCGTAGCCGGGCAGGGCCAGGCGGAACACCACGCGGTTGTTCTGCACCCGCACCTGCTGAATCCACTGCAACTCCAGCAGGCTGCGGCCGCTCCCAGCGTCGGTGAGGGGCTCGAGGGCGGCGAGGGCCTGGGTGAGGGCCTGGTCTGCGCTGGCCATCGAGCTGAGCATGGGAACCCGGATCCTAGAAGCGGCCAACAGCGGCGCCCGCCAACCCCCAGCAGGGCCACCGCGTGATCACGAAGGCTCTCAAACGCTTGTGCGCAGGCGGGTCGGGCTGAAATGGTGAGGCGGTATCCCAGGCCCCTGCGGGCTGTTCGTGTGATGTTGAAGGGCCTGCTGTCGCGCGCCAAAGCCAAGCTGGGGAGCGCCTCAACCAACGGGCACGGGCCTTCAGCGGGCAGCGCTGTCGCTGCCCTGGAAGCGCCGCCGGCCGATTCACGCCAGCGGGCCAAGGCGCTGCTGATGGGCCTGCAGGATTCGATCTGCGCCGGCCTGGAGCAGCTCGACGGCAGCGGCCGTTTTGCAGAAGAGAGCTGGGTGCGGCCCGAGGGCGGCGGCGGCCGCTCCCGCGTGATGACGGGCGGCCGCATCTTCGAGCAGGGCGGCGTGAACTTCTCCGAGGTGGAAGGCAGTGAGCTACCCCCCTCGATCCTCAGCCAGCGCCCTGAGGCCAAGGGCCACCGCTGGTTTGCCACCGGCACCTCGATGGTGCTGCACCCCCGCAACCCCTATATCCCCACCGTTCACCTCAACTACCGCTATTTCGAGGCGGGCCCGGTGTGGTGGTTTGGCGGCGGCGCCGATCTCACCCCCTACTACCCCTTCCTCGAAGACGCCCAGCACTTCCACCGCACCCTCAAGGGCGCCTGCGACAGCGTCAACCCCGCCTTCTACGAGGTGTTCAAGCCCTGGTGCGACGAATACTTCTATCTGAAGCACCGCGATGAAACCCGCGGCGTGGGCGGCATCTTTTACGACTACCAGGATCCCCGCGGCGTTCTCTACAAGGGCCAGGCACCCAACGGCCCCGCCGCCGCCGCCGGCCAGCGCGTAGGCCCCCAACCCCAGAGCTGGGAGCAGCTGTTTGCCCTGGCCGGCGCCTGCGGCAACGCCTTCCTGCCCAGCTACGTGCCGATCGCCGAGAAGCGCCACACCATCCCTTACGGCGAGCGGGAGCGCCAATTCCAGCTCTATCGCCGCGGCCGCTACGTGGAGTTCAACCTGGTGTTCGACCGGGGCACGATCTTCGGCCTGCAAACCAACGGCCGCACCGAATCGATCCTGATGTCGCTGCCGCCGCTGGTGCGCTGGGAATACGGATACCAGCCCGAGGCCGGCAGCCGCGAAGCACTGCTCACCGAACTGTTCACCAAACCCCAGAACTGGCTGGGCGACGCCTCACTGCTCGCCCGCTGCCAGCCCCACGGGGCTGTGAACTGAAGCCGCCGCCGGCGTCAGCCCCTGCTCCAGCGCATTCACCACCCGCTCCGCGATGGTGGTGAGTGCCCGCTCCCGACTGGCGGGGTTGCGCAGCGCCGGCTCCAGGGGCGCCTCGAGCTTGCCGATCTCCAGGAGGGTGATGCCACGGCGGGGGCCTCCGAGACCGCCCCGGAAACCGCGGGGGTAGCCGCCAAAGGCCTGGGCCAGGCTTTCATCGAGCCGGCTGGGGGGACGATGCAGGGCCGGGATCACCCCCGAGCCCACCCCATCGGGGCCATAGGCATCGAAATGAATCTCGAGGGCATAGCCACCGGCGGCGGCGTGGGCTTTGCCGGCGCTCCAGTTGGTGCGGGGATCATCTCCGCTGTGGATCGTGCGCACAGGGGGTTCGTAGAAGCGGATGTTGAGGCCCCGCTGCTGCCCGAGGGCCACCACCCGCCGGGCCACCTGCAGGTTCCAGAACAGCTCATCGCGGATGCCCGGCTGCATCGGGCGCGCGCCAGTGAGATCCACGGCTGCACCGGAGGTGCCCGCCCCGGCGATGCCCTGGCTGTCGGCATGGCCGGCCATCACCAGAATCTCCACGGCGCGGGGCTGCTCAACGGTGCCCACCCAGTCGCGGCCGAGGCGGCTGCGGGGACCGGTGAGGGGATCGCTGCCGCCACCACGCAGGGCGGGCGCCTGGGCGGCAGCTCCCACCCCCAGGGTGCCCACCAACAAACCGATCAACAGCGCAGGCTGCAGCAGCGTGCCGTGAACAGGGGCCATGCACCTGGACCAGACGTTGGACGCCACTCTGGCGCAGCTCCGCCCGATCAGATCGGCGACTTGAGCAGATCGCCATCGCTGAACAGGCCGAGGTTGGGGCCGAGCTCCTGCTCCAGCGCAATCAGCTCATCGCGGTGAGCCCGCAACCGCAGGGCGCTGCCGGTGGCCTGATCGTGGCTGATCAAGCGCAACTCCACGGATTCGGCGCGCTCAGCTCGGCGCCGATACAACACACCGGCCAGGGGCCCGAGGCCGATCAGCAGCAGCGGCCACCACTGCAGGGCCGGCAGCAGCTGCCGCAGCACCAGCGCCAGACAGCCGGCCCCCACCCCACCCAGCAACGACAACAACACCGCCAGGGCGCCACTGGCCTGCACCTGGCCCCGGAAGCGCAGCAGCCGCCGTTCGGGGTTCGTTTCCTCGGCGATCCAACCGCGCTGCTGCAGCCACTCGGCCATGGCCGGCAACACCTCCAGGGGCGGCTTCGAGGAGCGCACTTCCACCACGGTGGTGCGGTCTTTACTGGCGGCCCGCAGGAAGAAGACCAGGCCGACAGCCAGGAGCAGGGTGAGCAGCAGCGTGGAACCCAGGGCCGGAGGCATGTGCGCTGCCGTGCGTGTGGCCTTCATTCTCGTCGAGCCACTGGCGCCACGGCGACATCAGGGCCTGGGCCTCGGAGCGGCGGTCGTCAAGCAGATGCAGCATGCGCCGGGGCCGACCCCGGCTGGGGCAGCGCTGGGAATAGCTGCTGATGGCGCCGTCCTGATCCAGAAAACTGAGGGCCTGCTGCAGCACGGTTTCCGAGAGACGCAGCTTCGGGTGGGCATCGCTGAGGTCGTGCATCAGCGCCGTTGGGTAGCTGTCGCCCTCCAGCAGCCGCTCCAGGATCCAGCACACGGCCAGCTCCAAGCCCAGGTGCTGGATGGGCGGCTGCGCAAAGAACGCCCGGATCCCTCCCAACCCGGAGGGGCCTTGAACACGGCGGTATCGCATCAACGGCAGGCACAGCGCGCTTCTCCTCTGCTAGCTCAATCTCATTTCGGTTTTCAAGAGCGAAAGACGATCTTGGGTTTTGCGGGGCTGCTGCGGTCGGTCCGCGACGATGGCGAGAGCACCGCACCACCTCCCCTTGAGCAGCCCCAACGCCGCCACCCGTTCAGCGCCCGCCGCCGGGTCAAGCCCGGCCCGCTTCGCCGTGCTCGACGGCGATCTCAACCCCGAATGGCATGCCCTGCTGGGCGCCTCCACCGCCCTGGCCGTGGACACCGAGGCCATGGGCCTGGTGCACGGCCGCGACCGGCTGTGCCTGGTGCAGATCAGCGACGAGCACGACAACGTGTGCTGCATCCGCATCCTGCGGGGCCAGCAGGAGGCGCCGCTGCTCAAGCAGCTGATGGAAGCGCCGGGCATTGAGAAGGTGTTCCACTTCGCCCGCTTCGATGTAGCGGCCCTGGGCGAAGGCCTGGGCATCGCCGTGAACCCGCTGTTTTGCACCAAGGTGGCCAGCCGACTGGCGCGCACCTACACCAACCGCCACGGCCTCAAGGAGGTGGTGAACGAACTCTGCGGCGTGGAGCTCGATAAGGGCGCCCAGAGCAGCGACTGGGGCCGGGTGGAAGAACTGAGCGAAGCCCAGCTGGCCTATGCCGCCAACGACGTTCGCTACCTGCTGGCCGCCCGGGCCCGGCTGATCGCCATGCTGCAGCGCGAGGGTCGGATGGAGCTGGCCCAGCGCAGCTTCGCCTGCATCCCGGTGATCGCCGAACTCGATCGGGGCCGCTTCGGAGCCATCTTCGAGCACCGCTGCTGAGGCAGCCCCGCCGGCGACTCAGTCATCGCCTCAGTCATCGCCTCAGTCGTCGCCTCAGTCGTCGCCGAGGTAGTTCTCCTCCTCCTTCACCGCTTCCAGCAGTACATCCAGCAGCTGGCGCGACTCCTGCCCCACCCCTTCGCTCTCCAGCAGCAGCCGCTGGGCGATCAGCAAGCGCCCGGCGGCATCGCGCACACCCTCCCGGGCCGCCACCAGATCCACCTTGCGGCGCGCTGAGGCAATGCTGATGCTCAGGGCACTGGCCAGCCGGCCGCAGGCGGTGACGTAGTCCTTGTCCTGGGGGGCTGCCATGGGAGGCCGCAAAGGGCAGGCTCCATCATCCCGCCTGGTGGCCGGACACCCCGAGGAACCGCTGCTCCACCAAGGCAGCCAGGGCCTCGCTGCCACCGGCTGCCCCCATGCGCCGCCGGCCGATAGCCCCCAGGATGTGCCGCAAGCGGGGCTCGTTCAACAGCAGGGTGAGCCGCTGTGCCAGCTGCTGCGGCGACGCGCACACCGCCACCGCCCCGCCCAGCAAACGGCTCTGGCGGCGCGCGAATCCCAGCTTGAACTGCGGCCCCGGCCCCGGCAGGGAGAGCGCCGGAATGCCCAGACCCACCAGCTGCTCAGTGGCCGTGCCCGCCGCTGCCAGGGCCAGCTCAGCGTTGCCGGCCCAGGCCGCGAAACGCCCCGGGCCCACCAGCAGCAGCACAGCACCGCTCGCCCAGGCCGCTGCAGCGCCGCAGCCCGCGGGCACCTCCACCGGGCCATAGCCCAGCTGCCGCAGCAGCGGCTCCCACTGCTGCGGGCTGGGCTGCGAGCCGCAAGGCGCTAGCACCAACAGCGGCTGAACCAGGGCGGCCTGCCCCAACCCCTCCAGCAATCGCCGCAGGTTCCCCAGGGCCTCCGGCATGCGGCTACCGCCGAGCAACAGCACACACCGCCGCTGCAGCAATTCGGCGGGCAGGGGCTCTGCCGCCAGGCCATCCATCATCGGATTGCCGGGGGCCAGGGCCGCCACGCCATGGCGCTGCAGGTGGCGGGCCGTGAGCCGATCGCGCATCGCCACCAACCGACAGCGAGGCCGGCCCATCAGCGCCCACTCCCAGGGGTCCCACTCACTGCCCTTGCAGCGGTGGTAGCGATCAGACAGCAGCGAGCGGCCCGGGCCACTGGCCCAGGTGTAATCGCTCTTCGGGGTGCCGATGAAGCCGTAGGGGGCACCGCTGCTCCAGGCGTAGAGAAGCGGCAACAGATCGCCCACCGCCAGCACCGGCACGCCGCGGCGGCCCCACTGACGCACCAGCCGCCACTGCCGCCAGCTCAGCCCGAGCACACCGGCCAGCAGATCCGACACCAAACCGCGCAGGCTCTGGTTGCTGAAGCCCCCACTGGGCAAGGCCTGCCGCGGCCCGATGCGCTGCAGCACACCCTCCGCCTCGGCCGCCGCATAAGCGGAGCCCTCCCCCACCAGCGGCAACACAGCGATCTGGAGCTCAGGGCGGCGACGATGCAAGGCCTCCAGCACCCGCAGGGCGATCAGGTCTTCCCCGTGGCCATTGCTCAGCACCAGCAAACGGCCGGGCATCTCGTGACTGATACGATCCCGCCAGGGAGTTTGCTCCCGCCCGGCGGCATGGCCAAGTGGTAAGGCAGAGGATTGCAAATCCTTTACCCCCAGTTCGAATCTGGGTGCCGCCTTTCGTTTTCAAGATGGCTCAAGGCAAGCCATCAGTCGAGCTCTGCGTTCACGCTCCAGCTTGCGGTGCTCTCAAACCTGCTGAGGGGCCTGGAGGAGGCCTGGCAGCTGAGTAGGGCTGGCTCGACATGGCACTGCCCCTGCACGGGCCAGGTGCTCGGCAGGGTTTGGGCTAAGCCGCGGCCATCGAAGCGGGCCAGGCTGAGGCTCACCAGTTGCACCTGCATCGGCTTGCGCAGCGTGCAGCTGCCACTGCGACAGCGCATCGGCTCACTGCCCTCCACCAGGGAACCCACCAGCGTGAGCTGCACCTGCTCACCGCGCCCGGCGCCCTCGGCCTGAAGGATCAGGCGCACCACCTCGGCATTGCGCTGATCGAGCTGAAACCCATGGCAGCTCAGGGGACTGGCACCCTGCTGCTCCAGGGCGCAGCGGCGCGGTTGCGGCTGCCAGCGGCCGAACACCTCAGGCTGGGCCGGCGCCGGCGAGGTCGCGAGCATCAGCCAGGCAACCAGCAGCCCCGACAGGCGTTTCAAGGCAGGCCCGGCCATGGGTTCAGTAGCCGGAATCCGCCACGCACATGCCGATGCAAACCAGGCCATTGCTGGCTGTGCGGCCGCAATGACCGCACAGCACTGGTTCCAGCTGCGGCTGCGACGGTGATGACGGCGCTGCGGGCTCGGCGTTGGGTTGCGGGGCCGCCGGGGGGCTGGGCAGAGAATTCACCACAACGCAGCCCGAGAGTGGCTCGATCATGGCAACCGACAGCGCACAACCAGGGATCGGGGTGGGCACCTGGGCCTGGGGTAACCAGTTGCTCTGGGGCTATGAGCCTGAGCGCGACGACGACCTCCTGGCCGCCACCTTCCGGCGCTGCCTGGAGCTGGGGCTGCTGTTCTTCGACAGCGCCGATTCCTATGGCACCGGCCGCTTCAACGGCCGCAGCGAGATGCTGCTCGGCCGCTTTGCTATGCAGGCCAGCCCCGAGCAACGCCAGGCGCTCTGCATCGCCACCAAGCTGGCTCCCTTCCCCTGGCGCCTGGGACGCAACGGCTACCGCCGTGCCTTTACCGCCTCGCAACAGCGCCTGCAGGGCCAGATGAAACGGGTGCAGCTGCACTGGAGCACCGCCCGCTACGCCCCCTGGCAGGAAGGGCCCCTGCTGGATGGCCTGGCCGACCTGGTGCGCGAAGGAGCTGTGCAGAGCCTGGGCGTGTCGAACCTGGGGCCGCAGCGGCTGCGCCAGCTCCATCAACGGCTGCACAACCAAGGCGTGCAGCTCAGCAGCCTGCAGGTGCAGCTGTCGCTGCTGGCGCCCCAACCCCTGCAGGCGGGCGGGGTGGCCGCGGTGTGCCAGGAGCTGGGCATCGACCTGATCGCCTACAGCCCCCTGGCCCTCGGGCTGCTCAGCCAAAGCTCATCAGCTGCACCGCGCTCAGCGCCCCTCACGGGGGCGCGGCGCAGCCTGTTCCGGCGGCTGGAACCGCAGCTCGTGGCATTACGGGGGGTAATGGGGGAGATCACCCAGGGGAAGCCGGGCGGCCTGGCGGCCGTAGCCCTCAACTGGTGCCGCGCCCATGGAGCCATGCCTATCCCAGGGCTGCGCAGCCCCGCCCAGGTGGAGGCCACGGCCGCAGCGTTGAGCTGGGCGCTCACCACCGAGGAACGCGCCGCCCTGGATCAGCTCAGCATCAGGGAAGGAGCGCCGCGCATGCCTGCCAACCCCTTTCAGAGCGCCTGATCAGGCCTGGCCCATCTGGGGGGAGGGATCAGGCGTGAGCACCACCGGCAGTCGCTCCCGCTCGGCCGGCACAGCCGGCTCCGACGGGCGGTTGAGGGTGACCACCCTGGGGCGCGGCAGCTCCACCACAGCTCCGGCCTCGATCGGAGCAGCGGCTTGATCGGAGGCATCAGCGCCCTCGTCGCAGGCGGCCAGGGCTTCCTGCAACAGGGAATCAAAGGTGGCACCGGGCAAGCGGTGACGGGCGATCTCCAGGAAGGCACGGGCCAACGACTCACCGGCCGCAGCCTTCAGAGCCGGGTTGTCGCGGCGCTGCTCCTGCTCATCCTCCACGGCGCGAATGAAGCGCTCGGTGACATCGCGCTTGGTGGCGGCGCGGATCCGGGTTTCTTGCTCCTGGGGGCTGAGCTGCAGCTGCTGCTCGAGCTCCTCCAGGCGGCGGCTGATGCTGTCGAGCACTTCGCGGGCTTCCTTGCCCACGTGGGCCAGCTGACCGTCGGAGAGCCGAGGCAGGTCGGCCACAAACACCTTGCCGTGATCGCGCAGGGTGAGGAAGGTGGGGCGAACGCTGCTGCGGCTGGGGTAGCTGTCGCGGGAACGAATCGGGCGATTCGGCGGGACGGGGCCTGCGGAACTACGGCGACGCGTGACCCGTGCAGCGCTGCTGAACAGCGGACTGTTTAACGACATACCAACCCTATTAAGACCAGACCTATGAGCGGCTGCGACCGCGTGGCTATGACCCTAGAGGCCGGAGCCCAGCTGAAGGGGCCCCAGGCACGGTCTGATGCAATTTGGCAGCTGCGGCAGCCCCGGTCAGTACGGCAATCCCGCCAGGGGAGCCGATGGTGCGGCCCCGGCCTCCACCGAACCCAGCAGCCAGGCCTGATGTCCCTGGCTGTGGCATACCTGCAAGGCCGCCGGCACCGCTGCTTCCGGCAGCACCAAACAGAACCCCACCCCCAGATTGAAGGTGTTCCAGAGGTCGTCTTCAGGCACCTCGCCCTTCTGCTGCAACCAGCTGAACAGAGCCGGCCGCTCCCAACTGGCAGCATCGATGCGGCCATGCAGATGAGCCGGCAACGCCCGCGGCAGGTTTTCCGGCAGCCCACCACCGGTGATGTGGGCCATGCCGTGGAGCTCAACGCGAGCTGCCAGCAACGCCTGCACCAGAGCTGAATACAACCGTGTGGGCTGCAGCAGGGCATCGAGCACGGCCGGGCCATCGGGCGCCAGCTGCGTGTCAGGGCCCACGCCGTTCAGCTCGAGGATGCGCCGCACCAGGCTGAAGCCGTTGCTGTGCACACCGCTGCTGGCCACGGCAACAATGCGATCGCCCGCCTGCACGCGGCTCGGGTCGATCAGCTCGTCCTCCTCCACCACAGCCACACAGAAGCCGGCGAGGTCGTAGCGGCCGGGGCCATAGAAGCCGGGCATCTCCGCCGTTTCACCGCCCAAGAGGGCGCAGCCGCTCTGGCGGCAGCCATCGGCGATGCCCTCCACCACCTCGGCCATGGCCTCGGGGCTCAGCTTGCCGGTGGCGATGTAATCGAGAAAAAACAACGGCTGAGCGCCGCTGGTGATCACATCGTTCACGCACATCGCCACCAGATCGATGCCAACGCTGTGATGGCGGCCATGGGCCTGGGCTAGCTCCAACTTGGTGCCAACGCCGTCGGTGCCGGACACCAGCAGGGGTTTGCGCAGGCCCTGAGGCAGGCGGCACAAACCACCGAATCCGCCCAGACCACCCAGCACCTCGGGCCGGCGGGTGGAGTCGACGCTGGAGCGGATGCGCTCCACGAAGGCCCGGCCGGCCTCCACATCAACACCTGCTGTGCGGTAGTCCATACCCGCCGGGCTCTGCTGCTTGCCTGATCCTGCCCCGGCACGGGGCCAGCAGCCCGCCCCAAGCGGGGCCAAAGCGCAGATCGGCACACACTCCGATCAGCTGCGCTTATCGCGCTGATCAGCCCTCGTGATTGTGACGGGCCTTGCCAACCCCGCAAGATCCCAGCAGGGGCCCCTCATCCGGGATTTGATCGCAAATGCTGATCATTGATTGCGGCGCCATTTCTCACCAGATCTCACAGGCACTGCCATTAACTTTCCGGGGTCGTTAATTGCCGATAGGAACTCCGTCAGCAGTTCGCCTCACGAAATTCCATTCAATTTCCTGAAGCGACGCATGCCGATGGGCCACAACCTTTTCCGTGGCTGCTGCGTTGATCGCGGCG
>Ga0194116_10002609_pt1 | contig 22998 bp, 21 predicted proteins | sample TA2MahsurfametaG_4_FD_148617 | JGI IMG/M metagenome (GOLD analysis project Ga0194116, IMG submission 148617) | Freshwater microbial communities from Lake Tanganyika, Tanzania - TA2015008 Mahale S9 surface | ecosystem: Environmental > Aquatic > Freshwater > Lake | place: Tanzania: Lake...
CTCTCATAAATCCATCCGTGGAGTCCATAGACACTGCTCTTACTGAATTTTCTCCAACATGAGACTGAACCTCTAAAACTACTCGAGAACCGTCTGCCTTTTTAACCTCAAGGGCATCATAGATGCTCGGAAGGGGAACGCCCCTCTCAAACCTTATATCCACCACCGGGCCAATAACTTGAGAAACTTTACCTTTTGTAACCGTCATTTTCGTGTATTAAATTTGAGTGCAAATATACACTTTTTTTCTCAGGCGCTCAGCTTAAATGGATTTAAAACCGCCTTGATAGTAATTTTATAGTGCCCCACGAAAACCCAAAACCTAAAGAAAAAACCATCAAGATTATGAAGAATAAATCGGTCCATCTAAAAACAATAGGAAATCCCACGCTCATTTCTCCCATTGTAACAAAACCAGTCAACCTTTGATATATACACACGCTATATCCAATTGCAAGCCCAAATACCAGGCCCGCAGAACAGATCAATATACCATTAAAAATAAAAGCGTATTGAATATCCTTATTATTAAGTCCTAGCGAGCGAAGCGCTTGAATATCCTTTTGTTTTTCTAAATATTGTATAGTTAGTGAGGCAATAAGGTTAATTGCAGCAAAAACAAAAATAAAGATCATAATAATTAGTATGATAAGCCGTTCAGATTTACTTGTTTTATAAACCAGTTCGTGTTTTTCGTAATTTGTTTTAACAGTAAAATTACTCCCTATTTCACGCTGAAAATCCTTTTTAAAGTCTTCTTGATCGACCCCTTCTTTTAACTTAATATAAATATGGCTGATTTCATCTGTATACCCCAAAAGTTCTTGTGTGTTTTTTAAAGACCATAAAATATTTTCCTCATTAACCTCCTTATTAAAATTAAAAACGCTTGCGCATTGAACTCTCGTTTTTTTAAACATCTCTTCTCCTTGTTTCATCCTCATTTCTCTTTTTCCTGCTAAAATGGAAATTTCGGTTTGGCCAGGACGTATTTCTAATTTGTCTGCCAATCCAGGAGCCAGAAATATTTCCTGCCCCTCTAATAATTTATAAAGACATTTATGATTTCCTTCACATGTTGGGGCTTTATACAAGCTATTATTGGAATACTCAACCATATCTAGAAACGCCGGCTGTATGCCTAATATTTTTGCATTCGTCCATTTCTTGTCATTTTGTAATACCACTAATTCCTCTATTCCCCTCGAAGAAAAGGCAATGTTTTCATTTAGAAGGACCCTCTCATTAAATTCAGAAGGTAGGAATGTTTTTCTCTTATTGTGTGTTATCGTGATGTCGGCGTCAAACTTTCCATACATTGTCTGTATTACGCTTTCTATTCCATTAAATGCAGATAAAATTATAACAAGCGCGGCGCAAACCATGCCCATTCCTACCCACGACACTTTTGTTAAGACTGAAACAATATTACTACCCTTCTTTGAAAAAAAATAACGCTGCGCTATGTAAAATGAAGTCTTAATTATCTACCTTTTTTCAGCAATTCATCTATTTTCATGGCGTAATCCAATGAATCATCAATAAAAAACGAAAGAGCAGGGGCTTTGCGCAAATTTTTTAATCTACTAGAAACCTCATATTTCACTTTTCCTTTATTTAAATTGATGTTTTCTAGTACCGCTTCTTTACTGTCTGTATTATAAATACTTAAGTAGCATCTCGCTAAGGAAAGGTCTGATGTCACCCTTACGCTCGTAACTGTAACCATGCTGCCAAGGCATATTTCTTGGGTACTTCGCAAGAAATAATTCGCCAATTCTGTCCGTATAGCAGACTCTATCTTTTGTTGTCGTATTGATGACATGTTTTTCAAAGGTAATGATTCTATTGCTGATTGATTTAAAAAACAAGGTGGTTTAGTGTATATTTGCCCATGAACTCATGGAAAGACGTTTATAAATATGCTTTTAAATATAGAAAACTTGCGTTAATTACAATTCTTGGTAATTTGCTGTTTACCATATTTAACTTGCTTTCCCTGGTTCTCTTTATACCTTTTCTTCAGTTAATTTTCCGGGTTAACGATTTTAAAGTTGTGCTTGAAAAGCCAGTATATTCAGGCGAAATAAGCAACCTTGGCTCATATGTTGCGGAATACTACAACTATCACATGCACTTAATGGTTTCCTCAGACCCCCGACAGGCATTAATGTTTGTTTGTGTTTCGGTATTTATTGCTTTCTTATTAAAAAACTCATCGCGGTATTTAGCGGTTTGGTATCAATCAGAATTACGGATGGCCGTTGTGCGTGATGTCCGTGATGATTTATTTAAAAAATCTATGGAATTACCACTATCATTTCATTCGCAAGAAAGAAAAGGAGATTTAATGGCCCGATTAAACAGTGATGTTGGGGAAATCGAAAACGGGGTGGTTGGATTTTTAGAGCTCGTGTTTCGGGATCCAATAGCAATAGTTATTCATGTTTTTTCTTTGTTTTACATTAGTCCCCGTTTAACTCTGGTTTCTTTTTTTCTTTTACCAATCACGGCTTTTGTAGTGTCGAGAATAGGAAAAAGCTTGAAGAAAACCGTAAAAAACAGCCAAGAAAAACTCGGCTTGCTTTATTCAATAATGGATGAAAGTTTGAGTGGCATACGAATTATCAAGGGGTTTAATGCAACCGGATTTATAACTAAACTCTTTAGAAAAAACAACCTACAACATCAAAAGCTAGTAACTAAAACCTTTCGAAAAAAAGACGTATCCCCATTAATAAGCGAAACCCTTGGTGCTGGGCTTATGATGTGTTTGGTTTGGTTTGGTGGAAACTTAATTTTAGAAGGATCAAGCAATGGAGAGGGATTAACCGGAGAACTCTTCATAACATTTATAATCATTTTTTCTCAACTTCTTCGGCCAATTCAATCCATTGCTAACCAGGTGTCCATTTTACAAAAAGCTCGCGTGAGTATGGACAGGGTTAATGATATTCTCTCAATAAAAGATCAAATTTTGGAGCCGGAATCACCTCAAGAATTTCACACTTTTACAAATGAAATTTCCTACAAAAATGTTTCTTTTAAATACGGGGAAGAATGCGTGATTAAAGCGGTGTCGCTTTCCATACCAAAAGGACACACTGTTGCGTTGGTTGGTGAATCGGGAAGCGGAAAGTCTACATTAACAGATTTGCTCGCCCGATTTTATGATGTGACAGATGGGGAAATCACCATAGATAATAAAAACATAAAGTCTTTTCGCTCTTTTGACTTGAGAAATAAAATTGGAATTGTTTCTCAGGATTCGATTTTATTTAATGGCTCGGTTTTAGAAAATATTGCGTTTGGAGACGAAAATCCCTCTTATGATAGAGCTGTTGAGGCCGCACAAATTGCAAATGCACATGTGTTTATTGAGGACCTCGAATTAGGATACAACACAAACATTGGAGAAAGAGGAAATAAGCTTTCTGGAGGACAAAGACAACGCCTATGTATTGCTCGTGCTATTTATAAAAACCCTGAAATTCTCATACTTGACGAAGCAACATCAGCACTGGATACAGAGTCTGAAAAACTGGTTCAAGAAGCGTTAGATCGTTTAATGAAAAACAGGACCACCTTGATTGTCGCTCATCGTTTAAGCACCATAAGAAATGCAGATACTATTGTTGTGCTATCAAAAGGTTCTGTTGCAGAACAAGGAACCCACCATGAGCTGATTGAAAAGAAGGGCTTATACTTCAATTTTTGCTCGTTACAAGACATTATTTCATAAACTGTAAACTTAAACCAATTTTGATTGTTACTTTTGACATATGAAATTTAATAGAATTACTTTCTCCTCTGACCACAACGAACTGTTCTACACAGAGCTCAAACAACGGGTTAACCATTATTTTAAAAATAAAAATATTTCCAAACACGCAAACGCCGAAATGGTTTTCAAGACCGTTTTTATGCTGGTTTTATATCTACTACCGTTGTGTTTATTGTTTGTTTCTTTTCCGGGCGACTGGGTTTATTTTTTGTGTTGGACTGTCATGGGGTTTGGAATGGCGGGAGTGGGTTTGTCTGTAATGCATGACGCAAATCACGGAACTTATTCTAAAAATCAACTCGTTAATAAAATCATCGGTAAGGTGTTAATCTTTCTCGGTGGAAGTGATGTTAATTGGCGAATTCAACATAACGTATTGCATCACACTTACACCAATATAACCGAAATAGACGAGGACATCTCTCCTCCCGCTTTTCTATTGCGATTTTCACCCCATAAAAAACATTATGCGATTCACCGTTTTCAACATCTATATGCCTGGTTTTTATATGGGTTAATGACATTAATGTGGTTTTTTACAAAAGATTATATTCAAGCCATTCGTTATTACAAAAAGGGCCTTTTGAAGTCACAGGGAATATCCCTTTCCAAACATTTATTCGCAATCGTTTTAAATAAAATGACATACGCTTTCGTGTTTATAGTACTTCCCATAGTTTTTAGTCCTGCTACTTGGTATGTTACCTTAATAGGATTTTTTGTAATGCAGTTCATTTGTGGCTTTATACTTTCCGTTATATTTCAGCCCGCACACGTTGTTCCTTCCTCAAACTTTCCAGTTCCTAATGATTCGGGCAATATTGAAGCTGACTGGGCGGTAAATCAGTTAGTCAATACGGCTAATTTTGCTCCAAAATCTCGCATTTTCTCTTGGTACGTTGGTGGATTAAATTACCAAATCGAACATCATTTATTTCCAAATATCTGTCATATCCATTACCGTAAAATTTCAAAAATTGTAGAAAACACTGCGAAAGAATTTCGTCTTCCTTATCATTCTTATAAAACTTTCTTAGGGGCGTTGGTTGACCACGGGAAGGTTTTGTATGCATTAGGAAAGAAAAATGTTGCAATGGTTTAAACCATGACCCCAGAAAAGCTCCGAGCTTATTGTTTATCCCTCCCTGCTACTGAAGAAAGTATGCCTTTTGACGATAATACGCTGGTTTTTAAAGTTGGGGGGAAAATATTTGCATTGCTAGATCTAGATGAGGAGACATCCATAAATCTTAAATGTGAGACCGAAAAAATCCCAGAGCTACAAGATTATTTTTGTGCAGTAATACCGGGTTATCATATGAATAAAAAACACTGGATTACTGTGTTGTTAAACCGGGATGTTTCAGATAAACAACTCTTTGAATGGGTAAAAAATTCTTATTTTTTGGTAATTAGCAAGTTAGGTAAACCCCTACGCAATGGGCTTGCGCATTGATAAGTTCGTGTGGTGCGTCCGCCTTACAAAAACGAGATCTCTCGCCGCAGAACTTATCGTTAAAAACAAAATCAAACTCAATAATTTAACAACAAAGGCTGCCAAAGACGTCTCCATTGGTGATGTTATTTATTTTTACCGAAACTCCGCAATATTCACTTATTCCATCTTAAAATTACCAAATGTGCGTCTTTCTGCTTCATTGGTAAACGATTATATTCAAGAAACCACCAACGAGGAAGAGAAGGAAAAAAACAGAATTTTTGTAGCATCACAAAAGGCCTATCGCCTAACGGGGGGAAAGCCCTCAAAAAAGAATCGCCGTGATATAGAGGGTTTTTTGGATCAATGGGCCGAATGATCTGCTAATATTTTATCTGCTAATATATTACTCAATTTATAATAACTCTCTGTAGTCCAGCCAGCAATATGCGGTGTGAGTATTACTTTTTCTGAAGAAGTCAAATAACAAAATGCGTCGGGCACCTGTTGTTCAAAGAATTTTTCAAAACTTTTTTGTTCATATTCATGAACATCTAAACAAGCTCCTTTAATCTTTTGGGTTTTTAGCCCTTTGACCAAACTTTCAGTATCCACGATTCTACCTCTCGCTAGATTAATTAAAATAAATGGTTTTGCCATTTTATCAATAAACTCATCATTGACTATGTGTTTTGTTTCGCTGGTCAGTGGTACATGAAAAGACACGATATCTGCTTGCTCCATAATTGCGGCTAGTGTGCATTCATGTACGAAATGATCTCCAAACCCGGATTTATATTTATCGAATGCCATTACTTTTACATCAAATCCTCTGAGTTTTTTTGCAAATGATGTCCCGTTGTTGCCATATCCAATTATTCCTACTGTTTTACCATCCAGCTCTTCTCCTCTGTTTGATTCTCTCTGCCAAATTCCCTTGCGTATTTGCAAATCTGAAACAGTAATTTTATTTAATAGCGATAAAAGCATGCCTAGTCCATGCTCTGCGACAGCATTTCTGTTTCCCTCTGGGGAATTGTAACAGATAATGGCATTTTTTTTACAAAATTCAACATCTATATTTTCCAACCCAGAACCGGATCTAGCAATAAATTTAAGATTTTTACAAGTAGTTAAAACCTCCTCTGTCAGCGATATTTTCGAACGAATGACAAGTCCGCTCGCATCCGCAATCAGAAGGGGAATCTCCTCTGATTTTACTTTTGTTATGTCAATGCACACAAACCCCTCTTTTGTTAGGCGTTCCTGTAACACACCATGAACCGTATCGATGAAATAAACCTTGGAATCTGACACAGGCTAAAGATACACTTTTTCACCTTCCTAAATGAACCAGCAACACAGATATATCGCTTGGTGAAATGCCAGAAATTCTTGATGCTTGTCCAATGGTTGCGGGTTTTATTCTATTAAATTTTTCTACCGCCTCTGCACTTAACCCTATAATTACTTGATATTCAGTTTTTTGAGGTATTTTAAGCCCTTCCAGGCGCAGCAATTTGGCGGCTTCCTCTTCTTCCCTCTTTATGTATCCCTCGTACTTCATTTGTATCTCTGCCTGTTCAATAATACAGGTATCTAATGACTGCCACTTATAACACATCTCTCTAAGATCCTCTGACAAAGGAACTAAATCTGCTAATTTTATGTTGGGTCTAGTTATTATCGAAGAAAGCTTAACTTGTTGGCCAACAGGAGAGGAGCCTTTTTTTTCAAGTATCCCGTTTAAGAGGCTCGGAGAAACGCCTGTTTTTTTAAGAATCCCTTGGATTTCCTTTACTCCTTTTATTTTTTTCTCGATTTTACTCAATGCCGCATCGTCTTGAATTCCTAGTTTGTGTGCTATTGGAGTTAGTCTGAGATCCGCATTATCTTGTCTTAATAAAATTCTAAATTCGGCGCGTGACGTAAACATCCTATATGGTTCCTTAGTCCCTTTAGTTATTAAGTCGTCAATCAAGACTCCTATATATGCCTCGTTTCTCGACAAAATGAAACATTCCTTATTATTAACTTTTAGATGTGCATTTATTCCAGCTATTAGTCCTTGACACGCGGCCTCTTCATATCCTGTGGTACCGTTAATTTGACCGGCAAAATAAAGATTTTCTACTAATTTAGTCTCTAGCGTGTGATACAGTTGGGTAGGAGGGAAATAATCGTATTCTATTGCATATCCGGGCCTGAACATTTTGGCTTTTTCAAAACCAGGGATTGTTTTCATGGCCTCTAACTGTACCTCCTCGGGTAAAGACGTACTAAAGCCGTTAACATATATTTCGACAGTATTCCACCCCTCGGGCTCTACAAATATTTGGTGTCTGTCGCGATCTGAGAAACGGTTGATTTTGTCTTCAATGCTTGGACAGTACCTTGGGCCTGTACTTTGAATGGCCCCATTAAACATCGGGGAACGATCAAAACCTGTTCTCAAAATCTTGTGTGTTTCCGGGTTTGTATAGGTAATGTGACAAGATAACTGTTTTTCTAATAGACTTGTGTCTGCAAAACTAAATTTTCCTGGGATAACATCTCCATGCTGTTCTTCCATTTTTGAATAGTCCAAAGATCTACCGTCTACACGAGGAGGTGTTCCCGTTTTCATTCTTCCGGACTCAAAACCCAAACTGCATAAATCCTCTGTAATGCCTATTGCTGCTTTCTCGGCTACTCGTCCTCCACCAAATTGCTTCTCCCCTAAATGAATTACACCATTTAAAAACGTGCCATTCGTTAAAACAATCGCTTTAGCCCTAATATTTATCCCAAGAGCTGTCTTGACTGCCACCGCATTATTATTTTCAACCATTATTCCAGTGCACATGTCCTGCCAAAAATCGACAAGAGGATTTTTTTCGAGCATCAGCCTCCATTCAGATGCAAAAAGCATCCGGTCATTTTGTGTTCGAGGCGACCACATCGCAGGGCCTTTTGATAAATTCAACATACGAAATTGCACAGCGCTCTTATCGCTTACAATTGCCGACCCGCCACCTAAAGCGTCAATTTCCCTGATAATTTGACCTTTTGCAACACCCCCCATCGCCGGATTACAACTCATCTGGGCAATTGTGTTCATGTTCATCGTAACGAGCAAAACGCGACTACCCATTTTTGCAGCAACATTTGCTGCTTCACAACCTGCATGTCCGGCCCCAACAACAATAACATCGTATTCAGACAACATTTTAATTTTGTTTCACGTGAAACACTACTCTTTCTGTTTTATTTATTATGATAAACATTTTTTCAAATATTCATTTTCCTTGTTTGTCATTATCTGTTTTGTAACATCCGACTTGTCATCATAACCAAGCAAATGCAACACACCGTGAAATACAACCCTGCACACCTCATTTTCAGGAGAGTGTTTTAGGGTCCTTGCATTATCTAATACCCGATCTATCGACACAAAAACATCACCGCTAACTACTTGATTTTCAGTATAATCGAAAGTAATAACGTCTGTGTAGTAATTATGGTTTAGAAACTCTAAATTCATCGCTAACAAATACTCGTCGCCACAAAATATCACAGTTATTTCACCACAACTTTTTCCCTCGCTCTCCACTAATATAGGTATTGCTGTACTAAAGAAATCCTGGCTTATACCAGGAACATTCGGTACGCCTTCTAAAAACTCAACAACAATCACTTACAGAAATACATATTTACACTGTTTCCAGGGGAATCAAACTCTACCTCATCAGACAAATTCCGCATCAAAAAAATCCCCCTTCCGCTTTCTTTTAAAAGGTTGTCAGGCGCTGTTGGGTCTGGTAAGTTGGAGTAGTCAAACCCTGCCCCTTGATCTGTCACATTAAAGCAAAAGCTGTCTTTTTCATCGCCAACAGCCACGGCGACGAATAGCAATTCGTTCATTTGGTTTCCGTGTTCAATTGCATTGTTCACGGCTTCTGTTACTGCTATTAGGACATTGCCATAGCAATCGTCAATCACTCCCATTTTCTCGCATACCTTTCCAACTAAATGTTCAACATCTATAAGAGAATTATAACTAGTGGGTAGTTGTATCTTTTCAATAATATTAAAACCTTCCTTCATTCACTAATATGGTCAATTTCGATTGAAATATTCACTTGCCTTGTTCTTGTAATACATATTGTACGACGGATCAACAACCTTTATTATTTCAACTTGCTTCAATTTTAGCTTGTTATACTCCTCAAATCTGATTTGGTTACCGCTTGGATAATCTTTTCCTGAGGTAGACTCTCTTTTTTCCTCAAAACCCCTTTCTAGTAACGCTTTTTCACTTTCTAAAAGTCTTGTTAGGATTTGTTGTTGTCTATTGATCAGCTCGTTGCCTATATTTTTATTAATAAGATTTCGTTCTTGTTTTTCTAATTCATTTATCAAGGGGCTCAATTTATTTCCTTCTCCTGACCCGTCCTTGTTTAATTCATTTCTTAGTTGTTCTAGCTTTTGCCTAATCGCGGTTTGTTCCGCCGCCATTCTTGCTAATTGCTTATTACCTAATCCCAACATATTCTTTCCTCCTTCAGAAGGTGTGCTACCGGGCTGATCTCCTGGTTTTGTTCCGCCCGGATTGACTCCTTTTTTCATTTGCTCAAGTTGTTGTTTAATTAAATCTTTCATGTCGCCGGGAGAAGATGCACCGGGCTTTGGCCTTCCCTTGCCGGGATTATTGCATTGTCCGGACCCCTCCATTTCACTTTGCATCTGACTTTGCATGCTTTGTAATGCCTCATTTAACAATAATGCTAAATTATTATATGCCGTCATTACTGATTGTTGATTTTTGTTTATTGCACCTTTATTGTGGTTATCTATATTATCAACAACCTGGGTATGATTGAGAGATATTGTGTTTAATTCATTATCTATAAATGTAGCTATTGAGGCCTGTCTTTTTGCAAGAACCAACAAGGAGTCTCTAACTAACCGTGTATCATCAATAATTCTTCTCTGTCTTCTACCGAACTTTGTATATGCGGGATCCTTCGAACTCACACGCGTGAAATCGTACATCGTCTTCTCTTGATCAAAACTCAAGGTCATCAATCCTTCTAATAAAGACCTAATTGCGTCCATATCTTCTTTTTGCTGTTTTTTGTTTGCCGCTTGCTGGGCCTGGTCTAGGGTAATTGCTAGCTGTTCCATGCCCTCTGCAGCCGACTTTTGCTTTTCTCCTGCTTTCTTCTCTCTTCCCTCGCTTATTTTAGATTTTGCATCTCTAAGATTTTCTGATATTTGCTCTTTTAAACCATCAGTGATTCCCAGCTCAAAAGGTTTGTCAAGGTTTTTATTTAATTCTTCCAATTCTTTCACTTCTTTCTCTATCTCAGAGAATTTTTTATTTATTTCTTCTTGTTGTTTTTCGGCCTCTTCTTTTGATATCTTATCGCGGCCAATGTTTTCCTTTAACTCTTTTTGTTGTTCAGCTAAGTTTTTTAGTTCTTTTTCAATGTCGTCTATTTTCTCATTAACTTGGTTCCTTTTGAGTAATTCAAGGGTCCTGTCTAGTTGTTTTTTTATATCCTCTGTGGACCTGCTAATTTCATCCATTTTTTCTTTAATGTTCTCTTTTTCGTTTTGTTCTAAAAGTTTTTCTAAATCCTCCAACAATTTTTTAAGTTCGTCGTCCATTGCTTCCTGAAGTAATTTTTCTATCATTTTGTGTTTTTCGAGCAGCTCTTTGTCAATCTCAGATAATTGATTTTTTTCGGAGACACTTTTTTCCATTTCTTTCTTGAGTCGCTCCAAAGATTCAGTTAGTTTATTTCGTTCCTCTTGAAGTTGGTTTAGCTGATTTAATTTATTCCAATCGTTACTTTTTGTATTCAACGTTTCTTTCTTTAGTTTTTCAACCTTTTTTTGAAAATCATTTGTTTTGTTTAGTATTTTTTCTAATTCATCTTTTGATTTTTCCTGTTGCCTGTCTCTCTCGTCATTTAGTTCTTCTAAACTAGGAAGCATGTATGTTGTGAGTCCTGACTTAGTTGTTTTTTTTCCATTTACTCCGTCATTATCCGTAACACTAAAATAATATTCTATCCTATCATTAATTTTAACCTGCTCTCTTCTAAAATCAACAGCAAAATCAAAAATCATATTTGTGCCAAAAGCCGGTTTGACCTGGATTCTATTGTTTCTTTTAGCACCGTTTTGCGAAATTACAGTGTAATTAAAAAACAATGTTGTTAAGCCATAATCATCTTCTGCCTCACCAGAAAAATAACGAACCCCCTCAGAAATAGAATCTATCCGTTCTTGAATAAAAATCGTTGGGTGAGCGTCTTTGATAACTGAAACTATATGCTGAGTACTATCCTTTTTATTTGTATATTTATTTACATACGTCATTCTTAACTTCGAATCGTTTCGCACTGTTCCTTGTTTTGAGAAACTGCTATTTCTTTCTATGAAAGTTTTATCAAACCAGTTCACTGTACAATATTTTGTGTTTTTTAATGAAATATTCCACGTTAATTTTGTCCCTTCTGGCACGACTAAATCTCCTACATTTTGAATTATTTCATTGTTTTTTGATAGATAGGCTGGATATTCAATTTTTACTTCCATTTTACCTAACAGAGATTTTCCTGTTACATTGATTAAATATTTTTGACTGGTATATTCCCCTGATTTAAAATAAAATATAGAAGCTTTTTTTACTTTTCTTATTGAATATTTGAAACTGTTTTTAGTGATTTGATCCATTAAGAATGTACCATTTTCACATACTAAATATACTTGCTGTGGAATTTTTTTACCCTTTAGCACAACACAAACCTCCTTATCTTCCCCTTCTTCAACAGACAACTTTGTTGGTTTTAATTCAAATGTAAACGGAACATATTCTACTGTGTAGTTTACTATTCTATCCGTTGATTCTGTTATAAAGTCAGGTGTAAAGATTAATAATGAAAAAAATAACAAAAAAACAGGTAAGACATATGGGATAAATTTTTTATTATCCGAGAACCTTACTGCGGAAACAAAACGCACCTGCAATAATTTCTCTGTTCTTTGTTGGATGCTGGCTTTTAATAATTCTATGTTTCCTTGTTGTTGCTCCATGTCTCGCTGTAATTGAAACGTGTTTTTAAGCCTATCATCAATTTCTGGAAAAAATTTACCAATAATTTCTGCTGCTTGTATTCTATTCAATCTAGGGCCTAAAGAATATAATTTCAGTATCGGAATTATGATAAAATATCCCAGCACAAGAGCATTAGAAATTAAGAAAGCAAAGAATAGTATTGCTCTACCAATACTTTTAAATTCATTTAAAAATTCCAGAGAGGTTGTAATTAAAAAGGTAGTTATTAAAATAGCTGAAAATAATAATAAGCCCTTTATGATCTGATTCTGATAATACTTTCTTATAAAAGAATCGACATGTTGGATAATTTTATCAAATGAATTCATAATAGTTTTGCTAATTTACTAATTTAATGATGGTAAAAAAAACAGCGACACAATATCTAAATTGTAAACAATACTAAATGTATATATTACATATAAAATGAATTTATTATTAAATTTATTAATATTGTTCATATGTTTAAAATTTACAATTTTCAGGCCTCAATAAAAAATATTAGAAATAATTTACAAAAAATGAACAACTCTAAACTTAATAGTTTATGCTTATAATTTAAGATATAAACAGATTGTTAAAACCGATTTTTCAATAAAATAAATTAGTGTGTTAATTAAAAAAATGTGTATAACATAATGATATCAAATTGATAATTTAAGACAAATTTTCGATCAATTATGAAATATATTTTTACCAAACAAGATCCTATTACAGACAAATAATTTTGTAAAATAAAATGAACAGGTTTTTAACAAGAACCATTAAACATTGTTATAAACAATAATAAAGGGTTTATAATAATGAATTATTAAAGAAAGATCAAATACGAGCATTAGTCAGTAATTAAAATATCATTAAAACAAATGAAAAAAACGATTTCTATCGGCTGCGATCATGCGGGGTACAAGTTAAAGGAGATCATAAAAGAAAAATTAACTGATTGGGGTTATAATGTTGTAGATGTGGGATGCCATTCAGACGAAAGTATTGATTATCCTGATTATGCACACCCTGTTGCCCAACACATTGAATCAAATGCGAGTGTTTTTGGCATTTTAATTTGCGGTTCAGGAAATGGAATTAATATGGCCGCAAATAAGCATCAAGGAATTAGAAGCGCATTGTGTTGGCAAGTAGAAATTGCCAAGCTTGCTCGCGAACACAATAATGCAAATATTGTAGCTTTACCCGCAAGATTTATAAATAAAGAAGAAGCGTTGGACATCATAACAGCTTTTCTGAATACCCCCTTTGAAGGAGGGCGCCATCAAAGAAGGATTGACAAGATAGCATGTATTTAACTCCAGCTTTTAATAACGTCTATTGGTGTGGTGTTTACGAACGGAACGGATAACAAGGATAAAATGTAATAGGAAATTTATCTTATTAAGATTTCTACCCGTCTATTTGCTTCTTTTTGGTCTTCATCTAATGGGTTTTTAAATACAGGCCTATCAAATCCAAAACCTACCGCAGTAAGCCTTTGTTTCGATATTCCTTCAGTAATCAGGTATTTTAATATTTGTTGAGCGCGCCGCCGCGATAATTTTTTTGAGGATTGTTTTGATCCATCTAAATTAACATGACCTTGTATTTCAATCTTAACTGTGGGGTTTAGTAACAAAAAGTCACGAAGCCGCCTTAATTTTGACAGAGACTCATCTAGTATAGCATCTTTGCCGGCTTGAAAATATATTTTTTCCAGTTTTGCGGTAACTCCTTTTTTAATTTTTTGTAGATAGATAGAATCCCGGGTAGTGGTATGTCCGTCTGTTTGAAAATAGTGATTTTCAAAGTCTTTTGATAAATACCCTTCTGCATCTATTTTCACATTACCATTTTTTACATTTCTTGTAATATTCATGTATAAGTCGCTGGCTAAATACGTGCCATTTAATTCTGCGGCTGACGAAATGACAATTCTCGATGAAACAGGCTTGTTTGTTTCATTATCAAGAACGTGAAATGAATAAACGGGGTTAGATTTGTCATAAACAAGGTTCAAACTGAGGGTGTCAAGTACCTCTTCCCCAGTATCATTGAGTGCTTGAAAGTTTACACGGAACGAAATGTTGCTTTCATCTTTATCTTTGGAAAAATAAATAATGCAATACGAACACCCTTGTTCAACATCAATAAACACGTTTTGTAATTCTCTGCAATTGGTATTTGGTTTAATAAAAACAGGAAGCGCCGATCCGGCTTTTATTTCATCACAAACCGCAACAGAGGGTGTTTTTACTATTACTAAATCAAAGCTGTCAAGGTAGATTGTACAAGGCATGTTAAGTTTTCCCGATCGCACAGGTTCAAATAAAAACCAAACATTGTTTTTAGAAAGGAGGGGTTTTCCTAAATAAGAACAGAGCGCCGTTTTTTCTAAGCCTTTGAAACCCGGAAATGACACACTTAACTCTTGTTCCTCAATTATAGTAATGGCCCGCTCACAATTATTCTTGTGATTAGGATGCTGAGCAAAGCCTATATAAGCGCTAAAACAAAGTAAAAGAACAATTCCCACTTTCATTATAATGCTTAAGGGATTAGTATTTTTAGTTTCATGTCTGCAGTCATGAAACAACGGACAAGAATGTTGTTTTCCCCAACATATATTTTCTTTGTTGAAAACGTCAATAGTTTCCCCGACAACTTTGCCTCAGAAGAAATCTCCTGATTGAGTCCAAGCGAGATGGTTTCCTTAATCTTGTCAATGTGTGGCAATAAATCTATGGTGCTATTTTGTTGGATGTGCGCCAGAATTTTATCTGAATACAACCATTTAGCGCTTTTTAGCAACACGCTTCTCGTTGACAAGGTATATGAAAGGTTCGTAATATATAATTTTTGCGTGAGAGAATCTATTTTTGGAACCCCTTTAAAGTAAAGAAGTCCTTTTTTATATCCTGAAAAAACAAGCTTCAACCCAAGCGTGTCTTGAGAAACTTGAAATAAAGCCACGCTATCAATGTAGACAGTTTTTTGTTTAATTTTTACTGGGGCTGCCCTTAAGGTTTTGTTCACCATGCTATTGAGGCTGTCGTAGGTTGAAACAACATCAATAGATAAAGCAAATGGTTTTTCTTCGGTTTGAACCTCAGCCTCGGGTAAAGGCGTTTTAATAGTTTTTAGGGGCCTATTGCTTAGCACGGCAGGAGCGAGCGAGAGGCTTAAATTGGTTGTGGCCGTGTATTTATTAAAGGTGATTTCATCAAATCCAATATTTTTAGGACGAAGATACAGAAACCCGAAATTATTCAACGCAATAGGTTCTTGTAGTTTATCCCAAGCCTCAATTAATTGTGGCCTTAAAGAAATAGCAGAAATTTGTCGATCAATTTCTTTTTCCTGTTGGATTAGTTCATTGTAAATGGCACTCTCAATTTCTCTGGTGACATTAATTTTCATGAAACTAAATTGGCAAGGATCAAGCAATTGGACGTAGTTTAGTTTCGTGCTTGGCTCTAGAAGATATTTTTTATTCAGTTTAATTGATGTTTGAAATTGAGTGACGAGTTTTCTCCTCGCTTCTCCGTTCGTTCCACAACTACCATAAACGCGGGGCACAACACACATCTCCTTACCAAACAAATCATGACATCCTGGACAGTAGTTAACATTAAGTCCAAGTCCACCAGAAACAGAAAAGACGATTGTGTTGTCATGAAGCCCAAACACAATGGGTTCCCGATCAAAAGTGTATGAGTAGCCAAGCCCAAAACAAGGATGAGTTTCCCCCATAAATTTTAAAGGAACTCGTGTTTCAATCTCTTTAAGGCCCCCTTGTAAGTTGATTTCAACTGGCATGGTTATGCTTGACAGGATAATTTTTGGTTTTGGAGCAACAGATTTTATAACCTCAGGCGGCAAAGGAACAATGCTTTTACAACTACAGAGAAATAAAAACAGGAAATAATGGAACTTCATTTTTTTAATGTTGTAATATTACTTTTTGTAAAGCGCCTGGAAAATAAGCACTTACTGTTGTATCATCTTGACTACTTGTTAACTGACTGTTCATTTTTTTACTTTCACTACACAAATTAAATTCCAAGAATCCTCTACCGCGATTACATAAAACGGAACTATAGAACACATCATCCGAAACACAGGGATCATAAAAATAATTCTTTGGCAAAGATGGCACAAAAGAGAAATAAGGGAAGTCGATAAGCATAAAAACAACAGTTTTCATAAAAACAAAAAAGGCCTCTAGGGCCCTTTATTAAATCATTTTATTTTTCAATCCTTCATTAAGAGCATCTAAAAACTCTTCTGTGTAGACATAGTGTTCTCCGTGTTTTACGTTGTTGCCGTGAATACATACTGCGAGGTCTTTCGTCATAACTCCAGACTCAACGGTTTCAACACATACTTGTTCTAAGGTATTACAGAAATTGATTAATTCCTGGTTGTCATCAAGTTTTCCTCTGAAGGCTAATCCCCTGGTCCAGGCAAATATGGAAGCAATGGGATTTGTGGATGTTTTTTTACCTGCTTGATGGTCTCTGAAGTGTCGAGTAACCGTTCCGTGTGCGGCTTCCGACTCCATTATTTCCCCGTCTGGTGTAATTAACACCGACGTCATTAATCCTAGCGACCCAAATCCCTGTGCAACAGTGTCTGACTGAACGTCGCCGTCGTAATTTTTACAGGCCCAGACAAAGTTGCCGTTCCATTTTAGCGCTGATGCTACCATGTCATCAATTAACCGATGTTCGTAAACAATACCTGCTTCAATGAACCTCGTTTTAAACTCATTTTGGTAAATTTTTTCAAAAATATCTTTGAACCTGCCATCGTATTTTTTAAGTATGGTGTTTTTGGTTGACAAATAAAGCGGCCATTTTTTTGCTAATGCCATATTGAAGCAAGACCGTGCAAAACCGCGAATGGAATCATCCGTATTGTACATGCTCATAGCAACACCGTCTCCTTTGAAATTGTAAACTTCAAAGGTTTGAGTTTCTCCACCGTCTTCAGGAGTAAACGTCATGGTTAGTTTGCCCTTTCCTTTAATAACAGCATCAGTTGCGCGGTATTGATCACCAAATGCATGTCGACCAACAATTATAGGGGCTGTCCAGTTTGTAACTAATCTCGGCACATTATTCATGACTATGGGCTCTCTGAAAACAGTGCCATCAAGGATGTTCCTAATTGTTCCGTTCGGAGACTTCCACATGGATTTTAAATTAAACTCTTTTACCCGCGCTTCATCAGGTGTTATCGTTGCACACTTAATACCAACCTTATATTTCTTTATTGCTTCTGCTGCCTCAATCGTGATTTGGTCGTTTGAGTGGTCTCTGCTCTCGATGCCTAAATCATAATATTTTATATCGAGGTCAAGGTATGGCAAGATTAATTTCTCTTTAATATAATTCCAAATGATTCTGGTCATTTCATCACCGTCTAGTTCTACTACTTGATTAATGACTTTTATTTTTGACATGCCTTTAAATTTTTGAACAAAAATAGTGTTTTTTTGAGTTTTAGTAGCACAACAAAATTGAACCACGAATTATTCGCTAGATTTGTTTACATTGAAGGGGATACTATGAGTTTTTACTATTTGCTCGTTATTATTGTGTTTTGGGGAGTAACATCTTGTAACTCCCCCGAGAATAAAGAAACACAAAAAACGCAAGACACACCAGCACAAAACACCCCTGTTTTTTTATTTGACTCAATAATTCATTATTCCATAGCGATAGAAGAAGACACACTTTGGGGGATTGAAAGAATTAATGACAAAACACAGGAACAGCGGCGGTTAATAGAAATTGTTTTATATGACAAGCTTGATACATTACTGGACACCACGGCTTTAAATCACCTACCGAGTATGGGGTTTACCAAACGCTATTTAACAAATGAAAAAACCGAGGCCTTAAGAAGGGTTTTTACTGCCCAACATATGAAAGCCGCGGAAGCTCCTGCTTGTGCGCCAATTTTTCGTGACATTCTTGTTTTCCGCTTAAATTCAAAAACTACAGGTGTAATGAAGCTCTGTTTCGACTGCCGAACCCACACTTTAGATGGCGAATTAATAGCCACAAAGTACATCAACCAAGAAAGCTGGGCCTTGCTGAATAAAACATTAAAAAAATAACCTAATCTATGGAACCAATCATTTTTGATGGATCAACATACAAGTCATATTCTTCTTCTGTAACATAACCCAACCCAACAGCCGCTTCTTTTAACGTTGTTCCGTTTTTATGGGCGTATTTGGCAATTTCGGCAGCCTTGTAGTAACCTATTTTTGTGTTCAAGGCCGTTACCAACATCAAGGAATTGTCAAGGTGCTTTTGAACCATGGGCAGATTTGCTTGAATACCTATCGCACAATTATCGGCAAACGAAACACAAGCGTCACCCAAGAGGCGGGCCGATTGCAAAACATTGTATGCTATTACAGGTTTAAACACGTTCAATTCAAAGTGACCATTTGATCCGGCGACAGCAACCGTCATATCATTTCCCATCACCTGCGCACAGACCATTGTAAGAGCTTCGGGCTGAGTAGGATTTACTTTTCCTGGCATAATTGACGAGCCGGGTTCATTGTCAGGAATTGTTATTTCTCCAATACCACATCTAGGCCCAGAGGACAACATACGGACATCGTTAGCTATTTTCATAAGCGCCACAGCAGCTCGTTTTTGAGCGCCAGAAAGTTCCACCATTGCGTCATGAGCTGCAAGTGCTTCAAATTTGTTCTTTGCTGTTACGAAAGGCAAGCCTGTTAACTCGGTAATTTTTTTAGCAACTAACACGTCGTATCCTTTTGGAGTGTTGAGGCCTGTTCCAACAGCGGTTCCACCTAATGCGAGTTCGGAAACCGCAACTAATGCGTTGTTAATGGAACGAATAGAATTATCTATCTGTGCAACATACCCACTAAACTCTTGTCCTAGGGTAAGGGGCGTCGCGTCCATGAAATGCGTTCTCCCTGTTTTTACCACCCCTCGAAAATCATTCACTTTATCACTTAACACCCGGGACAGGTGTTTTAGTCCTGGTAAAGTAACATCAACAGTGATTTTATACGCAGCAATATGCATCGCAGTCGGATAAGTGTCATTTGAGGACTGCGATTTATTCACATCATCATTTGGGTTTAAAATTTTTTGTTCATCTAGTAAGTTTCCACCCTGCAGAACATGTCCTCTGTTTGCAATGACTTCGTTTATGTTCATATTAGACTGGGTGCCTGACCCAGTCTGCCAAGTAACTAATGGAAATTCTTGGTCATGCATTCCATCAAGGATTTCATCACAAACCCTGGAGATCAGGTCTTTTTTTTCTTCACTTAAAACGCCGAGTTCAAAATTAGTCTGGGACGCAGCCTTTTTTAAGTAGGCAAAAGCATATATTATCTCAATTGGCATCGAGCCTTCGGGCCCGATTTTGAAATTATTCCGAGACCTTTCGGTTTGTGCTCCCCAATATTTTTCGGCAGGCACCCTAACTTCTCCCATGGTATCTTTTTCAATTCTAAAACTCATTTTTTGTATTGTATTCGTTGAAAATAGTTAATTTTGTACATTAATCTGACGTAAAATTAATAAAGATGAGCACTTTTGGAATCGTATTGTTCTTTTTAATCGCAGGAATGGCTTTTTGGTTGTTGTTTTTCCTATTGGGATTTATAGTTCCATATTGGTTAACTCTAGGGGTTTTCGAACAGCTTCGCCCAAAAAGAATTTTTGAAGAAAAAGAAGATAAAAAATAAATCTAAAAGGCATTTATGGTGACCTTAAATTTTAGAAATTTGTTCTAAATTTCTTTCAATTGTTTGGCATATAACATCAATAGGCAAATCGTTATCGTCAGTTCCAAACGGGTCTTCTATTTCTTCCGCTAATATTTCTATACTTACTAATACGTAGAAGAAAAAAACAGAAATAATAATAGAATAATAACCAAACTGAACAACAAAGGCCAGTGGGAGTGAGACCACATAGATAAAAATAAATTTTTTAAAAAACATGCTGTAGGAATAAGGTATAGGTGTGTTTTTAATTCTTTCGCAGCCCCCGAGACAATCAATAAGTTGTACCAGGTGTTTCTCAAGGGCTAAATAATTTTCTTCAGAAATATCTCCTTTTTGTTTGTGAGCAATAAGTTTTTGTTGAATCAGTGACATAATATGCAGTGGTACATGGTTGGGAGCTGTGCCGGCTAATTCTGAATAAGGTATATCGCGAAGATGGTCTTTCGTTGCCCTAACAAAGTGGATAACATGAATTTTGAACCAATTCGCTTCTTGTTTATTCAACGAAGCATTAATTTTTAGCATAAAGTTTCTCGAATCGTTTACAATCGACCCCCACAACTTTCTACCCTCCCACCAACGGTCGTATGCCGTGTTGGTTCTAAAAATGAGCAACAACGAAATAACAAACCCCAACAACTGATAAACAGTTGGTAATTTTTCAAATAATTGGGTGTGAAAAAGGTGCTGTTCGGCATAAACCAAAAGAGCGGTGAGCCCTCCAATGTAAAACAGTTGTTTCCATAAGATACGAAGGGTATCGCTGTGTCGAACCGAAAAAATTAAGTTTATCCAGTTCTTGGGATTGTATTGAATCATTCTAAATGCTTATTCATGTTTAACCAAAATTACAACACTTCCTTCTTTTTCTTTAATTTCGTTAAAAAAAAGAATACCAGATGGAGATAACCTCGGAAATTCAAGATCGGATCGACAAGTTACACAATAAATATGGAGGTCTTGGCCAAGACTTGTTATCATATTTAGATGGGCTATTGTATGCGGATGTTACGACTTATTGGGACTACATACAAATAGACACACTCCTGACCTTGCAAAAACCTAAAACAAACTTCCCAGACGAAGTGGTTTTTATTATTTATCATCAGATTACTGAATTATATTTTAAACTGGCACTTCGGGAATACGCACAAATAGGAAAATTAAAAAAACTTAACAAGGATTTTTTCATTGCGCGCGTGTCGAGAATAAATAGATATTTCGATGCGCTAATTAATAGTTTCGATATTATGGTAAGCGGAATGGAGAAGGAGCAATTCTTGAAATTCCGTATGTCGCTACTCCCAGCAAGTGGCTTTCAGTCTGCACAATACAGGGAAATAGAAATATACAGCACCGACTTTATTAATTTGGTATCAAAAGATAAACGAGAACTGTTCAACGAAAAATCTTCCATTACAGAGATGTTTGAAGAGGTGTATTGGAAGCATGGAGCAACAGAGGCTGAAACACAAAAAAAAACACTTACACTGTCTCAGTTCGAAGATAAATATAAAGAGCATTTCATTAAGCTGGGTGAAAAGTGTAGAAAGGAGAACCTATGGAGCGCATACTTGCGCCTATCAAAAGCTGACCAACAAGATTTCGAGGTTATTAAGTGTTTAAAAGACAATGATTCGAATGTAAACATTAACTGGCCACTTGTTCATTATAAATCTGCGGTAAAATATCTATCAACAAATAATAACAATATCGCCGCAACAGGAGGGACGAATTGGCAAAAATATTTGCCTCCGAAGTTTCAAAAACGCATATTTTATCCTTTAATTTGGTCAAAATCAGAGAAAGAGCATTGGGGAAAAGGTTGGGTTGAAAAGGCGCTTAGTTAAGTTTTTGAACAGGCTTATAAAAAACAGTAGAAAAGTCAATTTGTCCCGAGGAATTAATATGAAAGTCCCGCCAATTGATGTTAATTAAAAAAATGAAGTCCTGAAGAAAAAGGGGGGAAACATAAGTATTATTAATTAAATGCTGATCACATAAATATTGCGCCTCAAGCATTGTTTTAGTGTCAGATTTTCGAAATGTTTGCAGATATAAACTGTCATAATTAATCGAATTAAAATAATTGCGCTTTGCAAAAGAAGATTCACTGTAGAATATTCCAAGATATGAATCAGGGCCCGGATAATCAGCAACCCACCCGTATTTCACAAGATGTATTTCTCCTTTTTCCCACATTCGGTCGAAATCGGCATCGCTCCCAACAACCAAGCGCACGATTAAGCCCGTGTTTTTTTCAATTTGTTGTATTAACTCATTTACCAACCTCCGACTTAATTCAGAAGAATTATTATGGAGAAAAAAATTTATTCTATCCCCACGCTTAATCAAAGCCCTGTGACTGATCTTTTTTAAATTTTGCCTTGCTTGAACAGGAAATGACAAGGGTTTAAAAAAAGAGTACGGAGTAAATGACTCCTTGCAGGGCTCTCCATCGCCGTCTAAAACTGTTTCACACAATATTTTTCTATCAATGGCATTATGGATTAATTTACGGTTTTCCTCCAAATCAAAGGGGGGGGAGTTTTTATTGTAGAGGATAAAGTTTAGATTTTTATCCTTCTGTTGAAAAAGACGATGAGGCCGAGTTCTTGTAGCCCCGGTTTCATTGAGGCTGCCAAACAAAGTCTTAATATTCTCTGCGCTTATCTTTTGTATTATATCCAGTTTTCCTTCTTGGAACAAGGGACCCTGGTTCAATGAATAATAGGCCTCTACAGCCTCTATAAATGGTAGGCGATTACCGAAGTCGTCTACTTTCCAATAGGTTTGATTGCGTATAATCCGTGTTTTTTCCTCCGTAATACTTTCTAATGTGAAGGGGCCTGTTCCAATGGGAGCTTTGAAAAACTCCAATGGGT
>Ga0194116_10002613_pt1 | contig 22991 bp, 18 predicted proteins | sample TA2MahsurfametaG_4_FD_148617 | JGI IMG/M metagenome (GOLD analysis project Ga0194116, IMG submission 148617) | Freshwater microbial communities from Lake Tanganyika, Tanzania - TA2015008 Mahale S9 surface | ecosystem: Environmental > Aquatic > Freshwater > Lake | place: Tanzania: Lake...
CTGAATTGTTGGCGGACATTATTGGCACTTACACATTGCCAAACGGGCAAGTAAAGTCGGCCATTTGGGTGGATGGCAAGAATGGCGTGCCTAAAAACTGGAAGGTGACTGGACTGGAAGTGGCGATGCGCCAGTATCCAGCTCGTTCCACCAGGCCGTTGATGGGCATGGTGGAAATGCGCAAGGCATGGGAAGTGGTGCTGTCGCAGTATGACCCTGGTAGCGAATCAATGGAGACTGCCGTGGACAGGCTGTTACGGCACTTCCCCGATGCTTCAGTTCGGGGCTTCCCCGCTAGCGATAGGGAGTATCAATACGCCAGATTTATTATTCCCGACATCGACATTGCTTTTCAATACAAAAGACCGGAGTGGACATAAATGGCGGGTATTACAAGGATTGTTGGCGCCAATTTAATCGAGGCTGCGCTGGTTGACGCTTTTGTTGATTGGGTGGAAGACGACGTAAACGATGAATACTGGGCACAAGAATTCTTCCAAAGCAAGTGGCCGTATGACGCAGTTACTAAACGCAGGAATGGAGAAACGGTAGGCCCTGGCCCTCGCGACATTGTCGATACGCAAGAGTTGTATAACAGTGGAGTTGAGTCACTAAAGGTGACCAACGGCACTACTGAAATAAGAGCTGACTGGCATTGGGATGCAAAAAATTCAAGCGGGGAAGAATACGCCTGGTATGTACACGAAGGACGTGGACCTCACTCGGTTGACCCCAGAAAATGGACAGATGAACTAAGCGATCCTGGTTTGTTTGATGGAAGTATGATTAAACGAAAATTAATGTCTCGCATTGCATCCAATCTCGGTACAAGGTAGAAGTTTTGATTATCTGCACAGCTCGTGTGGCCATGTGCATGTAATTAATGGAAGAGTGGACGGCCCCACGCTTGAAGCGGGAATTTTATGCACTTTTTCCTACAGCGAGGCCAGTATTAGAATCTCAGACGACTCCCACTCTTTTTTGATTGAACTGCCGGAGGAACTTCGCTCTAGAGGCGATAAAGTCAAGGCGTTCAACATCCCATTGACCATTCTTAATCATGAGCCGGTATAGCTTTCTGCTCGCTTCCGAGGAACAGAAGTATTTTGAGCTGACAGCCAGCCTTCGACTAAAGAAGCATGGCGGATGGCTTGTTGCGGAAAGTATTGAACAAGAAGAAATCTCAAAAAGCCAAAGTCAAGGCACCATCAAGGCTGTCCAATTGGCCAAGAAGATTGCGGCATCCAAAGACATCTCACTAGATGAAGCCTTTGAACTGTTGCAGGGAGGAATGGGCTCTGAGACCGAGCTTCTGTCGGAATATACCGAAGAAACGTTGAGCATGATGAACAGCGGCATTTCCGCTGAGCAGTCCAATGCGCGTTTGATTACGACGTTTATGCGCTGCCGTGGTGAAGGACTTGTGGAAGGCGAATGGACAGCTCTTGTTGACTGGTCTATTGACGACACTAAAACAATGACACGTCCGTTGCTGGCAAAAATGCTGGAGTTTATTGCGGACGAGCAAGACGAGGAGGTGAAAGCAGCACAAGCAAAAAAAGCGAAGAAGAAGCCAGCGGAAGCAGAACAGAGCAGCTAGAGAAAACTGCAAGGCGCTTTCTTAAAGGCTTGACGGACTGGAATGGAATATTTTTTCGTCTAAACGCATCAGTATTGAAGGACGATAGATGGTCTTCGGCAAATTTCGCGATGCAGCGAACATCGGACGTGCTCGCTGCATTGAAATTTCTCGAAAAGCATGATATTGCTCAGGCCAACATTCAAAGCATTTCTGTGGCGAAGATGGCAACAATGGTTGCCGCTGCGTTGGGAGGCAAGAAGTCTTCTATTTCCCCTGAAGACTTTTTACCATTTGACACTCGTCGTTTGAAAAAAGAGACTGGAATTACAGATGAGAGCGCGATGGTCCTTAAGCGACTGCTGAAAACACGCAAGGTAGATGCACGGTTGTTAGCAGTATTGGCTGACGAACTGAAGGCCGCATCAATGCGGCCGGAAGAGTAGTTGTGGCTTGATAAAAGCTACACTTAAGCAAGGATAATAGTTGACTGGCGTAGATGGCTGCGGAACTGAGGCTTGGCGTCTCGTTTGATCTGGTTTATTTCCGTCAACAGCTTCAACAGCTTAGCCGCATTGCCGCGTCTGAATTCACTGCTCCGATCAAGATTAAGCTGCACAGGCAGACGATAGATCGTGAATTAAACGAACTGCAAAGGCTGTTTGCAAGAAGGGAATATAGGATCAACATCAACGACAGCGCCGTTGCCGCGGCGTCTTTGCGGATTGATAATCTGCAGAGCAAAATTACAGCACTGCGCAATGACGTAAAGAACGCCATTGTTGTCAAGGTTAAATATCAAGAGGAAGGTGGCTTTGCGGCGGGCAAAACAGGGGCGGCGGGTTTATATGAATACATGCGCAAACAAGGCTTGTCTGGCGGCAATATGCCAGGAGCCGCTCAGGCAGGCAGGCGAACGCAGTTTGAGGCAGCGGTAGAGCGTGCCAACAATGCCGAACTAAGAAGCATGCTTCAGCGCGGAAACGTTTCCGGCAGGAGCGGGCTCAGGACCGGCGCTGCAATGCGCGAACGATTATTGCAACTGGACGATGTTGCAATGGAAAGCATCCTCGGCAACCTTGAAATGAGGATGCGTCAGCCAAGGAAGACTAACAATGTCTTTCTTGACAAAGTTGCGCGGGCTGTTTTCTGGATGGCTGGCGTTGATCCAGAGTATCTGAAACAACAGGCAGCACAACGCAGAGTTCTACCCAGCATTGACTTCCCGGCAACGGTTCCACCTGGGCCTTCTATTGGTCCTTCGGCGACGGGAAGAGCTTTGCCTGCTGGTGTTATTCCAGGAGCTTTACCGGGGAATGCTTTCGCTCGCCAAAGGTTTTTGCCTCCGCAGATTGGTCAAGATCTCAACCGGATCTTGAAGAATGCGGCATTTGCTTTTGTTGACTCTTTGAATTCCCGTATTCGGCGGGTGAGCGTGAGGGAGATCGGCAGACAAGCACTACCTCCCTCCGTGATTCGTGGCTTGCTGCCGGCGGGAGTTGGAAGGGAGCCGTCTATTTACGGAGGCCCGGAAGACAGAGGAGCTGTTCTGCAAAGAAGAATCGAAGAAGCTTATGCGAGGTCTGCAGCGCGTGCCGCTTCGGTGTTGGCAATGGAGCCGCGAGGCGGCGTGCTAGGAGCTGGCGGCAGTGGCACTGCTGGCCCGTATCGGCCGTTTGCGCAACCAGCAAGAGGTGGTGCAATTGTGCCATTTCGGGCTGCTCCTGCCCTATCATCAGCCCTTCCTCCTGGCTACTTTCAGGCTGGCAAATTAGCCGCCGGAATCAAAGGTTTGGGAGCTGATTTCAATCAGACACGGCTTCCTTTGGCGGGAGCGGTGAGTGAGCTTGGTGGGGAATTTGCCAATGCAGCAAAACAAGTATTGCTGTTTGGCACCGCCTATAAGGCTCTAGCGTTTTTCACAAGCCTGCCTGGGCAGGCTTTTGACGTGGCCAAGGGCATTCAAACAATCAATAATCAACTAGAAGCGGTCACTGGTAGTGTTTCCAATGCCGACCGTTCTTTCGCATTTATTGATGATCTTGCCACTCGCTTTAATGTACCGTTGCAGAGTGCTCGCGACGGCTTTGTAAAGCTCTATGCATCGATGGCTCCCGCTGGTTTTAGCGCAGGGGAAATTGAAGGGCTATTTGAAGGCATTAGTAAAGCCACGGCAACATTTGGACTAAGCGCTGACAAGGTTGATCGCGTGAACTATGCCTTTGCTCAGATGGCGAGCAAGGGTCAGATCATGAGTGAAGAACTGAAGGGGCAGCTTGGCGACGTGCTCCCTGGTTCTCTTGCATTGTTTGCTCGTGCCGCTCAAATGAGCATCCCAGAGTTCTCCCAGGCAATGGAGGACGGGGCATTTAAGGGCGAAGCGATGGCGCAAGTGTTGCGCAATGTCGCCAAGATCATGAACAGTGATTTTGGTGGCGCTGCGTCCAATGCCGCCAACACACTTCAAGGTGCAATGAACGGGCTGCAAAATTCAGTGCAGCGTATGTATGAAGCATTTGAGCCGCTAGTTGACTTGATCGCGGCAAGTGCCTTCCCCGCATTGCAGACAGTTGTTGAAGACGCTACGCGAGCAATTGCTGCATTTAGTGCAGCCATGACGGGCAATCAAGGGCCCGCAAATATGCTTGATGGCAATGCTCGCGCCTTGTATGACACCATGCAAAGCGTGCGCGAAGTATTGACTGCCGTTGGCACCATCGTGCAAAAGCTGGCGCCAACTTTTGCACTGTTAAGCCGGTTTGTTTTGACGCTTGCCGAAGCCTTCTCGCGAGTGGTCAATAATCCAATAGGTGGTTTCTTTGCTGATGTTGCAATCAAGATCGGACTCGGGATGATCGCGGCTCAAGCTTATGCAAAAGTGATGGGCTTCCAAGTTGTTGCCGCATTGATTTCTGCGGCACGTAGCGCTACCACCTTGAGGGGCAGTCTGGCGGCAATGGCTGTCGCAATGAAAACCTCAGAAATGGCCGCAAGGGCTTTCAGGTTGGCATTGACCGGCTTGGTTGTTGGCGGCATTCTGATGGGCCTTGAAGCCCTTGCCGCTCACATTGGTAAAGTTGCAAACCGACTTGCTGATGCAAGAAAAAAGGCGCTGGAAGCAACCGATGCTATTCGCAACATGAGCGATACTCAGCTTGTGTCAGAAAAACGCCAACGTCAATCAAATATTTTTCTGCTTCAAAAAATACAAAAAGCAGGCGGAAAGATTGGTACCGCCGGAGAAGCAAAGCAATTAAAAGAAATGGGACTTCCTGTGACCACAAGAGGCACAAGGGGGGGCGGTGTTGGATCCTTTGAGAGGTCTGTTCCAGCATATTTGATAGAGGGGGTATTGCAACGTGAACAAGGATTGCTTTCGGAAGCAGAGTATGCATATAGAAATAGGGATTTCACGGCGCCTACTCCCACCCTGGAAAAAGTGGACCTTGCGCCCGGTAAACCCGCAAGAGAGAGAAAAGAACGAGAAAGTCAAATTCCTGAATTGCAAGAACGCTTGCGTCTTGCGAAAGAACTTTTTGCGATTGATCAGCGGATTATCGAGGCACGTCTTAGCGGCAATGACCTTGCGGTGAATCGCATTGAATACGAGCGAGACATGCTGGAAATTGCCAGCAAGGTGCGCATGGTGAAGCTGGAAGACATTCCAGACGCGGAAAAAGCGCTGAAGATCGAAGCACTGCGCGTCGACAGTCAGCTTGCATTTGAAAAAATGCAAGCCAATGTGCGAAAGATCGTTATTGAAGACCTTCAAAAGCAATCCGATGCTCTTGAGGATATTCGCAAAGAAAGCACTCAAGAGCTTCAGAACACAAAGCGCTATGAAGAACTGCTGCGCAGTGGAGTTAACCCGGCACTCGCTAAGGCGACGATTGAGGTTGAAAACAAATTCGCAAAAGTGAGGGAAGAATTTGACCTAAAAACTAAAGAATTGCAGCTTGAAGTGGCCATGTTAGAGGCGATGAAAAATCGCACTAGTGAGCAAGATAAATACTTAGCACTATTGAAAGAACAGCTAGGTCTTCGTGCGGGCGCGGCGACTGGCATTCCTGGGCAGCAAGCAGAAGAACAAGGCCGTCAAGGTTTGCTGCTGCAGCCCAAGAGCAATGCGGTTATTGCTCGGGAAGCATTTGATGAGGCAAAAGTAAAACTGGCGGAACTTACCAATCCAGTTAACGCTCTCGTTTCTGCTGCTCAAGGCATTGGCGACGCCTTTGCTCAGTCCTTCAGTGACATTATCACCGGAGCATCTTCGGTGCAAGCGGGGCTTGGTAATTTGTTCAAAAATATTGGCAAAATGTTTATTGACATGGCGGCTAAGATGATTGCCCAATGGATGGTAATGAAGGCCATTGGCCTGGTGGCTTCCATTTTTGGAGGCGGTAGCGCACCTGCGGGAGCCCCCTCACAGGGGCTCCAATGGAATCCTCAGACAATGGACTTCACTCCTGTTGCCAACGCTAATGGCAACGTCCTGCTTGGCGGCTTCCAAGCCTTTGCCAATGGAGGCACAGTGACTGGTCCCACTTTGGGCTTGATCGGCGAGGGGCGCTTTAACGAGGCGGTGGTGCCGTTGCCTGATGGCCGAAGCATCCCTGTTGACTTGGGGCAGGGCACCGGTAATAACATTGCCACTAACATTACAGTAAATGTAAGCAACGGCCAAGCGCAGTCTTCAATGTCTGGCAGCGGCGGCAATAAGCTTGGTCGCGAGCTTGATGCTGCAGTTAAGGATGTCATTCTGCGTGAAGTTCGCCCTGGCGGCATTATTTATTCGTCTCGTCGTTAAACATGCCTCAACCCACATTGTTCTCAGGGGCTACAGCGGCCAGTGGCATTTTTGAATATGGCACTGCCGTTAAGCGAAGTGTTCGCGTTCGGCGCGTGGTATTTGGCAATGGCTACGAGCAAGTGGCCCCTGATGGCATCAATTCTGATATTCGCTCATACGATTTACGCACTCGCCCTATTTCCAACACGCTGGCGCAACAAATTGATGATGCTTTTTCTAGCTTGAAGGGCGATTTTTTCTATGCGCAGTTCCCTCAAGACACTGCAGTGTACAAATATCGCCTTGAGCCCAATGATTGGACGTGGGAAGTGATTGGGCCAAATGGGAATGTAATATCGTTCACGGTGAGGCGAGTGTACGATTTTCGCTCTTGAGGCATTATGGCGATTAAAGATGATGTGCTACTTAGCTGGCACGATTCCATTGTTGAGCTATTTGAACTAGATCTCACGCCAATTACAACTGGAGTGGGCGCTAACAAGTTTTATTTCACGAATCAAACTGATTCATCTGGCAATAAATTGCGTTGGAAAGCCACGGGGTCTGGCGCAACGCTTGTCACTTATGAACCGTTGCCAATTGTTGCAGAAGGTTTTGATCGAGGCACGAAAGGGCAAATTCCGCGCCCCACAATGACCGTTGCAAATATCTTCAATACATTCACGGAAGCACTGGGCGAGCTCGATGATTTAGTGGGCGCCAAAGTTGTGCGCCGTCGAACGCTGGCTAAATATTTAGGCGGCATGCCAACGGCAGATCTCAATTCAGAATTTCCCACTGATATTTTCTTTATTGAGCGGAAAATTGCAGAGAACAATCAACTGGTGTCGTTTGAGCTTTCTAGTGCATTAGATCTGGAGGGGCTGGAGCTGCCCAAGCGTATCATCACTCAGAACTATTGCATTTGGGACTATCGAGGGGCTGAATGTGGCTATGCAGGTCCTCCGGTAGCGGGAGTGGATGATGGACCGCCAGTACCATCTGGCACCACGTCTTCGCACCCAGCAGTTGTTGCTTATGTAACAGCAAGTGCTGCACTAGGCAATAGCAGGCGTGATCTATCTAGAGCTCAAGCTGCATACAACATTGCATTGAATCGTCGAACAGTTGATTGTTCAACAACTGGTGGCGGCGATAGCCAATTTAACCTCGGAAGCGCGACAGCGCCGGGATTTGTTCCTATTGAGTGGAGCTTTGCATTGTGCAGTGGCAGTTCCACCAATCCGCTCATGATTATGTGGCGTGGTGCATTTAAGACGGCCGCTGACACAAATTATGTTGCAAGCACTACGCGGTTTTCGTCAACATTAAATAAGCCCATGTATGAAGTGAGGAAGCAATTGTCTGCCACTGTTAGTGGTACTCGCGTTATTGACCCGCTGGTGTGGGACGTGAGCAGTCGTTCTCGCGCCACATTTGCCTTTCAAGATGACAATGGCAACTGGCTGGCCGTATGGAGTGGACAGTACATTGCGAGTCTTCCAGATGCTTTTTCTGGACTTGGCGTGTCTTATAGCCGTGGAGGACAGCGTCTAACGGCGGCGACCAGCATTGGACCACTTCAATATGCAAAAGAACTAGATCCAGCCATTGCCTGCTCCACTGCAACAGCGGCTCTTGCAGTGGCTTCCGGCAGTCTTGTCACTGCCAGCGGCGCCTATGTGGCAGCCCAGGCGGCATTTGTTGCAGCTAGTGGAGCCTTAATTTCATCGGGCCTTTCTGCTGTGATTAGTGGTGCCGACATCTGCGGCAAGCGTGTTAGCAGTTGTCGCCTGCGCTTTCCAACATCGGCTCTACCATTTGGAGGCTTCCCAGGGGCCAATACACCACGATGATTAGCACTGAAAACAAAAGGCAAATTGTGGCACTTAGTCACTTGGCATTGCCTAATGAAGCCTGCGGCTTTGTTGTCGATGATGAAGTGGTGCAATGTGAAAACATTCACGAATCTCCGACTACTAATTTTCGCATTGCTGCGGAAGACTACATTGCTGCCGAGGAGAAAGGAACAATTAAGGCTGTATTTCATTCGCATGGCCCAGACCATCAGCCTCGTTTCTCGTCGCATGACGTAAGAGCTTGCAAACAAAGCGCCATTCCCTGGGTGCTGTATCACACAAAGACTGGCAGTTTTGTCTGGGCGGACCCCAGCGGCAACATGCCCTATCTGGAAAGGCAATGGGTGTATGGAATTAATGATTGTTATGGGCTGGTGCGTGATTTTTACCGACGTGAATTTGACATTGTTTTAGATGATTTTGAGCGTGGCGATGAATATGAATGGGAGAGCCGTGACTGGCAGATGTTCGGCAAGAACTATTTAGATCAAGGCTTTTCGCCCATCGAAAAGCCCACACAGAAAGGGGACATATTATTGATGCAAATTGGGGCACCATTTCCCAATCATGTGGGCGTCATGTCTGGTGATGGCATGTTGTTTTATCATCATTTAATGGATCGCCTTTCTGAAGCTTCAGTGTGGGGCGGATTTTGGGCAAGCTCCTGTTGTCAAGTATTGAGGCATCATCTTCTATGACTAGCAGCGAGCAATGGGTGGATGTGAAATTGATCGGAGAACTGGGCCGTCGTTTTGGTCGCAGTCATCGCTTTTTTGTTCGCCATCCACGAGACATCATTTCTGCATTGTCTAGACAGATTGAAGGATTCAAGGACTATCTGTCTACTGCCCACGAGAATGGCGTGGCGTTTCGTCTCATCACTGATGATCCCAAAGGCATTGGCTATGAGCATCTTGAGCTTTCCTGCAAGCGCCTAGTCATTGCCCCAGTGATTGCTGGTGCTGGTGGCCAAGGGTTTTCTATTGGACAGATTTTGCTTGGCGTGGCTCTTGTCGCATTGGCCTTCATTCCTGGCGTTGGCATTGCCGCCTCTGGGGCATTAGCTGGCAAGATGACAGCATTGGGCACCGTGCTGTTCTCCTTGGGTACAGGCTTGGTTCTTACGGGCATTTCCGGCTTGTTATCTCCTCAGGTGCAAACGCCAACAAGCGACACATCCAAGAAGGAAAGTTTCATTTTTGATCGCTCCGTGGAGCTCACCACACAGGGCTATCCCATTCCATTGGTGTACGGCCAATATCTGGTGACATCTCCTTTGTACGTGTCATCTGCCATCAGTACGGAGGCGATCAGTGTCTGATTCAGTATTTCTTGACGATGCTGAAGACAAGCGCAAGCTTGTCGCGCCATTAATTATTGAAGGCGCCAAGAAGGGAGGCGGTGGAGATTCCCCAGAAGAAGACCCCGACACACTGCGAAGCCGTGCTACGGCCAAGATCCTGGGAGCTTTATGCGAAGGGCCAGTAGAAGGCTTTGCCGTGAGCTCGGGGCAAAGTGTATTTCTTAATGACACGCCATTGCAAAGTCTTGATGGTTCTTCAAACTTTGGAACAGGCTTAAATGTCAATTTTAGACGTGGTACGCAAGATCAATCGTCCATTCCTGGGTTTGATGATGTACGAGTGGAGCAATCTGTTGGCGTAAAAGTGACAAAGCAAGGTGGTGCTACCAGTGTCACCACTGCGAGCAATTTATTCTCTCAAATTATTGTGCGAATTGGCGTAGCATCGCTTTTTCGCGTGGAAGATGATGGTGACATTAAGGGAACAAGTGTTGAATTTGTCATCAGAATTATTGACAACAATGGTACAACTATTGTCAATCAAACGCAAACTATTAGCGGCAAAGCTCGCGGTCCTGTTGATTTTGAATATCCCTTTAACGCTTCTGGCCAGGGTCCATGGGTGGTGCGAGTAACGCGAAACACTGACGATCCCCGTGATCTGAAATACAACAATGATTTGTATTTTAAGGCGGTGATTGGCGTGCTAGCCGAGTCGTTTCGCTATCCCAACACTGCGCTAGTTGGTCTAACAGTTAGCGCCGAAGCCTTTGATTCCATTCCCGAATTGTCCGTGGAGATGAAGGGACTCCAGATTAGAGTGCCAAGCAATTACAACCCTGCATCGCGCACATATTCGGGAATTTGGGATGGCACCTTTAGCGGGCGCCAGTATTCCAATAATCCCGTCTGGGTGTTTTATGACTTGCTGACTAACCGTAGATATGGTTGTGGTAATTTTGTTGAGCAAGACAACATTGACAAATTTGCTCTGTATGAAATTAGCAGATATTGTGATGAGCTTGTAAGCAATGGTCGGGGCGGTACAGAGCCACGCTTCACTTTTAATGGCGTCATCAATAACAGGGCTGAAGCCTATGAAGTGTTGAATGGCCTGGCATCATGCTTCCAGGGCATGATTTATTTTGCAAACGGCACAATTGTCGCCACTCAAGACAAACCTGGCCGAGCCGTTAAGCTCTTCAACTCTTCCAATGTCATCCAGGAGGTGGAGGAATCTGGACAGGTAACTGGTCCCCCTTTCACTTATGAAGGAACTGGTCGCAAAGCCAGGAAGACCGTAGCGCTTGTTTCCTGGAACGATCCTAGTGATCGTTACAGAGGAAAAATTGAATATGTGGAAGATCGAGGGGCTATTCAACAATATGGTTACCGCGAGATTTCAGTGAGAGGCTTTGGCTGCACATCCCAAGCACAAGCGCAACGCATTGGCCGCTGGACTTTGCTTACCAACCTCACGGAAAAGGAGACTGTCACGTTCAAGGTGAGCGCTCAAGGCTTCTTCTTAATGCCCGGTGATCTTGTTGACATTGCTGACAGTGATCGCAGCGGCGGCATTGCCGCCGGCATTTGCCCCACGGGCTCCACGACTACAAGGGTGGAGCTCGACCGGCAAGTGGTGTTGTCCGGTGGTACTAGCTACACGCTGCAGCTCATTGCTGCAAATGCAATGACGGTATATAGCGGCACCACGGCTTCTGGGGTGGCCCCAGCAAGCGAAGATCGGGCAGTTGCCACTACTGCTGGCACTCATACAGCTTTGACAGTTTCTAGTGCCTTTACTTCGGTGCCCACTATCGGCACGGCATGGTTCTTGCGTGCCAACACTGTCACCAAGAAGCGCTATCGCGTTATTTCATTGGCAGAGGACGACGGCATTGTCACCATCATTGCCGCAAGTCACAATGAAGATAAGTATTCCATTGTGGACAACAGCACTGCACTGGACACGATTCGACGCTCCGTGGCTAGCCTTACGGTTACGCCAAGGGTGAGTGCTGGCGGCATCGTCTTGGATGTGAGCTAATGGCCATTGAAGCGCGATGGGACTTTCCGGTTTACAGTCCGTATTCCATTCTCAATGTCATCTGCCCAGCAATTAGCTGGACGCAATTAATCAACCACCCATTGATTCGCGGCTTCAAAGTGGAGCTGTTCATCATTGAAGAAAACCGGATTATTGACGTTGGAGAGGTGAGGCAAGCATATGCAACCATTCCTTCTGACAACTACACAATCAGTTCATCGTATAAACTGAGGGTGGCTACAATTGGCACAGACAGTCGGCAATCCGCCTTCGTTGAAAGTGCTGCATTTGTCGCTTCTCCCTTGAGATTTGATTTTTCAGCCTCGGAGAATGTAAAACTTCCCGATGGAAGAGCGGTAGCATCTCAACGACTTTTATTCTTGCTGTTTTAATCAATGGCCCTCTTCGGACTGGACGCTGCCGGCAATACAGCTTATGTGCAAGCTGTGGGCGATGGAAGCAATAGCAATCCCTATTTGATGCAGCATGATGTGCTATCGCGGGACATCAAGAGCGCTTTTGTAGCGAGCACAAGCGGCGCAGACATTACCAGTGGTGTCACCAGCAAGAAATTGCGTGTGATGAATATGGTCATCACTGCCACATCTGGCTGCACTGTGCAAATTCAGAGTGGTGGTTCCACCAACCTCACTCCTGCATTCCCCATTGTTTCATCTGGCAGTTTAGTGCTGTCTAATCCGCTGGGCCTGTTTGAAAGTGCATTGAGCGAAAAGCTCAATGCCGTGGTGAGTAGTGGTGCTAATTATCAAGTGTTTGTCACCTATCGCGAGGTGTAAACATGACACGAATTATTGGCTCGTTAGACGGGCCGAATGGCCCGCTTGGCGGACGCCTGTACGTGAAACCATCCACTCCTTTTATTGGAGCGTCTGTCGATGGCATGTCGTTTCAAATCGAAAACGGCATGGTGGACATTGAACTGCCTGCCAATGTAGGGGGTACTGTTTGGCTGGCTGATTGGAAGGATCAATTTGATTGGTCTCCGGTTACTTACGTGGAGCAATGGCGAGTGCCGAAGACTGATACTGTTTCGCTGGATGAAGTAAGGAACTTTGGCGCAGGCAATCGCCAAGTGCGGGCCAATAAAACCGACATGCTTGATCTTGCTGTATGGAAGCAAGAAGCGCAAGCTGCAAAAGACAAGCTTGCCAACATTGAGCACGAAAAAGCCCGGCTTTTGCTGAAAGTAAGCAGCGCCGAAGGAAAGGCCGCTGCAGCGGCCGGACAAGTGGCATCGCTTAACTCGGAAATTGTACGGTTAAAGCAAAAACTGGTTGAAGCCGCTAGTCCCGTAGTAAAAACAGAAGAGCGCGTAATTGAACGCCAGGTTCTTCCTGAAGAAGCAAAGCAAAAACTTGCATTGGCCGTGCAAAAAGCCACGTTGTTGCAGCAGGAAGTAGACAGGCTTCAGATAGAACTCACTGAAAGGCTTTCGCTTGTCACGCATTTCACATCGCTTCACGAGGAGATTGATAGACTGACAAGAGAAAATCAAGAGCTTCAACTTCGCATCAATGAATTGAAGCAGCCCGTGCGCAATACATCTGCATTGCGCCGTGAGGCCATTGAAAATCTCGACCGACTTTTTGACGGTTAATGGAAAGCATCAACGTTACAGTCCGCGAAGGCGACAGTTTTGACGAACTGTATCTCGCTTTCCAAAAACCTGTTGGTACAGCGCGTAACTTTACGTCGTCTGAACTTTTAGCCCAGATCCGCACCACGTTTGGATCAAACAATGTGGTGACAACTTGGGGCATTACGAAGCTGCCCACTACGGGTCACCTTAAGCTTGCCCTCTCATCGTCTCAAACAGAAGCGCTTGGGCGCAATATTGGCCTTGGCTATACCGAGCGCGGCCTCACCTATGACGTGGGCCGTCAGGCTGCTGACCCTGGAGACGTAGGCAGTGTTTTTCTGTGGGACTTGAAGGAGCTGTTCTACATCGATGCTGGCAGTGGTATTGCCACTGTCACGTCTGGCACTGTGATTGACCCTGCTGTTGGTACAGTGCGCATGCGCGTGACAACAAGCGGCCGACATGGCCTTACATCACAAGATGTGGTGCGTATTGCAAGCACAAGCGTGAGTGGCTATAACGCCACTTACATTAATAATACTTTGAGTGTTATTTCTGATACTGTATTTGAAATTGTACCTGCAAGTGGTGGTACGCCTGTTTTCAGTTCTGTAGCCTCTGGCGGCACGCTTAATGTGCTGAAAGAGGATACGATTGTAATAGGCACGTTGCAGGTTATCCCTCGCATCACATCTATCTAAGGAACAATGCCTGACATTGAAGAAGGAAAACAGGTAGTAACAGTTGGCCGCTCTGAGCCGCTTGCTGCCGGTCAGGCCACAATGGCCAATTCGCTGCCAGTGGTTATTGCCAGCGATCAGACGCCCGTTCCCATCCTTGATAACCTGAGCAGCCCTTCGGAGGTGCATGATGACCTCCTGGGCAATCCTCGTGTTCAGACCAGTCTGCAGCTCTGGGATTCGACCAACATCCTCGCCATTGACCCTAAGGCTTGGAAGCTAACGGCGGACGACACTGGCACCCCGGATCATTCAACTGTCACCCACTTGCCGTCTGAAAGCGGCGCACAGTTGCTGATCAATACCAACGCTCCCAACGGCACCATTGCTCAAATGCAAAGCCGTCTGGTGTTCCCGTACCAGACTGGCCGCATCACTGACGTGAGCTTTGGCGTCAGCATGCTGAAAGACACCAACGCCACCATCGAAATGGGCATTTTCGATGGCAAGAACGGCTACATCATTCGCATTGTTGGCAATAGTTTGTTCTTCGTTCGCCGGACAAATTCTGGCGAAAGTCCGCAGAATCATGGAGCCCCTGTGGGCTCCACTGATTTCACCATTAGCAATAGCGCAAGCCTATATAACGGCCATCGTTATCGCCTGCTGCCTTCCGATCCGTCCGTGATGGAAGAAATTGTGCCGCGTGCATTTTTTAATGGTGACAAGCTGGATGGCACTGCTCCGAGCGTACATAGCTTGAGCCTTGCGAATGTGACGATGTATCGCATTCAAATGGGCTGGTATGGCGGTTCGGCTTGCAAACTGCAAGCCTTTGTCCCTGTCGACACCAACTTGCCTGCTGGTGCAACGGCTAAAAACTCCCGTTGGGTGACCATTCACCAGCTCAACACTTGCGACCGCATCCCGTTCCCAAGCCTGGGCAATCCCAACCTGCCTCTGACGTTTAAGGTGACGAAAGATGGCAGCCTGCCGCAAGCTGTCTATCTGAAGATTTATGGCACCAAGGCTGAGATTGACGGTGGCGATGCAAGCAAATATGACATTTTCTCTCAGGCATCCACTCCCGCAACTGTCAATCCTGGCGTGCAGCGCCCGCTGCTGACCATCCGTTGCAAGGAAAACATCACCAATGCGGACGGCAATAGCAAGCTGAATATTATGCGAGTGGTGCCCCTGATGCTGAATTTCTCTGCATCGCATCGTGCCAAATTCAGCCTGATCAAGAACCCCGCAACGCTGGTGGTAAGCGGCAGCAGTATTGATCCCTCGACTAACACCACTGCATTCACGTCCACGGCCCAATTGTCGGCCATGGAATACAACACTGCAGCCACTGGTATTACAGGTGGTAGCACTGTTGCTACGTTCTTTGCTGGCGATGATGATGGTCAGAACATTGTCCTGAGTGAAGTGTTCCGCTACAACCGCGAATTTCTCACTCGTCCGATTTCCAACAGCGGCGGCACATCTGGCGACATCCTTACATTGGTTGCTGAAAGCATTGCTGACAGCGGCAACACTGTTACCGGCTCGCTCACTTGGGGCGAGCGCTGAGTTAAACCATGGCATATTATCAGCTTCCCCATGAAGTTGGGCAGAAACGGTATGTTGTAGCCAGTGGGGCTAATGCTGGCACTGTTTTACAGGAAGCTGGCCCTTTCCCTACTGGCCGCCAACCGCGTGCAAGTGGCATTCCGATTGTGCTGCCGCGTTTTAACGCAACGCTGCCAGTTGTCATTCACCAAGAAAAGCCAACAGAGATTCGCACTGATCTTCTTGGCAATCCACGGGCTGAGTACACACTCAGCCTTTTCAATTACACTGATGACTACGCATTTCGCGACGACATTTACGTTGCCGAAGTGCAGGGTCTGAATGAAATTGGAGAGAATGATAATGAAAGTGCCAAGTGGGCTCAGCTCCAAAATGTCGGAATCAACTACTCCCCCCTGCCCACTGGATACATCACACATGATCCAGCCAGGCAAGCCGTCAAGATCGAGCTTGCCAAAGCAGAAGGCGGTTTTCAGCGAGTGCGTATCAGCACACGAAAGCGATTTCGTTATCAAACCGGACGTGTCGTTCGCGCTTCAGTTTGCCTTCAGATGAGCCAGGCAAATCTGCCTGCCTGTGAAAAGACATGGGGTATTGGTGATTCGCTTGATGGTTTCTTCTTCAATATCAAAGCAGGTGGTGATGGGGATGATTTTCGCCTCATCCATCGCCGCTCTTCTGGTGATGGCCTGCCGAAGGAAATTGTTGTGCCTCGCAGTGCCTTCAACGGTGACAAGTTAGATGGTACTGGATCGAGCAATGCAGTGCTTGATCTGACTAAGAACTGTATGTACTTGGTTGAGTGGGGCTGGTATGGCGCCAGTTCTGCTCGCTTCTATGCCTTTGTCGTGGACGAGGCAACGGATATTCCTGACACGATCAGGGGCATTCCGCGTGGTCGTTGGGTGTTGATGCATGAAATGCTCATCCCCGATTCATTGTCCACCCCCAGCTTGGGCACACCTGTGCTGCCCTTCACCATTGAAATTACAAACAATGGCTATCTGGTGGAGCCCCAGTTCATCGTCAAGTATGGACTGAGCCTACAGATTGACGGAGGGGAAAGCGAAAAGGCTGAGATTTATGGAGCCGATGTGTCCGCTGGTCGGGACATTGGCCCTGTGCTGGGCGGCAACCAAGCCGCCCACTACTTCCCGTTGTTTGCTATTCGGGCCAAGGACTTTGCTCCTGGCGGACTGATCAACAGCTTGCAGGGTCTGCCCAAAACTCTTGACTTACTGAGCAATTATGCGACGGAGCTGGTTGTGCTTCGCGATCCTGTGTTTAGCAACATGGACGAGGCTGCGGGCCACTTCAATGGCACGCTACCGGAGGATGCTGATGGAGAATATGGGCTTGGAGAAGCGTTGCTGCAGGGCTATGACAATGATGGCGTGAGCATTATTCAGCTCACAACAGAGCAGCCTGACGTGTTGCCGTTGGCTGTCGAGGACGTTTATACGCTCACTGACATGGGCACCCTGGAAGGCAATTTCCTGATCAAGAAAGTAGTGGAAGGCAAAAAGCTTACCACTCTCTACATTGCTCCAAACAAAAGTGAGCACATTCAGCTCACTTCCATTTACGACTTGGTGCGTGAATCAATCACCACTGAATACGACAGCAAGTTTGACTTCCCGCCCAGCAACGAGAACATCAAAATCACCAACATCAGCGGTGGTGGCGTGCTGACGCTGGAACGGCGTCATACATTTGAAGTGGGATTCCGATTTGTTATTGGCACTACCACTTACTATGTGCGCACTGTTCCTGACGAATTTTCTCTCACATTGTCCACCTCGCGTGGAGGAGCTCTTTACAACAACTACAGCGCTGATGGCATCACCGCCGGCACGTTTGGCACTGGTTATTACGACTTGGTGATTACCAATGCAGTGGCGACAAGAGCTCGTCCAATTAGCCAGGGCATTGTGGTTTTTGCTGTGCGTCGCGTTGCCGATGGTCAACTAACTGGCACATTGACAGAGCAAAATGCACAATGGATGAGGGCATATAATTGCTCAACCACTAACACGTATAATGTGGTTAGCCCTGCCCCCGAAGTGAGGGCGTTCCTCAATTACGGGCTGCGATAAATGACAGTAGGAAGTTCAATCGTCAACTTGACGGCAAGCGGCCTGCCGACAGAGCAGGCTGATCAGGCCTTTGCCTTCTGTTTAGGCACGCAGATTCTGCAAAACCCGGCATCTTCGCCGAGGGTGGGCAAGCTGTCATTTAAGACCAGCCCCAGTCTTTTTGATGTGCCTGTTAGTGGCAACACAGTAGGCACCACTGCCATCGGCCTTGCCACTTCTACCAACATCTCTACGGTATCGGTGTGGTCGTCTGCTGCTGAAATCCGCGACAATGGGCAAACATACGGTATTTATGCCGTGAGCTTCGCTGAGGACGTAAGCACTGGCGGCAAGGTGAACGTGTGCGCCGCTGGGCAGTCGATTGCGACAGTGTGCAAAGCTCGCGCAGCGAGCGGCATTGATCTTGGTAACAATACTTTCACGTCCACTTCGCATGGTTATGCGGCGGGCGATGCAGTGGCAATTGTCAGCGGCACCATTCCCACCCCCCTGGCCACTGGCATCACTTATTACGTTATTCCATCTGGTAATAACAATTTTCTCCTCGCATCGTCTCGTGCTGAAGCCCTGGCTGGAGTTGGTAGTGCCATTGATCTAACCGTGGATCCGGGTGGTATCACTTACTTGGAAAGTGATGATGTATTTGACATCACTCGTTCCGGTCTCACTGGTGTTGTGAAAGTGAGCAGGAATGATGCAATCATTCACACGTATAGCGGCACTACTACTAGCACATTGCGGCCATTCTTTTGGACGAGGGAGAGCAGCAATAGCGCTACAATTCCAGTATTCAAGGCGATCAAAGTCAGCGGGGCTTCCTAATCCATGGCACAAAGCAAGCTAATTACGGATCTTGTTGCGCTTATAACGCCTAACAATGATGATATTTTCATCGTTGTCGATAATACAACCAACCCCTCGCTGTCGGTTACTAAAAAGATCAGCTATGCGAATCTGAAGGAAAGCCTTCAGGACATGATCAATTTGTTCGTGTCTGGTGGCACGGGCGTTAATGCAAGCTATAGCGATAGTGGTAATACGATTACGCTGAGCGTTGTTGCTGATACAACTACTCAGCGCATTATTTTTAGTTCTGGCGGTACTACTGTCGGCACCCGGCGTCAGCTTAATGCTATTCCTGGTGCGAATATTACATTTACCGCTGTTGATAATCCCAGCGACAACCGCGTCGACTGGACGATTCAAACCACGGCGGTGTCAACGGCCACCAGTCTGGCAGCAAGCGGCACCACGTTTAACGTGCTGTCAAGCGTAGATACGCTCGGCGATGGCACTCAAGCCTTGCGTGTTCGGACGCTGAAGGCTGGTAGCTCTAAGGCAGTATTGGCGTTTAGTGATGCAAACAATGCCATCACGTTTGATGTTGATCCGTCACAGATCGGTATCAACGATCTATCTATCACATCGCCCCTCGCATTGGCCCAGGGCGGCACGGCCTCTACGACGGCTTCTGGAGCCCGTGCAAGCCTTGGTGCAGCCAAGGCGGGCGTCAATAGTGACATCACTGCTCTCAGTGGCCTTACAACGCCTCTGTCGATTGGACAGGGCGGCACCAATGCCTCCACGGCTCAGCTCGCTCTACGCAACCTGCAGGGCCTGAAGTATCTGGAGAACGTGGCCACAGTCGGCGAAAGCTTGATTGTGAACAGCGCTGCTCTGGTAAGCAACGAATACCGGGCTGAACTGAAAGGCGTCAAGGCTGGCACGAACAAGGTACAAGTGACCACGGTCAGCAATGACGTGTCTATTGATGTAAATGCAGATAATGTGCTTAATGCCGCATCGGCCGATGTTAACTTTAATAGCTATAAATTAACAAACGTTGGAGCACCAGTTGCATCCACTGATGTAGCAACAAAAGGCTACACCGATGGCGTTGCGCAGGGCTTGACAATCAAGGAATCTGTACTGGTTGCGACCACTACTAATATTCCCGGAACTTATGTAGCGAGCGGCAAGACACTTACGATCACCGCCACTGGCACGCCGACCATTGATGATATTCAAATTACCGTTAGCGGTGCGCGAGTGCTATTTAAAGATCAATCAACTGGATCTGAAAATGGTATTTATGCTCTGACGGCAAGTGGCACTGCAAGTGGTGGCGCCGTATTTACACGCGCCACAGACTCTGACATTAGTGCTGAAGTAAGGGCTGGAAGTTTCTGTTTTGTAGCAAGTGGCACAACTAATGCTGGCAAACAATTTGTGCAGTTGGTGCAAAATCCAACGCTGGATTCCACTGCATTGTCTTATACAACGCTTGTTGATACCACCATTGCTAATAATTCAATTACAAATGCCAAGCTGGCGGAGATGTCTGGTCTGCGCATCAAAGGCACAGTTGTCAGCGGAAATGCACAGGATCTAACCGCTGATCAAGTTATAAACGTTATTAATAGCGGTGGTACTGCTCAGCTTGATGCAGCGAGAGTGCAGCTTTCTGGTCATGCAACATTGACGGGGGCCACCTTTAGCGGACCAATTTCGGTTCCTTCTTCATCAACAATCAGTGGATATGCAAAGTTTGATGCGACGCAAACATTTACGAAGGCTCAGCGAGGCGCAATCGTTAGTCTTGCGGGCAGTGGCGTTGTCACGCCTGATTTTAGTTTGAGCAACAATTTTGAGTTGACGCTTTCAGCAACCACTACATTGGCATTTCCCTCGAATGTCAGCAGTGGCCAAAGCGGAGCTGTTCGTTTCGTACAAAACGGCACGTATACAGTAAGCTATAGCGGAGCAGGATGGGATTTCCCTGGTGGCACCGCACCAACTAACACGACCACGAGTGGAGCTGCTGATTTACTTGTTTATTACGCGCATAGCAATAGTGGAATCACGGCTCAATTGCTGACTAACATCAGTTAAGGCATATTTCTGTCCAAAAGAAACATCATGAGCATTCCCGGCGCCGCCCATCCCATGCTGCTTGCCGCAGTTGCAGAGCAGGCTGCATATAGCATTCCACGTTCGCTCCGTTTCAATAGTAGTGACAGTGCCTACTTGTCCCGCACCCCGGCATCGGCGGGCAACAGGAAGACGTGGACGTGGAGCGGGTGGGTGAAAATCGCCTCATTCACTAGGACTCATTTCTTTTTTGGTGCGTCTAATACATTTGCTGCATTTAACGGTGGCGAATCAATTTCAGACTGCGAAATTTACTTTAACCTCAGAGGCGGAGGCACAAACTACTTTTCATCATTTGCGCCAAAACTGCGAGACCCATCTGCTTGGTATCATTTTGTCTTTGCTATAGATACAACTCAGTCGACCGCAAGCAACAGGCTCAAGGTTTACATAAATGGGGTGCAGATAACTGCCGCTGGAAGCACCGGTCAATCATTTCCGCCTCAAAACGATGATCTTGCTGTTAATGACACAATCTCGCATTTAATTTGCGGACAGTATTATTTCGACGGCTACCTAGCCGATATCTGGTTCCTGGATGGGTTGACACCTACCACGGCGGTGGTGAATGGCGTCACTCGGTTAACGCAACTGGGCGAGTTTGACACCAACGGAATCTGGCAGCCAAAGGCGTGGGATGGCGCAGCACTGACGGGCAACTCCTTCCACCTTGACTTTGCCGACAACAGTGCAGCAACTGCCGCCACACTAGGGAAGGACACTTCGGGGCTGGGGAACAACTGGACGCCGAACAACCTTTCGGTCACGGCAGGTGCAGGAAACGACAGCTTGGTAGACTCCCCCTCTAGTCCGGCGGGTCAAACAGATTCCGGCGCGGGTGGAACTGTGGTGGGGAATTATTGCACATTGAATCCGCTGAACACTGGAGCAACATCACTTGCCAACGGAAACCTTGAAGTTACAACACCTTCCACTGGCTACGGCTTAACTTATTCAACAATCGCCGTATCTTCCGGAAAATGGTACTGGGAGGTATTTGCCTCAGCAATAACAGGTAATGCTGAAATCGGAATCTCAAAAGCAGGAGCAACGCTCACGAATGCTGTCGGCATGTATGTAGGTGGTTATTCGTATGTAAGCGGTCAATTCAAAGGCAACAATAATTCCTATACCTCATACGGTGCCTCGTACACAACTAATGACATTATTGGCGTTGCTTTAGACCTTGATGCTGGAACGCTTGTTTTCTATAAGAATGGCGTTTCACAAGGGACTGCATTTAGCTCGTTAAGCGGAGAGTTTTTCCCTGCTGTTTCTGACTCCAGCAATAGCGGTGGAAGTACGCTCGTTGCCAACTTCGGCGCTCGGGCGTTTAGTTATACAGCACCATCGGGCTTCAAAGCCTTATGCACCGCCAACCTGCCGACGCCGACGATTGCCAAAGGTTCGGACTACTTTGACGCAGTGCTATACACAGGCAATGGCTCAACGCAGACGATTAGTGGGCTGAACTTCTCGCCTGATTGGGTGTGGATTAAAGGGCGCTCTTTAACTTCTAACAATCGACTTTATGACCAGATTCGCGGTGCTACCAAATCCATTTATAGCGATCTGACAGATGCAGAGGGAACTGAGTCCACGGGTCTAACTGCTTTTACCTCTGATGGATTTAGCTTGGGCAGCCAAGCGGGTCACAACCAAAATACCTCAACCTACGTCGCCTGGTGCTGGGACGGCGGTTCTTCTACCGTATCCAACACACAAGGCAGCATCACTTCTCAGGTGAGGGCTAATGCTAGTGCGGGGTTCTCCGTTGTTACTTGGAGTTCAACAACAACTGTGTCCCATACATTTGGGCACGGATTGGGTGTTGCTCCCGCCTTTGTAATAGTCAAACGTCGCAGCAGTTCAGGTGTTTGGCGCATCGGACATACCAGCCTTGGTTGGACTAGGGCACTTCAATTTGATACTGGCGCACAATTAGCTGCTGATGGTGCTTATTGGAATAACACTGCCCCAACAAGCACGGTTGTGTATATTGGCGATACGGGGCAACTTGGAGCTGATAATGTCGCCTACTGCTTTGCCCCAGTAGACGGGTACTCTTCTTTTGGCAGCTACACCGGCAACGGCAGCGCAGATGGGCCGTTTGTTTATACCGGGTTTAGGCCAAGGTGGATCGTGCTCAAGAGAGCCGTTGGACCGATTGCCGACTGGGTAATTCATGACACTGCTCGCTCTGATTACAACGTATCAACTAAGCGCCTATACGCTAATAGTTCCGACGCAGAAGTTAGCGACTCGACAATGCAGATTGATTGCTTGAGTAATGGATTTAAAATTCGTAATACAGGTGGAAACGTGAATGGATCTGGTGACACCTATATCTACGCCGCCTTCGCTGAATCTCCCTTTGCCTATGCCCGCGCTAGGTGAGTAGTGAACAAGACTTCTAAGGCAACATAAATACTCATACCTGAATGGGTTGCACTTTTCAGGAGGAGGGTGAAAGTCCCTCCTTTTTAGTATAAATAAATACTACCACCCATTTAGAGTAGAAATGTATTA
>Ga0194116_10002615_pt1 | contig 22990 bp, 36 predicted proteins | sample TA2MahsurfametaG_4_FD_148617 | JGI IMG/M metagenome (GOLD analysis project Ga0194116, IMG submission 148617) | Freshwater microbial communities from Lake Tanganyika, Tanzania - TA2015008 Mahale S9 surface | ecosystem: Environmental > Aquatic > Freshwater > Lake | place: Tanzania: Lake...
AGAGAAGCAAGAGAAGTTGCTCTTGCACGAAATCCAAATGCAAAAGTCGTAGGTGTTACTGCCATATTCACATGAAAAACATTAGACATCAAATCAAATCTCAATGGTACTACATCTTCTGGGGTGCCTGTGCTGTTGCTGTTGTGGGTGGTCAATTCTATGTTGGGTCTGGTTATCGTGAGATGGCAGAAGCAACCAAGAATAATATCACCACAGTTCATTGTGCGTCACTCTATCGGATACCTATCTATCCTTATCAAAATAGAACAGGAGAGTTTGAGTGATGGTTTCTATCTTTGATATGTTCCATGATGAACGCCGTTATGGTTGGTCAGTAGATAAAAGATATGACTGGATCAACATGCTTCATAAGATGCAGAAAAATAATCCCCGACGATTTAAAGAGTTTAAGTATTCTCAAGAGACCATTTATCATCACCTAGATAGATTGCAACAAGAACAAAACCTTTACGACTAATGTATATTCCACAAGTCAATGATTATGTCTATTGGAAACCTCATATTCAGGGATGGGTGTATTTCAAAGATGATGATTATGTGACGATTGAGTGTTCAGTTGAACCCAAGAATCAGGAAAACTATGAGGCATGTTCACTTCATCGCAATGATAGACTATTAATATTATGTTACCACAATCAATGGGAAGAACTAACTTATGTCAGATCAAGAGACTCCGTGTATGAAGAAACGGAAAACCCTGTGGCGTTGGTGGGCTAAAGCACTTGGAGAAAAATCATCTAAATCAGATAGAGAATCTGATAATATTGCTCGCATACGCACCTTTATTTTTATTACTTACTTGGTCACTAATTGTTTTATCGTGGCTGGGGTCATCCGACACTGGAATGATTCTCCCACAATCATACACATAGAAGAAAAATCTTATCTTCCAGAAATATAAATTTAATTTCTTGACCACTCTGCATAAATTCTGTGATTGCTATCCCATTTTAGATCTACACATTCAAATTTGAAGTAGGATGAAAATCTTTCATGCAAATCAAAAGACCATGGAAAAAAGTCTATAGATTCGCACTCTTTATTCTCATGGTCTTTTCTTCCAGGATTACATCTCCAATAAATTCTTGATTCTGGTTGTAATAAATTTACAACTGAATTTATTTCTGATATAATTTTATCACCTGGACCAAAATTTATACTACCCAAACAAAAAGCAACATCAAATTTTTGATCTGTCTTAAATTTATCTATTGTTATTTTATAATCTGCTTCATCAAACGCTGGATCTATTCCAATTAGGTTTTGTATCTTTCCTTTGAATGGATTTGGGCCACAACCAACATCCAAAACCCATTCGTCATCAGCAATATTATTAACTAAATTCCATCCAGAGTATAGATATTGTTCTAGATTACTTTTCCATTTTGTTGCAAAGTATTCATTCAGTTTTTCTTGATTCATGAAATTGCCCAAAAGAATATTTTTTACTGGAGTTCCTGGATCCCGTTGGAGTGGTATCGCCCAGACATTAGAAAGGATGTCTGGTATGAATACCTCTGACCGCACACCTGAGCGTGAATACGATCATCATAGTTATACTGGACACAAAGGTGCATACTTTGGGCCGCAGATGGAGTTCGAACCGATTCTTGATGGTGATTATATTGATCAAGCATGGACTGAACCTGGAGGATGTAAACTCGTCAAGAGTCATGAGTGGTCTTATTATCTAGGTGAAATACGAGAAAAGTTTCCTGATGATTGGATCATGATGGTTTATCGTCCAGATATGACCAGTTATGCATGGTGGCATGAGGTTGGAGGATTTCAAATACAATATCCAAATTACTCTGCATATAAGAATAGTGGGTTTATACTAAGTGAGATCATGAAACAAAACTCATGCATCTTAGAATTTGGAATGTTAAATAAATGTAAGTGGGAATACTTTACATCTGACTGGATTAAAAATAATTTTAATCAAGAAATAGTACTTAATAAAGTCTTTTCAGATATTTTGGTAACATTAATATGAATAATAATATTTTGATAGGTCATTTAGGTTGGGATGGGTGTCATTTTTTATGTGCTTGTCTTACTATGAATGATAATGTGTATTTTAATAATTTTACTCTTCGTGGAAAAGTAGAGTATTTTTTTAAAGGCATGTCAGATATTACTAAAATAGATGGAAAACCTGTATGGAACGATGTTTTCATGTTTTATGGATCATCTTATCAAACAGAAGGAGTAGTGCATTATCGTCATGCATGGGTTAATGATGCGTTTGAACAATTTGAATCTGACTTCAATTCTGAAAAAAAGTCTCTTATATCCAGATTGCATGTACCAATTTACTATCCATTAAAGGATATGATACAAAAAAACATTTCACATCCTGTTGTCGAAATGTTTAAAAGTAAATATTTTATTTGTTTAGTTAACCCACAACTTTTTGCTTCATTGCGAGGTATAAAGGTAGACTATGATAATAGGAGTTCTGGTAATTGGGATGATGGTTTTGCTATAATTCCAGATGTAAAGTGGTTTGATGGAGCCTTAACCGAAGTGGATGAGATAACTAATTCCATAACGGTCAGTGAGTTTCAAAGATTACCAAAAGAAACACAAGAGAAAATTAAATCTCACCGAGATCTTAGTTTGGATCAACTTTTTGATCTTACAAAGTTATATAAAGATGATAATAATAAATTAAAAGAATTGATCACTCATCAATGGGATTGTAATTGGTTTTTGACTGAAGATGAAACTGTAGAACATATTAAAATTTTATATTCTGAAATGAATCTAGGAGTATGTAATGAAAAAATAATTCGTAAGATGTATAAAATATGGGTTGATAAAATGGATTACCTTAAAAAATGGCATATGAATGACAATGAAGATAAGTATGTATCTCCTATAAATCAAGAAATGTTTATACGATGAATAATATTCTTATTGGAGCCGAGGGATTAGATGGAGCAAACTTTTTAGCTTCTTGTCTTACCATGAGTGAAAAAGTTTATTTTAATAATGTAAATCTTAATGAAAAAATAAAATTTTTTTTTAATGGAATGTCACATATTCCTAAAAAAAATGGAGTACCCATCTGGTCTGATGTTTCTATGTTGGTTAGTAATTGTGCTAGAGCAAAAGAAAAACTAAAACTTTCTGTTTACCACTCTAGACCTAAAACTTTAAATGATAAACATTTAATAAGTAAGATCTGCCTACCCATTTTTTATCCACTATTAACTCACAGCATCAAAAATTCTGAAGATCCTTTGACAAAATTGATAGATTCAAAATATTTTATTGGGCTAATAAATCCTAATTTGTTTATTTCTTTGAGATCTGTTTTGATTGATTCTAAACTTGTAGATAATACTATTCCTAATTTCAATTTATTTACAGTTGAGGAATTTAATTCATTACCAACAGATATAAAAGAAAAAATTAAGTATAATCATCAATCAAAAATTGAACAGTTATTTAATTACGAAATTCACTCTACACACAAATGGCACATGTCAAACATGGAGTGTTATGTAAATGAGATGGATATAATTTCACAGGAAAATAAAAATTTACATCTTTATAAAGAGAGTAATGAATTGTTAAAAAATAAAATCACTCATGAGTGGGATTGTAATTGGTTTTTGACTGAAGATGAAACTGTAGAACATATTAAAATCCTATACTCGGAACTGGATTTGGGAAAATGTAATGAACAATTAATACGAAAGATGTATAAAATATGGATTCATAGAATAAACTATGTCAAAAAATCCTGTGTCAAGGCATTTGATGTAGCTTCTATAAATATTAGTACCCTTGATGAATTATGAGTACTAAGATGTTAACAGGAAAAGAATTTGTACAAAAAATTAAAAAAGAGAATGCAGAACTTTTTGAACAGTCTCGTCTGAATGTCCGTCGTTTCTTTGCTTCCAATCCAAGTAAAGAACATATGGTCAAACACTTCCGTGGTCGTATGGTCAATGAAGCTATGAATATGAAAGCGATTGCTGCTGAGGTTGCTTCTGCTCCTGCATCCATGGATGTTACTGAACTTGAATTACTTACCAAACAAGCACAGGATGAAGCAAGACACTTCCGTATGGTAAAGGAAGTTATCGAACACATCTCTGGGGAAAAAGTTGATGTAGACGCTGCATTTGCTGCCGAAGCTGCAACGCCTCAGGCTAAGGGTGCCACTCTCCTAGATAAGTATGAAGCGTCATCTGACCCTGCTGCTCTTGCCGCATATCAACTCGTCGCTGAGGGTCGCGCAGAGGCGGTATGGAACGAAATGGCTGAGTGTGTAGAAGATGAGTTCATCTCATCTCGTTACGCTGCAATTGCTAAGGATGAAGGATTCCATGCCAATATTGGTGGTTGGAAACTTGAGAAACTTGTAGAAGGTGCTGCAGATGTTCAAGATCGTATCCTTTCAATGGTAGAACAAATGCGTTATGATCTTCTTGAGATCAGTAATAAAAATACTGCTATTGCTGTCTGATAGAGTTGATCTATTTGTTATTTTTTAAATGAAAAAAATGGTAATTCTTACTGGACCTCAAGGGTCTGGTAATCATCTTTGGTCTAAAATATTTTCATTACATCCAGAAGTATTTGGGTGGAAGACTCTTCTTGATAACTATTGGGAAGCTCACAGATTCTCAGAACCTTTCTGTAAACATTGGAAGGATCCATCAAAACTTAAAGACTTTGATTGGTCTACTCATGACTACTTTTTTACAAGTATTAGTGTTCCCCTTGGTATTCGGGAAAAGAAATGGGAACCAAACATTATGAGATTCGCCAACGAAGTAGAAAAACTTGGCATTAAAACGCAAATATTGGTGATTGGTCGGGATCAAAATATATTAGGACACCAACAAAATCGTCTGAGAGGGGAAAGTACTTTACCACTTTTCATGAAACAACTTCCAGAGTTTCCCAACCCAGTATTTCTGAGTTACGAGTTATTGTATCTTTATAAACAAGATTACTTAAAGAGTTTAGATATTAATATCCCAATCGCATGGGATGATCCAAGAGTGAATGAAATTTTATCTAATGATCCTAATGATAAGTATATTCATCATGTAGATGAATACATTTTAGATAATTGCAATAAGACTGGAGTGACATTGAAGTCATTATGAAAAAGTTAGTTATCATTACTGGGCCACAAGGATCTGGAAATCATTTTTTTAGTAGAGTGTTTAGCACTCACCCTAAGGTAGGTGGATGGAAATCTCTTTTAGATAAGTATTGGGTTCCCAGCGATGAAGAATACTTTGCAAAGTACTGGGTCAATCCAGAAGAGTTGACAGAAAAAGACTTTGAAGGATATGATTACTGGTTGGCAAATGTAAGTTGCCCTTTCTTTTATGATGGAGTAAGATATACTCCAAAGATCAAAGAGTTTGCAGAAAAGTCACAATCTTTAGGGATTGATGTTCAAATTTGCATCATAGTGAGAGACCAAAACATTAATTCAGAACAACAAAAGAGAGTGCGTGGTGAAGTTACTTTGCCAGTTGCAATGCATTATTATCAAAATAATATCATTGGGAATGGATTCAAAGTTTACTTTTTAGACAATGAAGCATTTTTCTTGCATAGACAGTATTATTTGAAATGGGTAAGTGAACTTTTAGATTTCCCAATTGACTATAATAATCCTGATATTTTTAAATTTATCGATGAGGATCCTAACAAAAAATATGTTAAATATGTCAGTGATTATTGGTTAGATCAAGAGGTATGGGATGGTATTAGATCAAAGGAGGACAGAAATCAATGAATACGTTTCCGGTGAATCAAAATAAAACTTTTTGCATGGCTCCCTGGACTCATATGAATATTGGTCCTAATGGAGATGTTTATCCATGTTGTCTAATGCCTATATGCGATATAGAAAAAAATGTTAGTGAAGGATTTGGTGATTCCACTTTGCAGGTTATTGCTACCGAGTGCAATGGGGAATCTAGAGATTTTAAAATGGGTTCTTTGATGAATGAATCTCTTAAAGAGATTTGGAATAATAAAAATATGAGAGAACTTCGTAGAAATATGATGGATGGAAAACAATCCAGTTATTGTACAGCATGTTACAAGGAAGAAGAAATTGGCCACGGTTCTCCAAGACAAACCTTTAATCAGGTTTACTCTGATCATTATAAGTATGTAAAAGAAACAAAAGAGGATGGAACATTTGAGAGATTCAATCTCGTATACTGGGACTTCAGACTAACTAATATCTGTAACTTTAAATGTAGAATGTGTGGTCCAGGATACAGTAGTTCCTGGGAACAGGAAATGAGAAAACAATTTAATATTGAGGGGGAGTATCCAAAAATTAATATAGATATGGTCTATGAAGATATTGAACCATTGTATGATATTGTTGAACAGATATATTTCGCTGGAGGAGAACCTTTAATTGCAGACCATCACTATACAATTTTGAATAAATTGATTGAAAAAGGTAAAAACAAAACAGTTGGTATATCTTATAATACTAATTTTAGTACTTTAAAATACAAAGATAATAATGTTCTTGATTTGTGGGAAAAGTTTCCAAACTTTCATGTGCAAATAAGTTGTGATGGTATAGGTAAAAGGGGAGAATTGATCAGAAAAGGATTTGATTGGCAAAAGTTTTTGGATAATTTTAAAAAATTTAGAAATAGATTTCCAAATAAAAAAGTTACAATAAACTGCGTCTTCCAAGCAATGAATTGTTTCCACGTTATGGATGCTCACAAAGAATTTTATTTGAGGGGCATAATTAATAGTTGGGACGATTTCTCTTTATGCATTTTACATAATCCAGAAATCTTATCTATACTTATTCTTGATTCTGAATCTAGAAAGTTGTTAGGTGAAAAAATTAAATACCATATTCAGAATTATCTTGTACCTGCAAAGGCTCAGAAATCTATCCAAGAGTATATGTCAATTCTTAAATTATTATCGACGGAAAAAAAGGATAATCTTATTCCTATGTTTAGATCTTATATGTATGGATTAGATGTTATAAGAAATGAAAATTCATTAGAGGTTTTTCCTGAATTAGAGAGGATTTTACGCAATGATAGATAAACGTAAAGTAGATTTAAACGGAGAAGTTTTTTGTGTTGCTCCTTGGATGGCTCTAGATATTAGACACGATGGTGAGGTTAAACCATGTTGTGTTTCTGAATATACCTATGGTGATATTAAACAAAAATCTTTATGGGAAATTTGGAATGATGAGCCGATAAAAAAACTTCGTGAGAATATGTTGAATGGTGTACCAACTAAAAGTTGTCAGGTATGTTATAATAATCAAGCTGCTGGAAAGAGTTCTTTAAGACAGGATTTTAATGGTGATTTGTTTCAATACTATAAAAAATTTGTATATGAAACCAATGATGACTACACAGTTAATGAACCCGGATTTATTTGGTGGGACTTAAAATTGAGTAATAAGTGCAACTTTAAATGTAGAATGTGTAGTTGGACTTCAAGTTCTAGTTTTGAATTAGAACAGTTTGGTAAAATTTCTGGTAGATGGAATGCTGCAGAAAAAACTTATAAAGAAGTAGAACCATATCTGAAAATGGTTAATCATCTATATTTTTCTGGAGGAGAGTCTTTAATCATAGATGAACACTGGAAAATACTTGACAAAATGATTGAACTGGGTAGAAACAATAAGGTTACTCTAGCATACAATAGTAATTTTAGTAATCTTGTCTATAAAGGTAGACATATTTTTGATATGTGGGACCAATTTAATAGTGATTTGCAAGTTCACATTAGTGTTGATGGTGTTGGTGCAAGAGGGGAATTGATCAGAAAAGGATTTAATTGGGATAGATTTATATCTCATGCAGAACAATTTAAAGATAGATTTAGATCTAAAAAAAGAACCCATCAACTACACTTTGACTGTACAGTTCAAGCATTGAATATTTTTGATGTTGTTAATTTGCACCAGTATCTTTATAATAGTGGTTTGATAGAAGATATTGATTTTTTCTTCTTAAATTTTTTACAAACTCCAAGAGAAATGTCCGTCTGGATTTTAGACAAAAAAACAAAAGAAGCCGCAAAAGAAAATATTAGAAATCACATTGATAACTTTTTAATTCCTAATAAATCTAAGAGATCTGTTATTTTTTATGAGAGTTTAATAAAATATATCGACCTCTATCAAGAACAAAAATTAATCCCTGCTTTCTTAGATTCTATGAGGAAGTTTGATAAGAAAAGAAATGAAAGTGTGATTGAGACTTTTCCAGAGTTCCAAAGAATTTGGGATGTGATTAAAACTAAACCTAAAACTTGATCACAGCCCAAATGTATGATAAACTAACAAAGAAAGAAAGATTAAATTATGGCTAAAAGAACTTACACGATTCAAAAGAAAGATTCTACGCACACTCAAGTATGGGAATGGAATGAAACTCCAAAATTGGTTAAACTCCTTAAAGAACTACACTCAAACAAGCCCACATCCAGCACTGGATCCGACAACTCCGTGGTATGATTGGCTCTGTTATTGTGAAATCTGCGAAAGTTTAGGCCCCATTTCTGGTCAACCCTCTATTCGTAGATTCATGGCTTATCGAAGATATCTAAAAGAGGTAGGTGTATTGTAGTGAATAAAAAGGTACTTATTACTGGTGGCGCTGGATTCATTGCACATCATCTTATTGGATATCTTCTCACGCATACTGATTGGGATATTATATCTCTAGATCGACTTGATTACAGTGGTAACTTGAATCGTCTTCATGATTTAATGGTTTCTTTTGATCCTGAAGTTCGCAAGCGTGTGAAAATAGTCTATCATGATCTTAAATCAGAATTAAATTCGTTACTTTGTAATCAAATTGGTTCGGTTAATTATATTTTGCATCTTGCTGCCGGATCACATGTTGACCGTAGTATTAGAAGACCTATCGAATTTGTTCTTGATAATGTAGTTGGTACATGTAATATTCTTGAGTTCGCAAGAACTCAGAAAGACAACTTAGAAAGGTTTATTTACTTCAGCACTGATGAAATCTTTGGTCCTGCACCAGATGGTATTAAATATAAAGAGAATGATCGTTATAATTCTACAAATCCTTACAGCGCAAGTAAAGCAGGTGGTGAAGAACTTGCTGTTGCCTATGAGAACACGTATGGTCTTCCGATTTATATTACCCATACTATGAATGTATTTGGAGAACGTCAACATCCAGAGAAGTATATTCCGATGTGCATTAGAAAGATCCGTGATAACGAAACCGTCACTATTCACTGCGATTATACTAAAACCATTCCAGGATCTCGTCATTATCTTCATGCAGAAGATGTTTCTTCTGCAGTTTTATTTTTATTGAACTATTCAGGTAGACTTGATACTACACATAACGAAATTAAGTGTCCTAAATTCAACATTGTTGGATCCGAGGAACTTAATAATTTGAAGCTTGCGGAGATAATTGCTGAAGTTCAAAGAAAAAAACTAAACTATGAACTTATTGATTTCCATTCTTCTCGTCCTGGACATGACTTGCGATATGCTTTGAATGGTGATAAAATGAAACAACTGGGATGGAAACCTGCAAAATCTGTTAGGGAACGCATTTCGGAAGTGGTTAAGTGGACCCTTAAAAACGATCATTGGATTATTAATTAAAAAATTATGATTGCAACAAATTGGTTTCAAAAGAAATGGGGTTTTGAAGATCCCCTAGTGATTGACGAACTTTATAATCGTATTGTTGATCTTGAGACAAGAGTTAAAGTATTAGAGGAAGAAAACATAGAGACTACCAATGAACTTTATAGAATGGAAAATTCATTGGATACTCGTATAGATATTATTGCCGAACGTTGTCAAATTAATTACGATGTATGAACTGGACGATTTTGAGAAAGCACTCGCTCACTTCGGCACGAGAGTGGACATCATTATTGCTCTTGAAATGGGCGGTAAAATTGATGGGTCAACAGCATATAAAGAAATTAAAGCAGAACTTAAAGAACTCAAAAAAGCCAAAAAGCATTACGGAAAGGACTTGTAGTAAGTGCGGCGAGACCAAACCACTTGACAGCGACCACTACCAGGTGGTAAGATACTTTCGTAGTGGATTCTCATACTACTGCAATGAGTGCAACAAACCTAAACCCAGAGAATAACGGATATAAAATATTGACTTATAAATATTCTAAAAGCAGATAATATTTTGGTATAATCCATGGCAGTATTAACAGCAACTGGTATTACATTTGGTAATGGGACATCTTTAACTTCAAGGAGAGGTATTTTCCCCATAAGTACTGTTTGGTCTTTTTATCAAGCAAATGCACCTACAGGATGGACAAAGGTTACTACTCAAGATAACAAAGCATTGAGAGTTGTATCTGGAACTGGTGGTGGAGGTGGTGGATCCAATTCCTTTACTTCCACTATGAGTAATATTTCTATCAGTGGGAGTTTAAGTTTTTCGACCGGAACTGGTGATTATTCCCTCACTACACCCCAATTACCATCACATGCACATGGTAATGGGGGTGAAATTGGATTAAATGCCAACCCAGCAACATTTAACCCCGATGGAACCCAAACTGGTTATTCTGGTGGGGATGTTCGTCGTCCTGTTCCTTCTGGTGCGACTGGCCAGTGGATTAGAACTACTGGAGGAATCGGGGGCGCTGGTTCAAATGCAGGACACACTCATCCCTCTAGTGGTAGCGGACCAGTTAACACATCACTTGGCATCGCCGTTCAATATATAGATATTATTGTCTGTTCTTTTAATGGATAAATATATTAGACTTTAGTAAATTAGATGATATAAAATGGCAGTATTAACCGCGGCTGGTATTACATTTAGTGATAGTACATCACTGAATTCTAAGTATGGAATAGTTCCGCAAAATTCAGTAGCGGTATTTTTTCAATCAGCGGCGCCAACTGGTTGGGCACAGAGCACTGCACACAATGATAAAGCCCTTAGAGTTGTAAGTGGAACTGGGGGTGGATCTGGTGGCAGTTCTTCATTCACATCAGTCTTCCCCAATAGTCTTAGACCAGTAAGTCAATCCGGTATACCAGTAAGTGGATCCGTTGGTAGTGTCACATTGAGTACACCTCAATTACCATCACATGGACATGGTAACGGAGGGTCTATTGGATTGAGCCCCGGTGGCGGTGATGTTTCCTCTGGAAGTGGATGGAGTAGAACATTTCCAGGAACAGCTAATAATGGATCGGGAGACTCTCACAACCATCCTTGGTCTGGTTCTGCCAACTTCTCTACAAACATAGACCTTAGAGTTCAGTATATTGATGTTATCATTTGTAGTTTCTCTTAATTTGTGATATAATACAATTATTATTTTTTTTGTTTATATGAAAAAGAATGAATCTGGTAATTTTTGTCCACTGATTAAAAAAGATTGTATAGAACATAAGTGTTCTTGGTATATGCATGTAAGAGGAATGAATCCAAATACAGGAGAAAATGTAGATCATTGGTCTTGTGCTGTTACTTGGATGCCTATGTTGACGATTGAAAATTCTCAACAACAAAGAAATACCGGCTCTGCTGTAGAATCATTTAGAAATGAAGTTGTAAAAGCAAACGATGAAAATAAAAACCTATATATTGATATGATGCAACAAAACGGCATTTTACCAGTAAATGTTATGCCATTAACAAACACGCCTACACTACCGGGAGAATAAATATGAGAGTAACAATTATACCTGTTGATGGAACGGTTTATGTAAATTCTGTTTGTTATTCTAATATAGATCTTTCCTGGCTTCCACCAATTGATGGTAAAGAAATTCATGCAGTTCAATGGTATGGAAATGATGACGATGACGGAGGCACGGGCGAGGTTGAATTTATTGGAGATGCTCCAAATTTAAAGATCACTTCATTAGGAGTTGATAATATTTGTAGTTTTGAAAGAGCTGTAGAACAATGGAACGTAAGAAGGGAAGAAGAAGAAGAAATATTGGCAGCAAGACTATTAGAAGAAGAAAGACTTAAGAAAGAAGAAGAGGAAATGATACAAGCTCAATTCCTCTTCGAACATAATAAAACACACCTTTCTACTACAGAAGAAACGGATGAAGAAGAGGAAGAGGATCTATTCTATGATATTGAAGAACTCTTAAAGGAAATTTAAATCTAGATTATTAAATATACAGTATGAATAAACAATTACTTGAAAACAATTATATTGTTTTAAAAAATTTTATTGCAAATAAAAGGTCCACTGATCTTTCATTTGAGTTTTTAAAACATTGTAAAGAGAATAATTTGGAAGGAGACGAACAAGCTCCAAATTCTTATTCTGCATACAATTATATTTCATTTTTGGAGTTACTTTGCGAAAAAACTCCAGAAGTTTCCTTAGCAATTGACGAAACCGTTTTACCAACTTATGCTTACTCAAGGATATATAAGAATGGAAGTGAACTAGTACGTCATACTGATAGAGATGCATGTGAAATATCACTAACTCTTCATTTGCATGGTGACTCTCCTTGGCCTATATGGATTGAAACTCCGTCTGGAGAACATCGTTCCGTTGAACTAAGTCCTGGAGATGCTATGGTGTATCTGGGTAAAATTGCTCCTCACTGGAGAGATTGTTATCAAGGAGAGTATTATAGTCAAGTCTTTTTACATTACGTAAGAAGTAGAGGAGATTGTTCTTACGCATATTTTGATAAACTTAATGAAAAACATAAACCAGTAATAGATGAAAGTGTTGAAACAAGTTCTGTAGTTGAAAAATCAGTTGATGTAATCAAATCTGAAACAAAAATTATTACTACCAGAAGTAAGCAATCTCTTGATGAATATATTTTTACTTTAGATAATGTTGTTTCTGAAGAACTATGTAATATAATCTTAGAAGAGTATCGTGATTGTAGTTTTTGGATTCCAACTAGTGTAGGCGGTGGAAATGTTGATAATACAATTAGAAATTGCGATATCATTGGTATATCTGAACAAGCAGTAATAGAAAAAAACTTTGATATTAGAAAGAAAATAGATGAAGATTTTTATCTTTGTGCTTCTAATGCAATTAATGAATACAGAAAATTGTTCCCTGAAGTAGCTTCAGATATTGATACTGGATATGGCCTTTTAAGATATAACGAAGGTCAATTCTATACCCAACATACAGATTCATTTAAACAACAACAAAGATCGGTAAGTTGTTCCTTTCTTTTGAACGATGATTATGTTGGAGGTGAATTTGCATTTTTCGATAGAGAAATTATCATTAAAGGTGCAAGGGGATCTATTATTATGTTCCCATCCAATTTTATGTTCCCTCATGAAATTATGCCCGTAATTAGTGGAACTAGATATTCAATTATTACCTGGTATGTCTGATACACTTAAAGGAATTCCTAGTATTTACTATCTAAATTTAGATTCCGAATTAGATAGAAGAAGATATATGGAAAAACAATTTGAGAAGTGGGATATTACTAATGTAACCAGATTTTCTGGATCAAATTATCTGGTGGAAAACTATAATGAGTGGAAAGACATACTTCATTTTCCACAAACGATCACAAAAAAACACCATCGGTTAGCGGCTTCAATTACGTTATCTACTCTTGAAATTATTCGGCATTGGTTAGATACAACCGATGAAAAACATCTTCTTCTTATGGAAGATGATTATGATTTAAATTTAATTCAATATTGGCATTTTAATTGGGAATATTTAATTAATCATATACCCTATGATTGGGATTGTATTCAACTTGGATTTGAATCATCCAGTTACATTAAGTTTTTTCTTCACCCAAAAGATATGACAAGTGCTTTTGGTCCTGTTTTAATCAATAGACATTTTGCTCAAAAATTAATCAATCTTCATTATGTTAAGGAAAAATATATGTTGATTCGTAAGTACGGCCAATATCCATTTAGTGGAAAATATAGAGTGGTCTCTCTAGATACGTTTTTTCCTTTTTTAGGAAAAACATATCAATTGCCACTAATAACTCAAAATCCTTATTTAGATAAAGTTCCAAAAAAACATCACTTCATCTGTAGAGATTTATACTATAATTGGTGGCAGAATAAAAGAGATAATTTTCCTCTGAAAGATTTTTTTTCTTATGGAAAAGAAAACGATTGTGATATGATAGAATTTATAAGTCATTAATGTCACAACTAAAAGGAATCCCTCCAATATATTATTTTAATCTCGATTATAGAACAGATCGTAGAAAATATTTGGAAAAACAATTTTCAGATTATGGGATAACAAATTATCAAAGAATTAATTCTTCCAGATATTCTGTTGAAAATTATGAAGAATGGAAGTCTAAAGTTATTACTGATAAACTTAGAACTCAAGTATGGTTTCTTGCTACTCTAATTGATAGAATTCATGGTATAATTGATTGGTATAATTCTAATGTTTCCGAAACCTGTTTAATGGTTGAGGATGATATGTGTTTAGAGTCCTCAAACTATTGGAAGTTCGATTGGAAAACTTTTGTTGATAACCTACCTTGCAATTGGGAGTGTGTTCAACTTCATATCATTGGAGAAAAATTTGTTAGAATGAATTTGTCCAAATGGTCGAGAAATAATCATTCTACGGCTTGTATACTTATTAATAGATCATACGCACAAAAACTGATAGAACTTCATTATACTGATAATAAATTTAAATTATATTCCAATTATGGATACACAAATTGGCCAGAATATCATTATCAATCTGTAGATTTTGTTTTATATCAGGTGGGAATAACGTACTCAATTCCCATTTTTACCACGAACTATAATTTTATAAGTGACGGGTATAGGAATGGGAAAATAAATCATATGTCAAAAAACTGTGATATTTTGGTCTTGGATTGGTGGAAAAATAAATTTTCAGATTATACTTTAGATGATATTTTTTATTTAAATTCCTCCAGAAAAAAAGAATTAATTATAGAAATTAATCATGAATTTAAAAGATAAGTTAAAAGGTCTTCCTCATATTATCGTGGCAACTATTGACGAAAGACCCGATAAATTAGAATACACTCGAACTCAGTACGACTATTGGGGAATCAAAGACTATACAGCAGTGTCTGGATCTAAGTTTCAACTTTCAACATATGAAGATTATTGGAAAGACCTAGTTATTTTGAATCCATTTCCTGAAGATTACAAAAGAAAGAACTGGCACATCGCAGAGATTTCTATAACTGTTGCTCATCTAGTTAATATTAAAAATTGGTTGGAAATTAGTAGTGATCCATATGTTATCATTATGGAAGATGATTATGATCTTAGTTTTATTGAACACTGGCATTTTGATTGGGAATATTTGATGAATAATATCCCATATGATTGGGACTGTATTCAAATGAGTTTTGAAAATGAGAAACTCGTTCCTTGTTTTCTGCATCCTATTTTATCTGGACATGATACTGGTGCTTCTCTAATTAATAGGAGATATGCAGAGAAAATTATAAGTCTTCATTACAAAGATGGTAAATTTGACCTATCTCAAAAAATTTGCAATTTTAAATGGTCAAATAAGTCTATAGATTGTTACGGTGGACTGGGAATGCCAAATTTTACAACAGATTATTTTCTTGGTCATAATGGAAAAACTTATTGTATTCCTTTAATTTCTGTAAATCAAAATCTTGGCAGTTGGGCTCAAAATATTGATAGAAAAAAAGAAAGAACCGACTTACAGTTTTCTTATAAAGCATATCAAAAGTGGTGGACGCAACTCAGAGATGAATATACTCTAGAAGAATTCTTTACTTATGGTAAACCCAATGATAAAATAATTACACCGAAGGAATTAGAAAATGTTTGAGTACGTTACTGAATTTGAATCTCAAGTTGCAGAGTTTTTTGGAGCTCCATATGCAGTGGCTACTGATTCGTGTACCCATGCTCTGGAACTTTGTTTTAGATACTTGAAGTCTGACTGCATTACCATTCCAAAAAGAACATATCTTTCTGTTCCAATGACCTGCATGAAACTTGGATTGAATTGGACTTGGAAAGAGGATGATTGGTTTGATTACTACTACTTGGGATCTACAAATATTATCGATGCTGCCGTACTTTGGGGACAAAACACATACATTTCTAATACCTTCATGTGTTTAAGTTTTCAGTTCAAGAAACACTTGAGTCTCGGTCGTGGTGGTATGATTCTTTTATCAAATAAAGATGATCGTCATGAATTGAAAAAAATGTCCTATGATGGTCGTGATCTCAGCCTTCCCTGGGCAGAACAGGATATAACTACTATGGGGTATCATTACTACATGACTCCTGAGGTGGCAAAAACGGGAATCGAATTACTAAATGATCGGAAAAAAATTCCCGGTAAAAAATGGAGCCATAGGGATTATCCTGATCTAACAAAAATGTCGGTATTCAAATGATTGATCATATAAAACCAAAATGGAATATCGAAGACTTTTATGGTCTTAACTATATTTTAACGACTCATAAAGACGAGGAATTGGTAAAACGATACTTGGATTCTGGACATAATAAAGAGAAACTATCGATGTATAAGTATCAATTACCTAATCGTATGCCTGATTGCATAAACGAATATATTATTCCACACTTTAATTTTTGGGATAAAGTCGCTACTGCAGTTAATTACTTTAAACCTGGACAATACCTACCTCTTCACACGGATTTGTACGGCAAATATGTGGAAATAAATGATGTAGATCCGGACAAAGTGATGAGATGTATGGTAATGTTGGAAGATAGTTCTCCAGGTCAAATTTTACAAGTTAAAGATACCACATACTGTAAATGGAAAGCTGGTGATTGTTTCTATTGGGAATATGATGAAATACATGCTTTTTATAATTTTAGCATGAAAGATCGATATGCGATTCAAGTGACAGGAGTTATAAGATGAAAAGTCAAAATGAATGGGGTAAACTGAAAAAAGTTGTAGTCGGTGTCGCAGATTATGCAAGAGTCCCAGAAGTAGACTTGAGTGTTCGCACAATTAACTATGCGGATCGACAAGATGTGTCCGATCTTCCAGTAGGCCCTTATCCCCAAAAAGTTATAGATGAAACTAATGAAGACTTAGAAATTTTTGTAAATTTTCTTCAAAAACAGAACATTGAAGTTGTAAGACCAGATAAAGAAAAAACAGAGTATTATAATTTTTGTCCAAGGGATGTAATTTTCACTCATAAAGACCTTACGGTTGCAACTCCTATGCCATTGAAGTGCAGAAAAGATGCTTGGATACCAATTTTGGACCTTTTGGATTCGACTATTATTGTCCCATGTAAATATCAAGATAGTCTTTATGATCAAAATTGTATAGGTGATAAAGACACTCTTGCTCTTACAGAAGTAACACCTGCATTTGATGCTGCAAACATTATTCGTGCAAATGAGCACATTCTTTACTTAGTCTCTAATAGTGGTAATGTTGCTGGAGCTAATTTACTTCAGGAAATGCTTCGAGATCGTGCAAAAGTACATCTTCTTCAAGGTGTTTATAGTTATATGCACATCGACACCACCATTGCATTTCTCCGTGAGGGTTTAATGTTATTAAATCCAGAAAGAATTAAATCTGTAGATGTTTTACCAGAACCTTTTAGAAATTGGGATGTAGTTTGGTGTCCAGAAGCAGTAGATATTGGATATCATCCAGGTTATAATCATGCATCTGAATGGTGTAATATGAATCTATTCAGTGTAAATCCCAATTTAGTTGTTCTGGAAGAACGACAAGAACCTACCAGGAAAGAATTGGAAAAATATGGAATTGAGTGTGCAATGCTTCCTATGAGACACTCAAGAACTTTGAGTGGATGTTTCCATTGTGTTACACTAGATCTTGAACGAGAGTGATGGACTTAGAGAATAAACTTAGAGGTTTTCCTATGGTTTATTATATAAACTTAGATCACAGAACCGATAGAAGAAAATCTATGGAGACTCAATTTAAGTATTGGGGTATAGAAAACTATCATAGAGTTAACGCTTCTAAGTATCATATTTCAAAATATGACGAGTGGAAAGATATTATTGTAGAGAAGGAAATTTTAGAATCTTTATCTGTAATGTCTGTTGCATTAAATAATATAGAAACGATTATAAATTGGTATGATACGCATCCATCCGAAACATGTATTATGATGGAAGATGATCTATCAATGGAAAATATCAAGTATTGGAACTTTGATTGGAAATATTTTGAAGATAATCTTCCAGAAAATTGGGAATGTATTCAACTTTACTTTTGTAATGCATATTCTCTTGATGGATTATCTATTGAAATGTTTTTACATAAGAGAAGAAATAGAGCGGGATGCGGAGCTGCATATTTGATAAACCGTTCATATGCAAAAAAAGTTAAAGACTTACTGTATCGTGATGGTAAATACAGACTAACGTTCAGAGATAATTCATATCATAAAAAATATAGCAAAGTGGAAATAGCCCATGATGGGAATTTATTTGACATTGGAATCACTTACGCGGTTCCTCTTTTCAATCTTAATACAAATTTGGGTGGAGATAATCAAATAAATTCTAATAAAATGTATCCAATAGATATAATTACTAGTAAGTTAATAGTGGATTGGTGGAAAAATCATCATCATAAGTTCTCTTTAGAAGAGTTTTTTACTTATGGTAAACCAAATGACAATAAAATGACTGTAAAAGTAAAACCGAAAGATATAGAAAAATACTTGAAAAAATGTTAATATTGAGTGTTCACTTGGGTCATGATTCTTCGATATGTATTCTTAATGATGGTCGAATAGAGAAATATCTTTTATTGGAAAGGTTTACGAGAAAAAAACATGACTACGATAAAAAAGTATTGGTAAAATTAGTTGATGTTATTTGTAGTAAGTCTAATGTAGATATACTTTGTATATCTAATTTTAATACCTATGATGAAATATCAACAAAAATTTTTCAACGATGTAAAAAATATAACTCAAATACGAAATTGGTGATACAGTCTGATCATCATCTGAATCATGCTTCTCTTACTTTTTATAATAGTGGATTTGATAAAAGTCTTGTCGTTGTCGCTGATGGATCTGGGTCAACAATAAAAGATAATTTAGTGGAAGTAGAAAGTGTTTTTTTGTACACTCAAAAAAATAGTGATTTGATTTATAAAAATATTATTGAAGAGTCTTCTTTTGGGGTCGGTAAATTATACGACGCTGCAGCTATATTAATTGGGAATACTCCCGATGATTGTGGAAAAGCTATGGGTCTTGCATCATATGGATCTTCAAATACATTATTTCAAAATTTATTCTTAAAAAAAATGTGGGATATAGAACCTTTAAAAATAGTAGAACAATATAATTATCAGTTACATGCAGATTTTTGTTATGAAGTTCAACAACAAACACAAAAAGTTGTTGGAGATTTAATAGAAAATTCAATTGAAAAAACGGGGATAAAAAAAGTTTGTATTTCTGGTGGGTATGGAATGAATATTGTTGCAAATTACTATTATTTGCAACGATTCCCTGATGTGGAATTTTACTTTGAACCAATATGCAATGATAATGGAGTTAGTATTGGTGCTGCAATAAACACATATATTGAGTTAACTAATCAAATCCCCGATCCCATTAAAACAACTTTTTTTCATGGGTTAAATTATGATCTATCATCATATATTGGAGTAACGTCATCAATAAAAGATATTTCTGAGTTATTGAATCGGAATAAGTCTGTAGCTGTTTATACAGGTCTTGCAGAAGCAGGTCAAAGAGCTCTTGGAAATCGATCTATATTTTTTAATGCACTCAATCCAAATGCAAAAGATATTGTAAATAAAATTAAAAAAAGAGAGTGGTATCGTCCGTTTGCTTGTGTGGTGTTAGAAGATGATGCAAATGAGTATTTTGATATGGGTAGAATCAAATCGAGTCCATTTATGACTACATGTTTCCCAGTAAGACAAAAGTATGGTAAAATAATATCTGGAATAATTCATGTGGATAATACTTGTAGAATTCAAACTGTTTCAAAAACAAATGAATACTTATATCAACTTTTGTTAGAATTCAAAAAACTATCTGGACATGGAATACTTCTAAATACTAGTTTTAATTTATCTGGGCATCCTTTGGTAGAAACTCCATCAGATGCGTTAGAAACTCTAAATAATTCACATTTAGATTATCTCTGGTTTCAAGAAACACAACAATTATATGGAAAACAAACAATTTCATGAATCTGGACTCAATATTATTGAAAACGAGGATGGTTCCTTTTCTTTTGAGTGGGAACCGAAGGATAAACGTTGGTCCTGGTTAAACGGCTTGACAGATGATGATATCAAGTCTATTATAGAAGAGTCAATCCAAACCAAAAAAATTTTAGAGAGTGTTTCAGATGAATTCGGATTCACAGAAAGTATGGGAAGTGATGAACGATCTTGAGATGGTAACATCCAAGATTGTATCTGCTCGTGAGATCATTGATACTGCAGCAGAATCAATTCAAAAACACGATTATGATAAGGCAGAAACTCTTGCGATGGCAGCATATGAGTTTCTTGGATATTATCTGGAAGAGTTTGATGAGAAGTTCAAACTTGCCTGGAATGAAACTGTAAAGAAAAAAAAGAGTGAGTCTCATTGGGAAGAACTTTATCATAAACTTTATAATAGATTTAAAAGATTTGCTAGATACACAGATCAAGAACTTGATGAAATGTGTGATAGTAAAGAAAAAGAAGAGGATGATGGTATGCGTCCTTGGGGTCACAGTGATATGGAGTATCTTATTGCAAATAAGAAACAACCTCAATATCAATATACTGCAACTGGTGAGGAGTGGGATATTGATGATGTTCTGAAAGAAAGAGAATACTATGAACCTACTCAAGCACCCTTGAGTTGTGATAAAGATGATCCTTCACCAGAATGTAAAGGTGCTTGGAATTCTTTCTGGGAGGAGAACTATTATCCAGAAGAATCTAATCAATACACAGAAGAAGAACTGAATGCGATGTGTGATGCTGCAGAAAAAGCAGACAAAGTAAAAAAATGGGTTCTTCCTGTAGAAGAATGTAAAGATGTCGATACTGATAAAACTGATTATTTCATTACCTTTCCCAATGACCTGTTAGAAGTAGCAAAACTGAAAGAAGGTGATGAAGTAAACTGGATAGATAATGGTGATGGATCTTTTAAGATCGTAAAAGTTACCAAACCACTTTGACCTGATGAGTGCTGATGTATACACTTGAAATGCTAAAGTTCCTGGCACCATTTGCTGGGGCTCTGTGTATGGAGAACTTTGTTTATCGTCAGGGAGAACTCTGCAACATTAGGGATTATCCCGCAAATGTGGTAAAATATGATAAACAAGACCCCAAGGATGCCTGCTATAAGGATGGTATCTTTTATCCCCGTTGTAAAGACTTGGATAATCCAGAGGTTCTTCATTATCACAATCTACTTTATGGGCAAAAATGACTAACTATGATATACTTGTTGATGCTATCTCAAACGAGATGTATCTTCTAAATGTTTCTCACGAAAGTTGGGATGAGAAAGCAGCAAAGAAAACATCCAGAAGAATTCTTGAAATTGTAGAAGAATTCCAACAAAAACGATCAACCTCTACTCTTTAATTATGGCATTATCCGAATCCGTTGAAGAATCCCTGAAAGAAGCAGAACAATCTCTGCGAAATGCATTAGCATATGCTGCACGTCAAGAACGTCCAATGGTATGTTCTGTGATTGCCGATATTATCAGTCGTATTGAATCACTTCAAACAACTGATTCTCTGTTGGATAAACTTGAATCAAGGATGAATGGTGATGATGATAATAAAAGAGGTCGTTGGGGCCCTTTTGGATCTTGACTAGATAGTGTAAGCTCATAAAAAAGGTCATGCGTGAGTTACCAATAGAACCCCACAAAACAATATTGGTCTTAAATTCTAGTTATGAACCAATCAATTTTACAAATTGGAAACGAGCAATCGTTCTACTTCTAAAAGAAAAAGCACAAGTTCTTTCAAGTAGAGTTATCCGACTTCTAGATTATGTGAAGTTACCTCTATCTAAAATTTTAAGTATTTCTCCTACTAGATCCATGATCTATAAAAGGGATAATCATACTTGCCAATACTGCGGTGCTAAGTCTAAACTAACTATAGATCATGTAATCCCTCGTTCAAAAGGCGGTGAAGATTCGTGGGAAAACTTAGTGGTTGCTTGTTCTTCTTGTAACACCAAAAAAGGAAACATGCTTTTAGAACATACTGGGATGAAATTGGTTAGAAAACCAAGAGCTCCTGTTAGTAAAATACTTTTTGATCTTGAAAAAACTAATGTTGAGGAATGGAGACAGTATCACTATGGATGACAAACAACCCAATGAGTTCGGTAAAAAACTTCAAGAGTGGTGGGATTCTGATGCTTTCAAAGAACTTCAAAAGGCAAATGAAGAGGCAAAGCAACGTGCTGTAGGAAAGTATTTTATGCTTTCTGAAGAAGATAAACTTGATATGGTTCAGGCAATCTGTCATATTATGTGTAAGGCAGAAAGTGAGGGAACTTCTCATCGTGGTCTTCAAGATGAACTTGGAATCTACCCTGCTGGTTTCTGGGTTGATCACTTGATGGATGTTCATAATGCTTTATGGTCATATTATCACGATAAGAAATGTGATCAAGAACTCAAAGATGACCTTGACGCTCTTGAGAAATTTTACGAAGGGAAATAAACTAAATCTAAAGATATTATAAAGTGGCATAGATATTAATAGATTATATGTTAGAATTTCAACACAATTACTCGGAGAGTTAATGACTTACTCGCAACCAAAGACTGAACAACTTACGGATGCGGAGTGGAAAGAACTGGTTGCCCTTAAACAGGCCATTAATGATAATCCTGCTTCGGTTCACCCAGAAAAAATGGAACTTTTTACGCAATTGCTTGTGCGGT
>Ga0194116_10002618_pt1 | contig 22957 bp, 30 predicted proteins | sample TA2MahsurfametaG_4_FD_148617 | JGI IMG/M metagenome (GOLD analysis project Ga0194116, IMG submission 148617) | Freshwater microbial communities from Lake Tanganyika, Tanzania - TA2015008 Mahale S9 surface | ecosystem: Environmental > Aquatic > Freshwater > Lake | place: Tanzania: Lake...
ACTGCTTATGGTGGAATTATAAGATATGATAGTATTGCAGATTTATTTACATTTGGAACTGTAGAAAATTCTACAGTTGTAAATGCTATTAATGTTACTAGAACAAGTGGAAATGTCGGCATAGGAACCACAAATCCAGGAGCAAAACTAGATGTATTTGGAAATGCTTATATTGGAGGTGTTGGTGGAGATGCATATTTTGTAACTTATGCGGATGTTTCTGGTTCTAATGTTTCTATTGAAGCAGTTAATAGAGCAAATACAATCAAAAAAAATCTAACATTAAATGCTTATGGTGGTAATGTTATTGTAGGTTCATCAACTCCAACAGGAACAGCATCACAAACACTTCAAGTTACTGGTGGTGCTTATGTTTCTGGTAATGTCGGCATAGGAACCACAAATCCACAATCAATCTTACATTTACAATCCAGTGACTCAATTATAAGATTTACCGAGAGTGATGCCACAACAAATAATAGGAATTGGAATGTTGCTGTCAATGATCAAACTTTTTACTTGCAAGCATTAACTGATGCTGGTGCTGGTGGTGGTAATCTGTTCAAGATGACCAGAAGTGCTGAACAAATTCAAACCTTTGAAGGGCTAAATAGTGGAGTTACTTGGTTTACTATTAATAATGATACTACAAGGGTTGGAATAGGAACCACAAATCCATTAACAAAACTAGATTCCAGAGGAACAATATTAGTAGCAACTAATTCTAATGGAAACAATCTTCTTGCATTTGGTGATAGTACTTCCTTTGGACCTTTATCTGGTGCTCCTGATGGTTCTCACGGTAATTCTTTTATTTTAGGAAACTCTTCTACTGCATCAGGTGCCCCAAGTCATCTTTCATTCTGGACTACTACTGGTGGTACTGTAGGAGAAAGAGTTCGTATAACTTCAAGTGGTAATGTCGGCATAGGAATCACAAATCCATCAACAAAATTACAAGTTGTTGGTGATGTAACAGCATCAATGTTATATCTTAATGGTGGAGCTGCAGGAAACATTGGAAATAGATTAGTTGTTGGCAACAATACAGTTAATTTTTCTGTACAAGATAATGCTCTTCGTCCAACAATTCAAGCACATGGACAATACCCAGTAGTTTCTTTAAATCATACTCTTACCGGCAACACAAATCATGGTCCAACATTACAATTTACTTGTAATGGAACTGGAAACCAATTTGTTGTTGGTACGAATGGATCTGGAACATTTTTATCTATGGGATATTCCAATGCTGGTGATTGGAATCCGCACAATGGTATTGCTGGTTATAATGGAACTTCATTCTTCCATGCAAATACCAGTGGATATATTGGACTTGGTGCAAGTGGAGATTGGGGTGCTTTTGGTGGGGGAGACCCTGGATACAATCTACACTTTGTTGGGTCTAATAATGCTGCCAATGGACATGCAGCATACTTTGACAATAGAGTTAATGCTGCAAATAATGGTTCTGGGTTCATGTTCAGAAACTTATATGGCAACCACTCTTGGGGAATAGTTTCAGAATTTCGTGTTGAGGGAACAGGCGGCGACAGACCATCAATCTTATTCTCAACTGGTTATAATAATAATACTTGGTCTGTTGGTTATGGATATGCAAATGATGATAATTTTAGAATCAAATATGATCATGGTCATAGAAATCAGGACTGGGGGACAACCGCTTTAATGATTACTAAAACTAGTACTTATATTGCTGGTAATCTGGGTATAGGAATCATAAATCCAGGATGTTCTCTTCAAATAAATGGTGGTGTGAGAGCAAGAGGAGGTGCTCCAGGAGCAAATGGAGCAAATAATAATGGTTATGCCTTTAGTGGTGAAGGTGGAGATAATGATTCTGGAATGTATAGTTCTGCTGATGGGCAGATAGAATTTTATACTAATAATACAGAAAGACTTCGTATAGATTCAAGTGGTAGGGTGAGTATGCCTTATCAACCAGCATTCAGAGCAACTAGAGAATCAAGCACTATTAATATTACATCGGCACAAAGACTTCCATATAATTCAACATCAGCAAATGGTGGATTTGATAATACAAACTCTTACAGTACATCAACTTTTATTTACACAGCTCCAGTCGCAGGTGTTTACTTTTTTCAAGCATCAACATATACAAATGCAAACACTGATAGTATGTGGGATATACGTGTAAACGGAAATATTCGTCAACGTGCTGAAATTAGACAAAGTGCTGGCGATGATATTGGCGATAATACCATCATTAATGCTTCTTGTATTGTATCATTAGCAGCAAATGATCAAGTTGATGTCCATTGGGCATCCAATGAGGTTGAATTAATTCTTGGTAGTGGTTACATATCATTTTCTGGTTGTAAAATATCATAATAAATACTCAAAAAGGAACTTAATATGGATTACACCGTTACTCTAACTGAAGCAGAAGATCTAGCACTTCAATATGCTGCAGCAGATCCACAAGACTGGATTGATAACGCAGCACATAATCGGGCAAGAATTGCGATTGATGAGATCTGTGACTTATATGTAAAGCATAAGTTAGATAACAACCAACCCATCACCGCAACCAACAAACCTGATATGGTTCTTGCGGCTTATGAAGAAGGTCTAGTTAAGACAGCAGCACAAAGAAACGAAGAGGCAGCAGCAGCGATAACAGCACGTGCTAGTTGATAATCACACGGAGTTCGTAAATAACTAAAAAGTAGATAATGTCAGAACAAATTCAGGCAATCAAGAATAAGTATCCAAAATCAGGAAAAGAATAATGAGAGAGGAAAACGCTATGGGACAATTGATTCGTATATGTATCTTTCCTTGACTTATTGCTCTCACATAGGTTAGAATAGATTTGACTAAACATTTTCTCTCCCGTCCTTGCTACGGATTATTAATACAAAATGTGGATTGAAAAAGAAACATCAATTGATGAAATCAAAACATTACTTGATAATGGATATGAGGTAGAAGTTGATTCTCCCGATGGATATGTTTCTGTAAATTTCTTTATTGACAAGGGAATGTATGATGAATACGTTTTAAAGGTTGATGAACTCGAACCTATCAAATGTAATGCAGATCATTTATTTGAAACCTCTGTTGGTTGGATGAAGGCATCTCATATTTTTAATAAGTATAAAATAATGCACTTCTTAACCAAAGATGGATATAAACTTGGTAGGATGTTTAAAACAGAAAACCAAATACCTATTGTTGATATTAATGTAAATCATTCAAATCACAGATATTATACAAACGGAGTTTCTTCTCATAATACTGGTGTAGGTAAATCATTGTTTATGTGCCATGTGGCTAGCTCCGTCTTGCTTCAGGGGAGGAACGTATTGTATATTACGCTCGAAATGTCAGAAGAAAAAATTGCTGAACGAATTGATGCAAACTTATTGAATGTAAACGTTCAAGATCTCCCTAATATCTCAGAAGATAATTATGAGAATCGGATTCAAAAGTTATCTAAGAAGACTCAAGGTAAACTTCTCATCAAAGAGTATCCCACTGCTTCTGCTCATGCTGGGCACTTTAAGTCTCTTCTTAACGAGTTATCGCTTAAGAAATCCTTTTTTCCAGATATTATTTTTATCGACTATCTTAATATCTGTGCATCTTCTAGATACAAGGGAACGGCAGTAAACTCTTACACTTATGTTAAGGCAATTGCTGAAGAACTTAGAGGATTGGCTGTTGAATACAACGTTCCCATCGTCAGTGCTACTCAAACTACTCGTTCTGGTTATGGTAACTCTGATGTTGAACTTACTGATACTTCTGAATCCTTTGGTTTGCCTGCTACTGCTGATCTTATGTTTGCTCTGATTAGTTCTGAAGAACTGGAAAATCTGGGGCAAATTATGGTGAAACAACTGAAGAATCGCTATAATGATCCAACCATGAATAAGAGATTTGTGATTGGAATTGATCGTGCAAAGATGAAACTGTTTGATGTCGATCAGTCTGCTCAGTATGATATCATTGACAGTGGGCAAGAAGAGGAGTATAATTACTCTGATAAACCTAAAAAGTCGTTTGAAGGATTTAAATTTTAATGGATATTACTACGCATGTTGACTTTTCTCGATATGTTGAATTTGTTGATACTGTAACAAGTAAAGAATCAAAAGATGCTGTTGCATTTACTCAACGAATCAATGAGCTTCAATCTCAAGGTTGCGACATTCAACGTCTTCTGACTGCTGCTGTCGGTATTAGTGCTGAGGGTGGTGAGTTTATGGAGATTGTGAAGAAAATGGTTTTCCAAGGTAAACCGTGGAATGAAGATAACATTGAACATCTTCAAATTGAACTTGGTGATATTCTCTGGTATGTTGCACAAGCTTGTATTACTCTGAATGTCAAGTTTGATGATGTTGTTCTTCGCAACGTAAACAAACTGATGAAGAGATATCCTGAAGGATACTTTGATGTTCACTTTTCTGAAAACCGTGCTTCTGATGATCGATGAGTAAAAAAGAAATCAAACTGCAGTTGAAAACAAGAACTGCTATTGAACTTCTCTTAGTTCTAGATACCGCTACACAAGGTTATAGTCAAGACTTTGCTCCAGAAAGAATCGTAAGACTTCGAGAACTTATGAAAGAACTGGATGAAAAACTTGAAAAAAGTATCTTAACCGAAGAATGATAATCACCCTTTTCTAAATATTAGAAAAGGGTTTTTTTCTTATGGATAATATTCTAGATATAGAATCTAAATTAAGATCTATGGGATTTGCAAGTTTAAAAAGAATAAGTTCTAGTAGAGTAGCCATTTTGACAAATGATGATAGAACATCAGTTCTAGAAAAAGTAGCTTCAGAGTTAAAAGAAGACTTTAATGCTAAATATGTTGCAAACTATACTACTTCTAGTGGAAGTATGTTATCTAGCACTGGGGTGGTAACTTTAAATGGAAATAAAATAATTCTTGCAAAACCTGCTTCTAGACAAGGTAAAGGTTCAGCCGGTTTGGATAATGAAGACAAATTAGTGAATGAAATTAATAATCATATTGATGATGGTTGGGGATCTATAAAAGTAATTTTTATTGGATCTGGCAAAAAAATAGAAATTAATGATGTAAAAAAAGCTCAATCTGTTGGGGCGGACACTGCAGGAAGAAAAAAATCAGATGTAAATTTAATTACAAGTTCTGGAGAATTTCCAATTTCAATTAAAAAAACAAATGCAGAATATTGGGAATCAGCAGATAGAATATGGGGAAGTAAAGCAAAAGCAGCTATAGATTTTTTATCAAAAAATGGTGATATAAAGTTAATAGTAGAACAATCTGGAATTTATAGTTTTGGTAATAATGTTACTGGTATTGGAATTCCAGCTACACAATCTGAAAAAACTGATTTTGTTTTTGGATCTGATCTATTAGGAAAGGGGATAGTTGTAAAACAAACTTTTTCTGCCTCAACATTTAGATGGGATGAATCTACTGGATCTTTAACGGTTATGTGTAATAAAATTTTTAAAACTCTTTCTGATGTTTCTTCTTCAAGTGAAGATGTTTATTTGTTTATAAGAAAAGATAGAACTAGAAGAAATCCTTATCCAGGTATGAGAGTGTTGGCTGCTTACAAGAGCAGAGTCACTTCGGGAAGTGTCAAGGTGTTCTCTCGCAGTAAGTTTAGAGGTGTGATATAATACTCAAATGAAAAACACCCACCTCGAACACCTGGAAGACGACATCCTGAATAACGGAACTCAGGGTGGGCGTGACGCCATTGCATTTCTTCGATCCCTTGGTAAAATGTTGTCTGATGGTGATTCTGGAATGAGAATCACTACCAAGTGGGATGGTGCTCCCGCTGTAATTTGTGGCACTGATCCTGAGAATGGTAAGTTCTTTGTTGGAACTAAATCCGTCTTCAATAAACTTAATCCCAAAGTTTGTTATTCAGAAGCTGATGTAGATTCTTTGTATTCTGTTGGAGGGTTGAATGAGAAACTTAAAACTTCCTATCGATATCTTTCTCGTTTGGGTATTCGTGGAGTTGTTCAGGGGGATCTTCTATTCACTAACGATAAGTATCTTGGTGTAATTAATGGTAAAGAAGTCTATCACTTTACTCCCAATACAATCACTTATGCAGTTCCTAAAAATTCTGATCTTGGTAAAAGAGTAACCGAAGCTAAAATGGGTATTGTATTTCATACAACCTATAATGGTTCATCTTTAGGAACAATGGTGGCTAGTTTTGGTGCAAAGGTGCCTGGTAATAGTGATGTCTTTGTTGCATCTGCTGAGTTTTCTAATGCAAGTGGTGCTGCAAACTTTACCAAACAAGAAAAAAATACATATAATCTTCTTGTGAATAGTGCAGAGGGATCTCTAAAACAAGCTTCAAAATTTTTGAATGTTTTAAATACTCAAGATAAGTTTTCAATGAACGCAATATTTAAACAGTTCTTCAACTCTTATATTCGTTCTGGTGCAAAGTTTGGAACTGTAAATGAAACAATTGCAAATTTTGCTGCATATTTTTCTCAACTTGTAGATAAAGAAATTGCATCTAAAAAGACAAAAGCTACACAAGATAAATATAATAAGATTAAACTAGATGGTTTGAAATTTATCCAAACAAATAGATCTTCTATTTACTATACAATTGCTTCATACTTTAATCTACTTAAGGCTAAAGACTTTGTGATTAAGAAATTATCATCTGTAAATACTTTTGGAACTTTCCTTAAGACAGAAGATGGTTATCGTGTAACTGCTCCTGAAGGATTTGTCGCAATCAAATCTGGAAGAGCTCTAAAACTTGTAGATCGTCTGGAGTTTAGTAGGGCTAATTTTACCGCCGCAAAAAATTGGGATAAAGGATGAAAAGATTTTTACAATTTCTTTCGGAAGCTGAAACGTCTGCATCAACCAGAGCCAAACAGATGGGGCTCCAGGGGGATGGACATGGCGATTGGTATGATAAGAAAGGTAGACTAATAGCAAAAACAGTTAAAGGGCAACTCAAGATATTTGGCCAAGGTACAGGGCCTCAACAACAAGCCAAACCACAGATTGATCCTCAAGGGCAACTGAATGTACTTGCACAACAGTCTGCAGCCGCAGAACAGGAACGTCAAGCTGCAGAACAGGAACAACCAAAGGATTTAGGAACTCTTACAATTGCATTTGGCAGATTCAATCCTCCAACTGCAGGGCATGAGAAACTATTGAAGAAAGTTGCTAATGTAGCCAAGGATGGTGACTATGTAATCTATCCATCCAGATCTCATGATCCAAAGAAGAATCCATTGGATCCTGATGCAAAAATTGGATTTATGAAACAGATGTTCCCAGATCATGCAGAACATATTCAGAATGATGCAAATGCAAAGTCAATCTTTGATGTTCTGAAGTCTGCTCATGAACAAGGATATACTGGAGTGAATGTTGTTGTAGGATCTGATCGTCTTCCAGAGTTTGAGAAACTAACAAATACTTACAATGGAAAACTCTATGATTTCCAAAATATCAATGTAATTTCTGCAGGAGAAAGAGATCCTGATGCTGATGATGTATCTGGTATGTCAGCATCAAAGTTAAGAGCTGCAGCTGCTTCAAATGACTTTGAATCTTTCATGCAAGGAATGCCAAAGTCGATGGATGAGAAGAAATCAAAACAACTCTTCTCACAAATCCAACAATCAATGAAACAGACTTCTAAGAAAAAGACGAATAAAGAATCTTTTGAACTTTGGGAAATTGCTCCTAAGTTGGATCAATACACTCTTCGTGAAAACTTTATTGCAAAAAAAGTCTTTTCTGTTGGTAAACTAGTTGAAAACCTTCACACTGGTTTGATTGGTAGAGTCATCCGTGCAGGAACAAATCATTTGATTTGTGTCACTGAAGATAAGATTATGTTTAAGTCTTGGATAACGGATGTTTCAGAGTTAAATTAATTATAAATAAATACTAGAAAGAAGTATTTTTTGGATCAAAATGTCAAATCCCTGGAGCGAATCTTTTGAAGATATGAGATCTTCTGTCGAAAAACTTCACGAAGCAAATCAACAAAGATTCAAGTTTAGAGTTAAGGATAAGAACAAAGGAACTTATACTGTCAAAACAACAAGACAGAGAGCAGATATTTTAAGACGCACTCCTAGTGTTCTTTCTGTGGAAAGAATTGAAATGTCTGAGAACGTTGAAGAATCAAATGATGGTAATCTTGCAAACAACTATCCTCCATATGATAAAGTGACCAGAGGAGATGTAATTGCTGGCGCAACTGGTAAAGATCAGATGGGTGGTAAGAAAAAGAAGTCAGTTAGGAAAGAAGGATATTCGGATTGGCGTTCTGAGATGCCAGAAAATTTTTTTTTTGAATCCTTAACCGAAAAAGTTTCTCCAGCTTCTCCATATTGTGATGTAATGCCAGATCAAAAATCTGGTGAAAATCAAAAAGATCCTCAAAGGGGAACCCAAAATCAAAAACTTCTCAAGATGAGAAAAGAAGATTTGGATCTTCTTGCAGAAGAACTTGGTGGGGAAGTAGTTGATATTCGAGAATATGCAGCTGCAGTAAGAGCTTTACCAGCGATATCTAGAATTGTAAAAACTGGTGGTTTAAAGGGATTTAGAGTTCCTGTAAAACCTCCCCATTTACCAAGAGTTCCACAACTTCCTGCACCAGAACCAGGAAAACCAACCAAGCCAGAAAAACCAGGAAAACCAACCAAGCCAGAAAAACCAGGAAAACCAACCAAGCCAAAAAAACCAGGAAAACCAACCAAGCCCGAGACAAAACCAAAAGTTCCAACTAAACCAAAAGATAAGGGTAGTGTGATAGTTCCAGGAACTGAAAAGGGTGGAAAGGTTGAACCAAAAACTCAACCAATTCCAAGTCCAAAACAAACACCCCAAACACAAAAGACGCCACCCATAGTTGCAACTCCTGGAATGCCAAAAAGTGGCCCTAATCGAGGATTTACACTTAGACTACCAATTCCAGGTTTGCCTAAAGGCCCAAATCAATCTATTACTACTGCCTGGGCTAAACAAATTTCATCGAAAAGGTGAATAATATTGTTTTTATAAATATCATTATAACGAACTATTGTAATAGGTAAAACTCATGTCACTCTGGGGCAATAAAGATTTAGTTGGAAAAGCAGGAACTGTTGCTATTAACCTTAGCACCAAAGTAGTAACTGGAACTGGAACTACATTTAATACATCTGGATTTGAAGTCACCGAAGGTGATGTGCTTGTAGTTGGAGCTGGTGCGACTTTTGGACACGCAGTTATTTCTTCTGTAACAAGTAATACTGTAGCTTCTATCGCAAGCACCCAGTTTTTGATTCCAAATCCAACAACTGGACTCATTCCAGCAGGCACTGCATATTTCGTTACACAAAGGCCTATTTCAACACTTGGAGGAGCATTTGGTGCTCCTGATGTGAAGTCAAACATGACTTCAGCAGTGTTTGGTGTAGATACAACAGAAACTGGTATTGCTCGTACAACAACTGTTGGTGGTAAATCAGGTGCCTTTGGTGTCGCACACGCTGGTTGGGTTGGTGTTACTACTTATATTGATACTCACGGAAATCTCAGAGTTAAGTCTGAAGTTTTAGTTGCGGGAAGCATGATTACTGGTGATGCTGATGATAACGCTAAGTTCCCAAATAGTTGATAATATGATATGAGATTTGATGAGTTGAATGAAGATAATTATTTACTATTCGCTATAAAACATTACGATAATCCTCAGTCTACAACTCAAGAAAACTTTTTCAATGATATGAAAAAGTTTAAGTATGTGAAGAGACTGATGAAGAGATATAAGAAGACTGGGGATTTACAAATTCATTTGATCATAAATCATATGATTGTCTTGTTTAATGTGTTTAATGATGCAACGATTCCCCTTTTATTTTTAAAATTGGAGGATGAGTTGTGGCCAATTTTAAAAAGTTTCTTAGTGTTTTTAAATAGAGTGCCTGATTATCCCCAAACAGATCTTCAAAAAATTTCTTGCGATAAATATTGTTTAGAACAACTCAATCAACTTCAATGAATAAATTGGGATACATCATTGAAATAATTCGTGTATTGAAGGAAGAAGGAGCACCCACTATGAATTTGGGTGCGGGTCAGATTGCTGGAACAAAAGAAGCAGGTGATGATCCACCAGTTGATTTAAGAAAAAAAAATACAAAGGGATGGAATATTTTTTTCAAGGATCTTGTAAGGAGAAATAGAAAAAAGAAAAGGAAGTCCTAAAATGTTTAGTAACGACTCAAAAATTCAAATCGCCGTGCTACAAGAACGATTCAAGTCACACGAACAGATTATTGATAAGGTTGATACTGCTATTCAGACATTGAGTGAAACAAATCAAAATATTTGCAAAATGCTCGCCGTTCACGATGAACGAATCAGTGTGCAAGCAAAGTTTGATGAAGATATTTGCAAAAAGGTTGATGATATTGAAGGTAAGATAAACAATCTTTATAAGTTTAGATGGCAAGTTGGTGCAGTTATTGCTTTTGTTGTATTTGTAGGTGGGATTATTCCAAAGGTAATTCCTTTCTTGACATCACCCCAAAACAGTGGTAACATAGAAAGAACCAAATAATCTTCTTCATGATCTATATTGACTCCAAATATATTGGGATGATTTCATCTCGGTTAGAGAAGTTTGTCAGAAAGAAAGAAGGTTTATATAACTTCAGGTGCCCCTATTGTGGAGATTCTCAGAAACACAAGAATAAAGCAAGAGGGTATCTATACAAATCAAAAAGTGATTATAACTTTAAATGCCACAACTGTGGTGTCACGAGATCGTTTACTTATTTCCTGAAGGATCTTGATGAACCCTTGTATAAAGAATATGTTCTGGAAAGATATAAAGAGGGGTTAACTGGAAAAGGAACTGTGTCTCCAATTCCAGAATTCAAGACATCAAAACCAGTATTTAAAAAAGTCACAGAGTTAGAACAATTCAAAGGGCTCAGTAAGATCTCAGAACTAAATACTACACATCCAGCGAGAGAGTATCTTAGCAAAAGACAAATACCTGAGAGATTTTTCTCAAGGTTTTATTTCGTAGAAGATTACAATCTCTGGGCAAACAATGATAATACATTTAAAGAATCACGAATTATACTCCCACTAATTTCGGAAGATGGAAATGTATTTGGATATCAAGCAAGATCTATTCATCAGAATGCAAAACTTCGTTATATCACCACCATCTTGGATAGGGAATATCCTAAACTATTTGGACTTGATCGTATAAACAAAAATGAAACAATCTATGTTACTGAAGGCCCTTTCGATTCCCTCTTCATACGCAACTCGATTGCTATGTGTGGAGCTGATGTTGATCTTAGTGAGTGGGGGATTGACAATCCTACTTGGATATACGATAACGAACCACGCAATCAACAAATTGTATCAAGAATATCCCGTGTTATCGAAATGGGACAAAAAGTTGTCATCTGGCCTTCGACAGTAAAAGAAAAGGATATTAATGATATGATTCTATCTGGATACATTCCCCAAGACATAATCGAACAGAATATTTTTCAGGGAATACAAGCAAAAATCAAGTTTACAGAGTGGAAGAAGGTATGAGCAACGGCATTAAAGTCAAGAAAAGAAACGGAACAATTGAGTCTCTGAACCTAGACAAAATGCATATCATGGTAGACATGGCGTGTGATGGTTTGTCTGGTGTCTCAGCTTCCCAAGTTGAGATGCAATCTGGTATTCAGTTTTATGATGGAATCACCACTGCTGAGATTCAAGAAATTTTGATTCGTAGTGCAAGTGATCTGATCAGTTTGGATAATCCAAACTACCAATTTGTTGCTGCTAGACTGTTGTTGTTCTCAGTTCGCAAACAGATTTACTCTGGCAAGATGATGGATCTTCCCAAACTTTCCCAACAAGTCTTTGATGGGATTGATAAAGGCATCTATGATTCAGACATCATCAAGAAGTATAACTTTTTTGAGTTTGAAGATCTAAACAATTACATTGATCATGATCGTGACTTCTTGTTCACATACGCTGGGTTGAGACAGGTTGTAGATAAATATCTTGTTCAGGATCGTAGCACTGGTAAGGTGTTTGAGACACCACAGTTCATGTATATGTTGATTGCCATGGTTATCTTTGCTGAGTACCCTAAGGAGACAAGATTGAATTATGTCAAGAAATACTATGACGCAATCAGCAAACACAAAATCAACATTCCAACTCCCATCATGGCAGGAGTTAGAACACCTCTCCGACAATTTGCAAGCTGTGTTCTTGTTGATGTTGATGACACCCTCGACAGTATCTTTAGCAGCGACATGGCTATTGGTAGGTATGTTGCTCAGAGGGCGGGGATTGGTATCAACGCAGGTAGAATCCGTGGTATCAACAGTAAAATTCGAGGTGGAGAGGTTGCCCACACTGGCATTGTACCATTCCTCAAAAAATTTGAGGCAACTGTCAGATGCTGCACTCAAAATGGCATCAGAGGTGGATCAGCTACGGTTCACTTTCCTATCTGGCATCAGGAGATAGAAGATATTATTGTATTAAAAAATAACAAAGGAACCGAGGATAACAGAGTTCGTAAGTTAGACTATTCCATCCAAATTAGCAAACTCTTCTATGAACGATTTATCCAAAATGGAGAGATCTCCCTCTTCTCCCCACACGATGTTCCTGGTTTGTATGATGCTTTTGGCACTGATTCATTTGACGAGTTATATGTATCTTATGAACGAGATACATCTATTCCAAGAAAAACTATCGGAGCTCAAGAACTTCTTCTTTCACTCTTAAAGGAAAGAGCTGAGACTGGTAGAATTTATATCATGAACATTGATCACTGCAATTCTCACTCATCCTTCAAGGATAAGGTGGAGATGAGTAATCTTTGTCAGGAAATTACTCTACCAACTAAACCATTTGAACATATCGATGCAGAAAATGGTGAGATTGCATTGTGTATTTTGTCGGCAATCAATATCGGTAAACTTAAACATCTTGATGATCTTGAAGAACTCTGTGATCTTTCTGTTCGTGCCCTAGATGAACTGATTGATTATCAAGGATATCCTGTCAAGGCTGCAGAACTATCTACAAAGAATCGTAGATCACTGGGCATTGGTTACATTGGGCTTGCACACTATCTTGCTAGACATGGTGAACACTATGGTAATCCTTTAGCATGGAAATTAGTTCATGATCTTACTGAATCATTCCAGTATTATCTATTGAAATCTTCGACTCAACTTGCTAAAGAAAAAGGTAAATGTGGATACTTTGATCGCACCAAATATTCTGATGGTATTCTTCCGATTGATACATATAAGAAAGATGTAGATGAAATTGTTCCAAACGAATTAAAATATGATTGGGAATCTCTTAGATCATCTATCCTGGAACATGGGCTTAGGAACTCAACACTGTCCGCACAAATGCCTTCAGAGAGCAGTTCCGTTGTGTCAAATGCAACCAATGGAATCGAACCACCTAGAGATTATCTGTCCGTTAAGAAATCAAAGAAAGGGCCTCTTAAACAAATTGTTCCACAATACAATACCCTTAAGAACAATTACACGCTTCTTTGGGATATGACTGATAACAATGGTTATATTAATATTGTTGCTGTTATGCAGAAGTTCTTTGATCAAGCAATTTCTGGAAACTGGAGCTATAATCCAGAAAATTATGCCGATAATGAAGTTCCTGTGTCAGTGATGGCACAAGACTTTTTGAACTGTTATCGCTATGGTTGGAAAACAGCATATTATCAGAATACATATGATATCAAAACAGATAACATTGATGATGTAAAAAAGAGTTTAGAAAGTCTAGTTTCAGAAGTATTAAATTCAGAGGAGGAAGATTGTGAATCCTGTAAAATTTAGAGTAGAATCAGAGAAGAAGATTATGAATGGAATGACGGTTTTCAATACAAAGGAAGTGGATACTAAAAAACAACCAATGTTTTTTGGAAATCCACTCGGGGTTCAAAGATACGACGAGTATAAGTATCCAGTCTTTGATAAACTCACAACTCAACAACTCGGATACTTCTGGAGGCCTGAAGAAGTTTCCTTGCAGAAGGATCGTGCAGATTATCATACATTACGCCCTGAACAGAAACATATCTTTACTTCAAATCTGAAGTATCAGATCATGTTGGATTCTGTTCAGGGTAGAGGCCCTGGTATGGCATTCATTCCATATTGTTCTCTTCCAGAACTGGAAGCTGCAATGACTGTATGGGAGTTTATGGAGATGATTCACTCTCGTTCATATACATACATCATTAAGAATGTTTACTCAAATCCAGGAGAAGTATTTAATACTATTCTGAGGGACGAAAGAATTTTAAATAGAGCAAAAACGGTGACAGAATCTTATGATGATTTTATCAATCATGCTCACCTTTATGACTCTTCAAGATCCTGGGAATTTGCAAACGAGGGAGTTCCTTTTGGTAAAGATGAAAGAAAGGAACTGAAGAGGAAACTTTATCGTGCAATCACTAATGTTAATATCCTGGAGGGGATTAGATTCTATGTTTCGTTCGCGTGTTCGTTCGCTTTTGGCGAACTTAAACTTATGGAAGGATCCGCTAAAATTATCTCTCTCATCGCAAGAGATGAAAACCAACATCTTGTTCTTACACAAAACATTATCAATAAGTGGAAAGAAGGAGACGATCCAGAGATGGAGGAAATCGCTGCAGAAGAAGAGGGATATGTTTATGAAATGTTTAAGAGAACTGTAGATGAAGAAAAGACTTGGGCAGAGTATCTGTTTAAGGATGGTTCAATGATTGGATTGAATGATAAACTTCTTATGCAGTATGTGGAGTGGATTGCTAACCGCCGTATGAAGGCGATTGGTATGAAACCTCTGTATGACATTTCATCAAAGAACAATCCATTACCATGGACGGAGCATTGGATCTCTTCTAAGGGGATGCAGGTAGCGCCACAGGAGACTGAGGTGGAGTCTTATATTGTTGGTGGTATTAAACAGGATGTTACTAAGGATACCTTCGCAGGTTTCAAACTCTAAATATAGTATCTAAGAACTACACTTATGTTGTCAACGCACTATCGCCTCCGTTTGGAGGCAATTTGTGAAAGGATTGTTGAAGGTAGTAATGTAGAGTTGAGTGAGATGATATGGGCAGAAAAATTAGCCAAAGTAAATAGATCTGCTGCAACCCTACTGCGCCAGGCAAGAAGAAAAGCCTCCAATCCTGAGATGCAGGAGGGAGATATGGATGATTTTTTGAATCAACTTGATATTGGCGGCACTGGACTTGATCGTTTCGGTAAACGTAGTTTTAATGATGTAGATGATATGGTTGACTGGTGGACTGAAGGTAGAAACAAACCAGACGATTGGAGACAAAGAGATTAAACTGTAACAGATGTTACAAAATTCCTTGACTATATATCATATAAGATCTATAATGATCTCACGTTCATCTGGAAACAGACGGAAGTAAGCCGACTCGGAACGGATCGTTCATCTATGGAAATCATTCTCTGGACTTGCGTTGAAGCTCAAAAGCTTATTAACAATGTTCGCGCCTCAAAAGTGCCGAACAATGTAAAGGAAGAGCTCGTTCAAATTTATATAGAACACTCGCCAAAGACATGTAAGTTTATGAAGTCGTACATGTACGACTTTACCATAGACGCAAAAGCCGACTGAAGGAACGCTCTTTAACCTCAAAATCTAAGGAGAAACCTAATGTCGAAAGTAGTATACCGTGGCGTTGAATACGATACCGAAAAGCGTATCGCTTATCAACAGCAAATGCAACAACAACCTCAACAATACAATGAGACCTACCGTGGGGTTAAATTTGTAAAAGAGGGGAAGAAGGGATGACAGCAACCTATCGTGGTGTGAAGTATAATACTCACACTCCGAAACTAGAATATCGTAAGTGGTATTCACAAACACATGCTCCATCTCATCCACCAAACAAATATCGTGGGGTTCTTTACCGTCCTTGTAACAACTGGAACTGGGAGGAAAAGAAATGATACAAACTATTGTATTTCTAACTGCTTCAGCAGCTCTAGGAACATTCTTACTTTCAACCTATATCCAATGGTTGTATAAGTATTAAGTTAAATATTGTTTTTTATACTTATATGTAAAAGATACAAATGTTAGTGAATAAACACAAAGTATTATAGATAGTATGTCTATGGGTTAAAAAGATGATTTAAAAACTCTTCATTATGTATTTTTTTATTAGGAGGTTATTATGCATAACATAATTTCTTACAATCAACTAGCCGCTTGGAAAAATTTGGAGAGAACAATTGATGAATTTACAGATCAACACGAACTTATGAATGATTACTTTGATTGTTTAGTCGAGTGCGACGAAGATCAACAAAGTTGTAAAAGGGTATGTAGAGAGTTATTGAGTCGTTTGTAATATATACTGAGGGAGTTGATCTCCCTTTTTTTATAAGGATAATATAAAGGGAGGCTTGCCTCCCTTTTCTTTTGTCTGTAGAATAACTCTGCCAGGGTTCATAAGGATTCTATAAGCTATAAATACTTAAAGCGCTTTAAAGGGATCAATGACTCTTGTAGAAAGAATCTTAAAACAAATTGCAACCAAAAAGAAATCAGGAACAATGAATATTCCTGGTTCTGAAGGTAAAGCAAGAAAGGATGTTGCAAGAGCCGGGTTTCGCAAGAGAGGCCCAGTAGAAGAACCAAAAGTAACCAAGAGTGGTGATGATGTTCCTGTATGGGTGAGAAGTCATAAGACTCCAAGAGACTATGCTGCTCATACTGCAAAACAGAAACATAAAGAAGGTGAGAAAACAAATGTTGGAGCTTTGAGAAAACAATTACATCAGACTGGTGCAAAGAAGGATACCGAGGTGCATGACATTACTGTAGGATCCCCCAAGTCAAAAATTAAAGATCCTGGGCAACGTGCCAGAGCGTTTGTAAGGGGGTTGAAGAACGTTGCAGATGAAGTCAAGTCAAGAAAGGGTATTGCAACGAATACACCCACTGCCATTAGTTCTTCAGGAAAGAAAAGAAAGAGAAGTGATGAGGAAGGTGCAGAACAAAGAGGCAGGATTTATCAGAAGTTAGGTATGGGAGAACGTAATCCAAAGACGGGAGTTCAAATGGCTAAAATCAGAGAAGGAAGACTTTCATTTGTAGATTTTTTATTGATTGCAGAAGGTAATCCAACTGCAAGAATGATGCAGAAATCAAAAACTCAAGTTACTGGGCATATTTCAGCTGACAGAGGAACTGATGAAAAGAAGAATCGTGAATCAAGAAAATCTTTGGAGAAGGGATTAAAGAAACATGGCATTGGTTATAAGAAAGGAGTAGGTGAATATAAGTATTCATCTGGAGAAGGAACAGGAAGAGAAGTTTCTTATCAGACATCAAAACCAGAGAAGATGTCAAAAAGAAGATTTGGTAAAGTGATGCGTCGATTGGGGCGAAAGCACGGGCAGGAATCCGTTATCACAAAAGACAAAGAAAAGCAAGCCAGGTTGCATTATACGGAGAAAGGTAGTAAGATGAAGTCTGATTCAATCGGTGGATCCCAACCAGGAAAACACCCTGAGGGATACGGCGAGACTTCTGGCACCCGTGTGAGAAGTGGTAAACTACCCAAGAAAACCAACAAACCTGCTTATCATTATGGATAATTGGAAGACTGAATACCTTTCACTTAAGAAAGTCAATAAATATCAACAAGAACTTTTGGAACATGGCCCCAAGAGTTTGAGTCAGTCATGGGCATTGAATGCAATGCATCAGGATTGGAAAAGATTGAAAGGCATAAAGAATGAAAACGCAGAGTGCAAAAGCGAAAGGAAGGAATCTACAGAAGTGGGTGAGAGATCAACTCATTGAAAGACTAGAGATTCATCCTGAAGATATTGAATCCAGATCTATGGGTGCTGGTGGAGAAGATCTGATTATGGCTCGATCTGCAAGATCTAAGTTCCCCATGAGTATTGAGTGTAAAAACGTAGAGAAACTCAATGTCTGGGAAGCGTATGAACAAGCGAAAGCAAACTGTGGAAACTATGAACCCATTGTTGTCATGAAAAAGAATCATAAGAAACCTCTGGTAGTAGTGGATGCAGAATTCTTTATTGATCTTTTCAAAACTCTTGACACACTCCAGGAAGCCTGATAGGATGTGAGTTCATCAAATTTGATGACATCTAAATATTGAAACATCCAATTTTTAGAATGAGTCTTTGAGATGTTATTAGAGCCGAGGAAGGTGCCCGCTGAGAAGTTGGGTGTACCCCCCTTCTATTCGGATGTAGAGTTCAATCGATTTTAATGCAACAATTCTTTACTGTAGCCCTGCCTCTTCTGGCATCGGTTACAACCAATGTGGCAACACTGCCCCTGTTTCCTCCTCTGACGGCACCTCCAGTGCCCTTTTCAATTATTAAGGAGTTCGAAACACCGACAGCGACCAAGGAGGTTGCTCCGCCTGAAAAGCCAAAAGAGAAAAGGCTAATTTGTAAAGGGTGTAATGAACATGAGAATGCTACCCTGGCATATTTCCAGGATCGTGGTATAAAAGACAGAAACGCCCTTGCTACCATCATGGGCAACATTAGGCAAGAATCTACTTTCGTGCCTAATATTTGCGAAGGTGGTAGTAGGATCAGTTACGGTAGTTGCTACGGCGGCTACGGACTGATCCAATGGACATCTGCCAATCGTTATTATGGATTGGGTGATTTTGCTAAGAGGTATGGTGGTTCACCATCATCCCTTGACACGCAACTTCGTTATCTAACAAATGAGGTTCAGTGGTTGGATATTGAGGAGAAGATGAAAACTCCTGGCAAATCAATTAACCGCTACATGGACTATGCGTATAGTTGGATTGGTTGGGGCATTCATGGTGCTCGCACTTCGTATGCTCATGATTATGCTTCCAAACTGATCACGGTAGAAGTTTAATTTTACTTGACAAGTTCCGACACATGGGGTATTATAGTCTTGTGTGAAGGAAGTGCAGGGGAAGGGAAACCTTCCCCATTTGGGAGCATGGTGGAATCGGTAGACACACCAGACTTAAAATCTGTTGGGCATTGCCCGTGGGAGTTCAAGTCTCCCTGCTCCTATTGGAAGCAATATCAAAGAGATTGAGTTAAAACTGTCCGTCTTCCAACCCTATTAAATAACATTAGTGGGGTAAAGTTTATGAAGTATCAGATTACTCATCGCTATTGTTGGTACAACAAAGGCAGTATGATTGTAAAAATGTACTTTATAAACGAAGTTCCATTTACATTTGACGAACTTCCTTCTATATCTTTAGAAGATCCAGAACTCATCAAACTTGCGGATTTAAGTCTCAGGTATGAACCTGAGGATCTCTACAAGTCATCTTTCTATTTGATTGATGAACTTTGCCATCCGATGCTTTTTGATGTATCATTAGAGAATCCTCAGGATCTTCCTGTTGATTGACTCAGTAGCTCAGCGGATAGAGCAACTGCCTTCTAAGCAGTCGGTCGTTGGTTCGATCCCAACCTGAGTCGCCTGGGCGATTAACTCAGCGGTAGAGTGGCCTCCTTACAAGTGGTAAGTCACTGGTTCGATTCCAGTATCGCCCATCATATATAAAATATGTGAGGTAAAATAGTTCAATAGGAAAATGTTAATAGTCAGATGCAAATCTTGCAACGTGGAGTTGACAAGTCATCCAACACAAAGTAAGTGTTGTGGATGTGAGAACATGACAATGGTTAAAGGAGACACCATCACGGCTGTTGACTTATCTAAGGTTATCGTGGTAAACTCAAACAAAGAGAACAAGAAATCAACGGTTCTCACTTCTCAAGATCTTCAATTTCAAGAAGATCGTAAGAGAAGAAATGTTTCTAGAAGTCTTCTAGATTCAGTTGATATTCGATAGGAAGGGTGGCCGAGTGGTTTAAGGCAGCAGTCTTGAAAACTGCCGTGTGACGAGCACCGTGGGTTCAAATCCCACCCCTTCCGCCACGGGGCGTAGTTCAGCGGTAGAATGCTGGTTTTGGGAACCAGAGGTCACAGGTTCAATCCCTGTCGCCCCGATATCCATAAATATCTGAAACTCTTATGGAAACAATCACAGTGCAACAACTTCAAGATAATTTTGATGAGATTTTCGAAACCATCGAAAATGAAAAAAAATCTTACTATATAACTGATGAAGATGGTAACAAGTATATTATGATGCCTTACGATTACTATCAACAATATTTTGAAAATAATAACGAAGCACCCTGATGGATTACACTGTAGAACTTTTTGAAGACGACAATGGAGATCTTATTCTTCCTTTCCCCGAAGAACTTATTGAAGAAGTCGGTTGGGAAGAAGGAGATGTTGTAGATTTTAAAATTGATAATCAAGGTATACGAATACATAACATCACTAAAGAAGAGTGATTTGATTGGGAGTATAGCTTAATGGTTAGAGCGGGCTCCTTATAAGGGCTTAGTCTGGGTTCAACTCCCAGTATTCCCATTAGACAGATCCGAGTCTGTCTACTTGACAAATAACCTTTGTCATTCTATACTTAACAGGTAAACCAAATTCAACAATGTCTCGTTCACCTTTTTATTCTAAATTTCGATCAAGCCTTAACATCTTGAAAGAAGCCGTCGAAGGTAGTGTTGATCTTGATCATCAACATCCTAAAGTCTACAAAAAACTGTGTCGTTATTATAAAGACATGGGAGTTCAATTCTATCATGATCCTTATGATGATTATGAACTAATTCTAAATTGTCTGGAACAAGATCTTATTGATAGTGGAGTATTGGTATGATGACTGTAAAACGAGATGTGAAAGTTGATGTTCTTTTTGAACGAGAAGGATATCGATTTGTTCAAAAGGGTATCATTGAACTCAATGGTAAACCAGATTATCGTCTTCAAAAGAAAGATGAATATACTAATCGTTGGTATGACATCTATCTTTTTGATAATCAAATGCAACTGGATATTGCAATGGAAGACATTGAGTACGCTAAATGGTTGGATCCTGATGGGGTTTACTGTTATCGTCATCTTCGCAATGATTAGTCTCGGATAGACTATAAACTTGCCCTGGTGGAGTCATCCCCAATATGCCCGTGATGGAGACACGTTAACAACCCTGGTCGGTAAAGGATCCCTTTCAATCCCGAGAGTTTCCAATTTCTTTCAAAAATTGGTGGTGCGGATGGGGTAACTCCCGCCTGTTTCCTAGTTCAGTAAAAACTAGGTGGCGAGCCTAGCACGGGAGGTGTGACACCCTCCCATTTGCCTCTAAAGCATTAAGTGGCGATGTACCTGACTTGTAATCAGGAGAGGATGGTTCAATTCCGTCTGGGGGCTCTCGTCGGTGTGGCGTAATTGGTAGCCGCAGCAGACTTAGAATCTGCCGCCTATAGGCGTGGGGGTTCAAGTCCCTTCACCGACACTTGACAACTGAATAACTTTGATATATAATGAATATTATGCGGGTGTGGTGTAGCGGTAACATGTAAGCCTTCCAAGCTTTTGTCACGGGTTCGATCCCCGTCATCCGCTTATAAGAAAGAGGTATTATGTCTTTAATTTCACAACGAGATAGGGAAGTTGTCATTTCAGCTTTAGAGAACTATGTTATGAAACTAAGATTAGAATCACCATTTGATGATTCTAGGGTTATGGAAACAAATGCTCTTCTAAATTGGGTTAAATTAGAATATCAAAAAAATGAGGTTGAATCCCAATAAAGTTACTAAAAATATTTGGTTTAATGAAAGAATGAATCAGTGGAACTGGGTGTTAATCTATGGAGATCATCCAGATCTTCAGATGCACTCTGGTAGTGCTGTTGACAAACAACAAGCAAAATGTGATATAATAAGAACTATGCAATGGATTAAAGAGAATTTATGAAAGTCGCTTTAATTACTGGTATTACTGGACAGGACGGATCTTATCTTGCTGAATTATTACTCGAAAAAGGTTATGAAGTTCATGGGATTGTTAGGAGAGCATCCCTTATTAATACTCATCGTATTGATCATATCTATGATTCTATTACTCTCCATTACGGTGATCTTACTGATGCTACCAATCTTGTAAGAGTTATTAAGCAGGTTCAACCAGATGAGATTTATAATCTAGGTGCTCAGAGTCACGTTAAGGTGTCCTTTGAGATGCCTGAATACACTGCTGATGTTGATGGTATGGGAACTCTTCGTGTTTTGGAAGCAGTTCGTCTTCTGGGTATGGAGAATAAGGTTCGTATCTATCAGGCATCCACCAGTGAACTCTACGGGTTAATTCAAGAAACTCCTCAAAAAGAAACAACACCATTTTATCCCCGCTCACCTTATGGAGTCGCAAAACTTTATGGATACTGGATCGTTAAAAACTACAGAGAATCTTATGGTTTACACGCATCTTCTGGAATTCTTTTCAATCACGAATCCCCTAGAAGAGGAGAAACTTTTGTCACAAGAAAAATAACTCGCGGATTATCACGCATTTCAACTGGGGAACAAGATATATTATATCTCGGGAATCTGAATGCAAAGAGGGACTGGGGACACGCTAAGGACTTTGTAGAGGCAATGTGGTTGATGCTTCAGCAAGATGAACCAGATGACTATGTGATTGCAACTGGAAAGCAATACTCAGTTAAAGAATTTATTGAGGAAGCAGCACCATACTTTGGTATGAAGATTGTATGGTTAAAAAACAATTCGGAAGAAGTTGGTTATGATATGAATACTAGTAGAATAGTCATTCGTGTAGATCCTAAATATTTTCGACCTGCTGAAGTTGAAACTTTATTAGGTGATGCCACAAAGGCAAAAGAAAAATTAGGTTGGGAACCTAAAATTTCATTTAAACAATTAGTTGAGGATATGTGCATCTATGGGCA
>Ga0194116_10002619_pt1 | contig 22953 bp, 15 predicted proteins | sample TA2MahsurfametaG_4_FD_148617 | JGI IMG/M metagenome (GOLD analysis project Ga0194116, IMG submission 148617) | Freshwater microbial communities from Lake Tanganyika, Tanzania - TA2015008 Mahale S9 surface | ecosystem: Environmental > Aquatic > Freshwater > Lake | place: Tanzania: Lake...
CCGATTGAGGCAAAGGGCAGCACCAGAATGATGAGCGAGGCAAGCTTGACTGAATTGAACAACAGGAACAGCAGGAAGAAGATGGCGGCAATGGTGATCGGAACGATCACCGACAACCGCTCCATCGCGCGCTCCATGTTTTCAAACTGGCCGCCAAAATCGAAGTAGTAGCCTTCGGGCAGGCGAATTTCCGCCTCGAGTCGCTGGCGCACCTCATCAACAAAGCCCGCCAGGTCACGCCCGGTCACGTCGGCCCCGACCACCACCCTTCGTTTGGCGCTTTCGCGGGACAGTTGGGCCGGGCCATCCACCAGTTGAATTCTGGCGAGCGCGGAAAGCGGTACCTCGCTGCCATCGTGGCTGCGCACTTTGATCGCAGAGATCGCCTCGATTGAATTGCGTCGTTCAGCGGGGAAACGAACCGTGACTGCGAAGCGACGCTCACCCTCATACAACGAAGTGACCTCCCGGCCCCCGATCGCGGTTTCGATGATGTCGTGAATATCTGCGACATTCAGACCATAGCGTGCGATCGCAAACCGATCGATTTCGATTCGCAGCGACTGCTGGCCCGAGAGCCGTTCAATTCGGATGTCCTGAGCGCCCGGGACAGACCGCAGGATTCGGGCCACCGCCTCGGAAATTCTGCGTAGTTCCGAGATCTCGCTGCCGAACACTTTGATTGCAAGCTGTGAGCGAACGCCGGTAACCATCTCGTCGACTCGCTCTGCGATCGGTTGCGACAACACGATCTGGACACCGGGGATGGTGGATAGTCGTTGCCGGATGTCTTCGTCGATCTCGTCCTGCGTGCGTCCCGATTTAGTGTCGATCAACACGATGGGATCCGATTCATTCGGGCCTGCTGGATCCGCCGGCGACTCTCCGCGCCCGAGTTTGGACACCACCATCTTCACACCGGGCACCGATGCGATCCGCTTCATCGCATCCATTTCGATGCGAAGCGATTCATCAAGCGAGATACTGGCTACCCGGTTGATCTGCGGCGTGAGCGCGCCTTCTTTCATGATCGGCATGAACGACTTGCCGAGAAATGGAAAGAGCGCCAGCGACCCTGCAAGCAGCAGGAAGGCTGCCCCGATGGTGAGCCATGGCAGTTTCAGTGCGCCATCAAGCAGACCGGTGTAGCCGCGCTTGAGAAAGGCGATGAGCCAGGTTTCATGGTCGCCGCCGCCCTTGAGGAACAACGAGCACAGAACCGGCGACAGCACCAGCGACACGATGAGCGACACAGCCAGCGCAATCGCTATGGTGAGCGCAAGCGGTGCAAACATCCTGCCCTCAATGCCCTGCAGCGTCATCAGCGGCAGGAACACCAGAATGATGATGGCGATTCCGAAGATGGTGGGGGTGGCCACCTCGCTGGTGGCGTCAAACACGATGCGCCGTCGCGACTTGCCGCCAGGCACGTACTCGCCAAGCTTCAGGTAAACGTTTTCAACCACCACCACCGTGGCATCGACCATCAATCCAATGGCAATGGCAAGCCCGCCCAAGGACATCAGGTTGGCGGAGATGCCGTAGTGATTCATGACGATGAAGGTGGTGAGCGGCGCAATGATCAGCGTCGCCACCACGATCAGACTGGACCGCACATCACCCAGGAACACAAACAGGATCACGATCACCAGCGCGATGCCTTCCAGCAGAACCCTACCCACAGTCCAGAGCGCCGCATCCACCAGGTCGGTGCGATCGTAAAAGGGAACAATCTTGAGGCCCCCTGGCAGCATGCCCTTTGCGTTGATTTCGTCCACGCGATCCTTGATGCGACCGACGATCTGCTTCGCGTTGCCGCCCCGGATCATCAGCACGATTCCGGCAACCGCCTCGGTGTATCCGCCTTTGATGATCGCGCCCTGCCGCACCTCCGAGCCAATGCTGACGCTTGCCACATCACGCACAAACACTGGAACCCCGGCTTCTTCGCGGATGACGATGTTCGCAATGTCATCGACGGTGCGGATCAGTCCCACCCCCTGAATCAGGAACTGCTCTGAGGCACGCGGCAAAATGCCGCCGCTTGAATTGGCATTGTTCGCTGAGATCGCCTGAACCACCTGCTGAACCGATATCCGGAAATGAAACAGGCGGCCCGGGTCGACCTGCACCTGATACTGGCGAACGAATCCGCCCTGTGAATTGATTTCGGCCACGCCAGGAATGGAGCGAAGCAGCGGCCGCACCACCCAGTCCTGCACCAGGCGTCGCTCGGCAAGCTCCTGCTCGGACAGCGCACGCTGACCGTCGTCGGGATGCTCGAGTGTGTACTGATAGACCTCGCCCAAGCCGGTGGACACCGGCCCCAGTATTGGCACGATGCCGGCGGGCATTCGCGGCGTCACTTCGATCAGTCGCTCGGTCACCATCTGCCTGGCGAAGTAGACATCCGTCTGATCGGTGAACACCAGTGTGATGATCGACAGCCCGCTTTTGTTCAGCGAGCGCATCTCCACCAGACCGGGCAGACCCGTCATCGCAATCTCGAGCGGAACCGTGACGAACCGCTCGATTTCCTCTGGTGACCGGCCCGCCGCCTCGGTGGCAATCTGAACCTGGACATTCGTGACATCGGGAAACGCGTCGACCGACAGGCGCATCGCAGCGCGGATGCCGAACGCCACCAGCACCAGCGAAAGAACAATGACGATCAGGCGCTGGCCCAGCGCAGCGCGAATCAGGCTCGCGATCATGGCACTTACTCCAGCTCGGCGCGCCTGCGTTCGTTATTCAGGTGAAAGGCTCCCGACACCGCGATCTCGGCGCCCTCCTGCAGTCCGCGCCGAACCGGTCGGAGCATTCCCACAGCCGGCGCCAACTCAACCGCAGTGAGCCGGAATCGATCCGGCCCCAGGCGGATGAATACATGATCGCGATCGTTTTCACGAACCACGGCTTCGATGGGAATCGCGAGCTGTCGCTGCGGCTCGCCCAGCACCCGCATTGACACCATCATCAGCGGCTTCAACTCTCGCTTGGGGTTGACGACCTCGGTGCGAAACTCGATCGTACGGGTTTCCGCCGAGACCAGATCGCCGACATGGATCACCTGCCCGGTCAGCTTGCGACCGCGCAGCGCGGCAACATCCATCTCAACTGTCTGCCCGGGCTTGACCTGCCTTGCCACCTGCTCGGGCAGCGAACCCACCACCCAGACGCTGCTGAGATCGGCCACCGTGAACAATGAATCGCCAGGCTGCGCAACCTGACCCGTGCTGAGCTTACGCTCCAGGATGACGCCCGCGAGCGACGAGGAGATCAGCAGACGTGCGTTCAATGTTCCGCTGGTTCGAAGTGCAGACAGCTGCTCTTCGCTCATTCCGATCAGCGAAAGCTGATCGCCCGCCGCGCGAAGCTCAGCCCGCGCAATCGTAAGCTCGGACTCGCGGCGCTGCAGCTCGGCCGAGCCGATCACATCGGCCTGAAGCAGTTGCCGTGCACGATCCACCGCGCGTTCGGCCTGGGTGCTTGCTGAGTAGGCACGCAGATAGTTCAGCTGGGCGGTGGTCAGTTCGGGACTGGCGATCTCGGCCAGCGGCTGCCCGCGGCGAACCGTATCACCCACCTCGGCCAGAATCTCGGTGGCACGCCCCGACACGGCTGCGCCGATTCTCGCAACGCGACGGGCGTCGGCCTCGATGCGACCCGCAGCTTCCACCGTTTGCGCAATATCGGCCTGCGTCACCTTGCCCACCTTGAAGTAGGCCGACATTTCAGGGCGAACCCTCACCTCCATGGGGTCAGACGCTTTGCGCGTCCCTGCGGCCGCTGGCGCGGCAGCGCCTGACGATGGCGCAGCCGCGCTGGATTTGGTACTGGAGGCAGTCTGGGAGCCACGATCACCACAGCCGCTCAACGTCAACGCGATCACCAGGGGCGCGACTACCCGCCAACGCGAAACAGTTCTAAACATCAGAATCCTCAAGTCGTCTGATTGTGCGCTCGGTCAGCGATCGATGTACCGGGCCGCCAACTGCTCGAGCCCCACACGCGCGGCCTGCACCTGAAAGCGCGCCTGCAGCACATCAGCGCGTACCGATCGGAGCACGCGCTGCGCATCGAGCACTTCGAGAATTCCGCGCTCACCGAATCGGTAAGCGGCCTCGGCCACCCGCAACGCCGCCTCGGCCTCGCGAACTGCGCCCCGGCTGAGCGCATCAACGGCGCCCGCCGCCATCTCAAGCGACTTCCAGCCAAGCAGGATCTGCTGGCGCAACTCGGCACGGCGGCCTTCCAGCAGCCGCTGAGCCCGGGTCAGGTCGATGCTGGCCTGTTCAATAACGCTCGACCGGTTATCGAGCAGAGGTACCGCCACGTTGACGCCGATCCGGTTCTGAACCACATCGGGCTCACGCGAGTGATCGACCCGTAATTCAAACCCGGGTCAGCGGCTGGCCTGCGCGCCCTGCAACTGCGCGCGCGCCCGATCGATGTCGGCCTGCAGCTGAGCGAGGTCGGGACTTCGTTCAAGCGCTTCACGAATCAGCGCATCGAGCACCAGCGGCGGCCCCGCTTCGTCGAGCGCCGCTGCCAGCCGCCAACGCTCTGGCAATGCGCCACCGGCGAGGCGGTTCAGATCGAGCAGCGTCGCGACGCTGCCGCGCCGTGATGATCTCGGCATCGGCCTTGATCAACTCGTAGCGAGGCGCTTCGCCACTATCGACCCGGACCCGAACCCGCTCGCGCACCTGATCGAGGAGCCTCAGCGCTTCAGCGGCTGCATCGGCCTCTTCCTGCCTCAACAACGCCTCAAAGGCGCCCAGCCGGGTGAGCGCCACCAGATCATTTCGAACCTGAGCGATGGTGTGACCAGCGCCGCGCTCCAGCGCCCGTGCAACGTCGATTCGCGATCCGCGCAGTGCCGAGCTTTCGATGAGCTGCGACGCACCAAATGCCTGTACCGTTGTGGAACTGGCCGCGCCGAAACGCGGGGCGGCGCGACCGCCCGTGAGGTCGAGCTTGGGATTGGGCAGCGCCTGCGCAGCTACTATGCCCGACCGCGCCGCATCGCGCGCCAGCGATGCCGCCTGCAGATCCCGATTACCGGACAGAACCCGCTCGGTCACCTGATCGATGCTGAAGCCTGGAACGGGGTCCTGTGCGCGAGCCGAGACAGGGCAAATCGCCAGGGCAAGCGGCAGGAGCCCGCTCAGCATCGTGGCACGCAGACGCTGCGGCAATCGACATGATGGAGTTCGGTGTGACATGAGGGCAGGCGGCCGGTGGGTTGAACGGCTCTGGAGCACTTAAAGGGAATCGGTCATAACAAGCGCAAACCCGGCGCTCGCCGCATGCCTGCGCATGCAACGGGGTTCGGTCAATTATTGACAACCGTGGCGTGCGCGCAGGCTTTCAAGCGACAGCAGTTCGCCCGCGATGGCGCTGGCCATCACCGTTGGCGGACTGGCCAGCCAGACCTGGCCTGGCCCACTGCGACCAGGGAAATTCCGATTGATCGCGCTGACTGTGACCTGATCCGGACGGACCGACGATCCCGGCCCGCAGTTGGCGCAGGCGCCACAGGACGGCTGCAGCAGCCGGGCACCCGAGCGCTCAAACACGGGCATGTAGCCGCGGGCCACGCAGTAGTCACGCACTGCGGTGGTACCAAACTGCAGAAACAGCTGCACCCGCGGCGCCACCGACAGACCGCGTTCAAGCGCCCAGCTGAGCACCTGAAAATACAGGTCGAAGTCTGCGCGTTTGCCACCGGTGCATGACCCACCGTAAGCGATGTCGATTGGAACGGACGACGGCAGAGCATTCACCGCCAGCCCCTGCCCCGGGTCGCCCGGACGTGCCAGCATGGGCGACAGCGTTCCGCAGTCAATCTGAATATGGTCGGCAACCTGCGCATCGGGATCGCTGCGCATCCAGTCCTGCAGCGCAAATTCAATTCCCCTGCGTTCGCGAAGGTAGCGCACAGTTTCGTCATCGGGCTCGACCAGACCGGTAAGACCGCCCAGCTCGGCGACCATATTGGTGAGTGTGGCCCGCTCATCGATGTTCATGGCGCGGACCGCTTCGCCACAGAACTCGAACACCTTGCCCAGGGCAGCGCCGGCGCGAATCGCTGGTTGCGCCAGCAACTGAAGCACAGCGTCCTTGGCGGTGACCCCCTCTCGCAGCCGCCCGCTCAGTTCAACCCGGATGGTCTCAGGCATGGTGAATCGCAGCGCACCCGTGACGAATGCGTTGGCCATGTCAGTCGTGCCGACCCCGATTGCGACGCAGCCCAGCGCGCCGCTATGCGGCGTGTGCGAATCGGTGCCGGCAATCAGTTGCCCTGGCAGCGCGAACTGTTCGGACATCACCGCGTGGCTGATGCCCGCCACATGACTGCCATCGTCAGCCAGCACCTCGTCCTCCGACAAGGTGCGAAAAAACTTAAGCCGATGACGCGACGCGAAGTCACGCTGCGCCTCGCACATGGCCCGCACCTGAGGGAGCAGGCCCAGCTGCACGTGTGCCGGGCTTTCCGTGGCGTAAGACGTGTGGTCTTCGAACATCACGATCTGCTCGGGGTCGACCAGCGTAAGCCCCTGTCCAAACCGACGCTCCAGCATGTGGATCGCCATGCCCGCGTAGTACTCGATAATGAAGCGCCAATCAGCGCGAACGAACAGCCCCGCACCGGGCTCAACCGCATGCGCGCTCACCGGTGTATGCAGCAAGTGCCGCTCGACAATTTTTTCGAACAGCGTTTTGGGTCGCTGCGCGCCCCCTGGCATGCCCACGCCTGACAGCCTTGCCGGTTCGCGCAGGTGCCGTTGACCGAATTCGATCAGCCCGCCCGCGCGCACGATCGCTGCGGTAAGACTATCGCGACCCGACAGCAGTTCTTCGACGGCGATAGACTCGCCGCGCTGGATGCGGTCAATCAGACCGAAATCGGTGGAGGTGTAGAGCCCGATGTTGTCAGCGTTCTGTCGATAGATGCGCTCGAAGCTTTCAGCGATCACCAGCCGGACGCCTGCCGCACGTTCAGCGGCCGGGCTGTGTTCACGGGACGATCCTTTGCCGTAGCGCGCCCCTGCAACGACCACCTCGATACCCGCCTGACGCACCGCATCACGACCAATCGGCAACCGGTCGCCGGCCTTGAAGCCCGTGTAGGGGACGCGACCCAGCCGGTCATCCCAGATTGTCATGGCCGGTACGGGCGTGATCTCGTCGGTGGACACGTTATCGCGCAGCGGTCGGGCCTCGCGGAGCGACAGCGTCTTGCCGGCAAGTTGTGCGTCGATGATCGCCGGGCTGGCCGACAGGAACAATATCCGCCCGGAGAAACGCAGGGGCCCGACACCCGCGGTCGAGACCGGGTCGGTGGGTGGGTCGCGCCTGTCGATCATCATCATCCCCGAAGAGAAATTGCCCGCGCCGATGCTACTATGCAGACCACCAAAACACACGCGTAGACCGCGGGTCGCGGCTGCGTGAATTCAGCCTGGAGGAGACCATGAATCGTTTTGCCGGATCCCTAGCGGCCATCGCGCTTTCCGCCGCCACGCTCTTGCCTTGGACCGCCGCGCAGGCCCAGTCGGCGCAGAAGCTCGAAGAGGTCAACTATCTGCTGCCAGCGCCCCCCACGCTGCCGGCCTTCGCGCCCTGGGTGCTTGCCCAGCAGCGCGGCTACTACGCGCGCGAGGGCCTTAAGGTTAATTTTCTGGTTGCCAAGGGTGGCGTCGATGTTGCCAAGCAGGTGGGCGCTGGCAATGCGCCCATTGGAGGCGGAATCGGCGACACCCCAATCATCGTCCGGGCCCAGGGTGTGCCGGTCAAAGCGGTGGCGCTCATTGGCGGCCGCGCGCTTCACCATCTGCATGTGCTCGACAGCGCCGGCATCAAGCGCATTGCCGATCTCAAGGGTCGAACCATCACGGTGATGTCCTATCAGGACACGTCTTACTACGTGCTGCTTGGTGTGCTGGCCACCGCGGGTCTTACCAAGAACGACGTGGAAGTTCAGGCCGCCGGTCCGGTCGGTGTCTGGCAACAGCCCGCCGCCGGCAAGGCACAGGCGTTCGCGGGCCCCGTTGACTTTGCCATCAGCGCCCGCGGTGCCGGCGCCAAGGTGAGTACGGTGGCGTCAGATCAGTTCATTCCAACCACCACCCAGGCGATTCTTGCCTCCGACGACATGATCGCCAAGCGCCCTGATCTGATCCAAAAGCTCGTGCGCGCCACCCTTACGGGCCTGGCCGACATCATGAAAGACCCCAAGGCTGCGGTGCCTGACTTCGTCGCGGGCTCGCCCACCTTCAAGGGTCGCGAGGCATTCCTGGAAGATGTGTTCAGCCAGTACACCGAGTACACCTACAAGGGCCCGGGGCCGCTTGGCGCCATCGATGTACAGAAACTGACTGCAATCCAGAAGTTCTATGTGTCGCAGGGCATTGTTCCGAAGGAGACGCCAGTCGCCGACCTGTTTACCAATCAGTTCGTCGGACGTTGATACGCCGGTTTGTCGTCGTGCCCAGCACCGCCGCCTCAACCGTCAATCCGAAAGTGCCAACGCTGCTGGTCGGCAGTGTTCCGCTCGCGGACTCGGCTGCGGTGTTCCGCGCGGCCGCGCGAGCGCTGGGCGCCAGCGCCACGCGGCTGCCCGACGGTGAAACCGGGCGGCGCAGCAACTGGATTGCCTGGCAGCGCTCGGTGTTCGGAGCGGTAAGCGCGTTGGTTGAATCCGACGCTCGCGAACGCGACTACCAGCTGTTTCCACCGTTCACGCTGCGGCCAGGCAACACGCTGCAGGATGTGCGGTTTGGCGCGCTGGGTTTCGCTCGCGAGGCCCTCGCCTCGTGGCAGACATTCCGCGACCTGAAAGCAACTGGCGACATCGCAGCGCCCACCCGATTCCAGGTGGCGCTGCCCACCGCCTGGGCGCCTGTTTACTCGTTCATCAGCTATCGCTGGCAACGCGATATCCACCCACTTTACGAATCGGCGCTGCTCGCTGAGCTCAAGCTGATCACCGATTCAATTCCCTCAGATCAGCTGACCCTACAGTGGGACGTGGCCACTGAAATGAGCTGGTGGGAGCGGGTCTATCCGGCGCCTTTCAGCGACATCGAAGCGGGCGTGATCGACAGCGTGGGGCGGTTGCTGAACGCAGTCCCCGAGGGTGTTGAACTGGGACTTCACCTTTGCTACGGCAGCATGAACAACCGGCACTGGAAAGAGCCGAAAGACACGGCGAATCTGGTGGCGGTGGCAAACGGTCTTGCGGCCAAGCTTTCGCGCGCACTCGATTTCGTGCATCTGCCCGTGCCCCAGAACCGCGATGACACCGATTATTTTTCACCCCTGCAGTCGTTGCGGCTTGGTCGCGACTGCCAGCTGTTTCTGGGCTTGCTGCATCTTGAAGATGGCACCGACGGCGCGCTGCGTCGAATTCGGGCGGCCCAGCGCTTTACACCCGCATTCGGACTCGCCTGTGAATGCGGCCTGGGCCGGCGGCCACCCGAATCAATCGGGCACTGGTTGCAACTTCATGCGGATGTTGCCGCCAAACTCTGAGTTTCCCTAAATTGACCCCTGCCAATCTGGCAGCGGTTTTGTCGTCGGTTTACAGTAGTCGAACCGGGTCAGTCGCCCGTTTACCGAGGGTAACAATGAAACACCGTAGCCGACTCCTGCTGCCGCTTGCTGCGGCGGCCCTCTCGCTATTTCCTACGCTGAGCAGTGCCCAGTCTTATCCCACCAAGCCCATCGCGCTGGTGGTTCCTTTCGCCGCGGGCGGCCCCACCGATGTGGTCGCGCGCATGATCTCCGGTCCAATGGGTAAGTCGCTGGGCACCACCGTCGTGGTTGAAAACACGGTGGGCGCAGGCGGCACGATCGCATCAAGCCGTGTGGCCAAAGCGAACCCCGATGGCTACACGGTTCTTATTCATCACATGGGCATGGCCACTGCCCCGGCGCTCTACCGCAAGCTGCCCTTTGACCCGCTCACCAGCTTTGAGTACATCGGTCAGGCACTTGATGTACCGATGACGATGCTGGCCCGCAAAGACTTTCCTGCCGAGAACCTGCAGCAGTTGATCGCGCACGTGAAGGCCAACAAAGATAAGGTGACGCTGGCCAATGCGGGTCTTGGTGCGGTGTCGCACCTGTGCGGCATGATGTTCATGTCGGCGATCGGCACTGACCTGACCACCGTACCGTACAAAGGCACTGGCCCCGCCATGACCGACCTTCTGGGCGGCCAGGTCGATCTGCTGTGCGATCAGACCACGCAGACCGTTCCCATGATCCGCGACGGACGCGTCAAGATTTATGGCGTCACATCAACCACCCGCCTCGGTGCATTGCCCAACGTGCCCACGCTCGATGAGCAGGGTCTGAAAGGCTTCGAGGTCAAGGTGTGGCATGGCGTCTATGCCCCAAAAGGCACGCCACGTGACGTCACCGAGAAGCTCACCCGCGCACTGCGTGAAGCACTCACCGACCCGGCGGTCGTCAAGCGCATGTCTGATCTCAGCTCCGATATCCCGCCAGTCGATAAAATCTCACCTGACGGTCTGCGCACGCACCTGCAGGCAGAGATTGCCAAGTGGGGACCCGTCATCAAGAAGGCGGGTGTTTTCGCCGACTGATCAAGTGTGATGAAATGATTGTACGCAGGCGCGTCCACCGCGATTCGAACCGATTGCTGACCATAACAAAGGAGACAGAGCATGAGCCTACCCACCAAGTATCAGCTCGACGAATCGCAGATGCCGCGCGTCTGGTACAACATCCAGGCCGATCTACCCGTGGCGTTGCCGCCGGTGTTGCATCCAGGCACGCTGCAGCCCATCGGACCCGCCGATCTGGCGCCCCTGTTCCCGATGGATCTCATCCTGCAGGAAGTCAGTACCGAGCGCGAAATCGAAATTCCCGAACCGGTCCGCGAGGTCTATCGGCTGTGGCGCCCGTCCCCGCTGTATCGAGCTCACCGGCTGGAAAAGGCATTGGGCACGCCTGCGAAGATCTTTTACAAGTATGAAGGTGTGAGCCCGGCCGGTAGCCACAAGCCCAACACGGCAGTACCGCAGGCTTTTTTCAACGCCGCAGCGGGCGTCAAACGCCTGACCACCGAAACCGGCGCTGGACAGTGGGGAACATCGCTCTCGTTTGCCGGTCAGCTCTATGGCCTCGAAGTCCTGGTCTTTCAGGTGCGGGTTTCTTATGACCAGAAGCCCTATCGCCGCGCGGTCATGGAAACCTACGGCGCTCGCTGCCTGCCCTCACCGTCCACAGAAACCGCCTACGGTCGTAGCGTTCTGGCTGAACGCCCTGACCACCCGGGCAGTCTTGGCATTGCAATTTCCGAGGCGGTCGAACTGGCCGCACAGCGCGAAGACACGAAATACGCGCTGGGCTCCGTGCTCAATCATGTGTTGATGCATCAGACCATCGTCGGGCTCGAGTCCATCGAGCAGATGCAGATGGCCAATGCCTGGCCTGATGTGATTGTTGGCTGTACCGGCGGAGGCTCCAACTTTGCCGGCATCACGTTCCCGTTCATCGGCCATGGTCTGCGTGGCGGGGTCAAGCCCCGGATCGTTGCAGTCGAACCTGCAGCCTGCCCGTCTCTGACGCGAGGCCGCTATGGCTACGACTTTGGCGACACCGGAAAAATGACGCCACTTGTGAAGATGCATACGCTGGGATCAACCTTCACGCCGCCCGCGTTTCATGCAGGCGGATTGCGCTATCACGGCATGGCGCCGCTGGTGTCGCATCTGAAGGAGCTCGGGCTGATCGAAGCGACCGCCTACACGCAAACCGAATGCTTCGCAGCCGGCGTGGCTTTTGCAAGAAGCGAAGGTATCGTGCCCGCTCCTGAGGCGAACCATGCAGTGAAAGGCGCTATCGAGGAAGCGCTTCGGTGCAAGCGTGAAGGCCGCTCAGAGACCATCCTGTTTAACCTGTGCGGGCATGGTCACTTCGACATGAGTGCCTACCAGAAGTACTTTGCAGGGGAACTCGTTGACGAGAGCTACGACGAGAAAGAGCTCGCGATGGCGCTTGCGGGTCTTCCCAGTGTGTCTGCCTAGCAAGGCTCAAAAGGCCGGCTGCCCAAGGTTGAGGTACACCACGTTCGAAGCCCCCGGGGATGTACCCAATCCGAAGTAGACCGGCCCGATCAAGGTGTCGGTGTCTGCGAAAACAGAACGGCCCTGAAGCAATCTTGCCGCGTTGATCGACGGGCGTGTTTCCCAGACATTGCCGGCATGCATTGACGCGCCAAGGTAAACGGGCAATAGCCCAAATCGCCAGGGCGCGTGCATGTAGGTGATCGATGCGTGAGCCAGGTGCTGCCCGACCAGTGAATCAATGTTGTAGCCTGGCATTGAGAACAGCCCACCCATTGTGAACCGCGATTCAAGCGGCGAGGAGCCGCCCGTGGTCAGCCCGAGATTGGCCTGACCAATAAACGTATGTGCCCCCCACGTGCGTGCCGCGGTCATCCGTGTTTCGATCTGGCGATAGTCAGCGCTGGCGCCCAGGTTGGGAAGCGACTGGGTTCGGATCACCATCAGACGCCCACCCGATCGCGGAAAGCGAATCGAGTCGAGGTTCTCGAACTCTGCAGACAGAAACACGCTGGATTCATCGAACTGATAGCGCGGGAACGGATCGATATCGCCCACCGCAAGCCGAGTTTTCCCGATGAAACGGCGGAACCCGGCTCGCAAATCACCGAAGCGATCAACATTGGCGCCCAGCGCTGCCCACACGCCCGTGCGCGCGATCATGTACTCGGATGCCGCGCTGTTATTGCGGTACAGCTTTCGGAGCGTCTCGGTTGTCGCCAGGCGAGCGTTGACGAACCAATACTCAGAAGGATCGAGCGGCTGGTAGATTTCAGTCGCAAATGACGTGGTTTGCCCAAACTGAAGTTCGCTTCGCCACTTGCCATTGAGCGAATTGATCGCCCGCGCCTCATAGGCGAGACCGAAGTCGAAATCGGCGCCGCGGCGACGCTCGTTGGCCATCCTGAGCCCGAACTGCAGGGCATCACGTCCCCACGATCGTGGCACCACCGAAATGATCAGACCCGTCTGCTCGCCTTCTTCTTCAAGCCGGTAGCGCACGCTTTCGAAGGCTTCGGTTGCATAGATTCGATCGAGGCCCAGCTTGAGTGCGTCAAGATCAAGTGGTCGATCGAGCAGATTACCCAGCTTGGCGCGCAGCATGTCGTCCCGCAGTACCGACGGATTGTCGAATCTGACAAACCGGATCATGGGCATGCCAGGACGCACCGAAGGCCCCGCTGCGACATCGGTTGCCGACGCGGGCGCGCCCTCTGGAACCGCACGAGCCCGTGCCGCAAGCTGGGACAGCCAGACTCTCTGCTCATTGACCGCGCGTTCACCGAACTCAACGACCTGGGGCGCCTGCGCAAAGTTCGACGGCGAAACGCCATCCACCTGAGGGCGCAGCAACAGGTCACCGGAACGAAGCCGCGCAATCTGATCGGCGGTGTTTCGCGCGGTCAGAAAGCCTGTCATCTGATCCATCATGCCAAGCAGCGAGCCCAACTGGTCCCGGGTTCGCAAAGGCGTGCTGATGTCGACCGCGATCACGACGTCAGCGCCCATTTCAAGGGCTACTGAGATCTGCAGATTGTTCGACACCGCACCATCGATCAACAGCCGCCCATCGATCTCAACACCGGCAAAAACCGCTGGTACCGCCATGCTGGCGCGAATCGCGCGGGCCAGATCGCCTGAACCCAAAACCACCGGATCACCGGTGACTGCATCGGTTGCCAGCGCACGAAACCGCACGCGCAGGCGATCAAAATCTTTCGTGTTGGACGCCGCCAGCGTGAGGTTACGCAAGATGAAATCGAATTGCTGACCCTGCAGCAGCGCGCTCGGGGCCTTGACCTCGAGCGCACTGACACCCGCCACTTCCCGGGCGATCATCGCGCGCTCATCGGCTCGATTGTTCTGAATGCGCCGCGATCGAGGCGGGCGATCTTCGAGCGCGGCATCCCAGTCGGTGCTGCGCAGCGCCCGATCGATGTCGTCCGGGGAATGCCCGGCCGCATACAGGCCACCAACGATGGCACCCGCGCTGGTGCCCGTGATGATGTCAATCGGTACGCCCAGCCCTTCCAAGGCACGCAGCACGCCCACGTGCGCGGCGCCTCGCGCGCCGCCGCCACCAAGCACCACCGCAATCACAGGCCTGCGCGGTGAAGGCGTACTCTGGGCCGGTGGCCCGGCCGGGAGTTGCGCAGTAAGGGGTTGGCTGGCAGCGGCAGGGTTCGCCAGCACCGCCAAAAAATTAAAGCCAAGCAGGACAGTCAGACACCACGAGAACCACCCGATAGGCATCAGTCGCCTCGGATGTTTCTCTCGCGAATGATCGCGCCAAAGCGCCTTGAGTCATCAGCGATGCGAGCAGCGAACTGCGCAGGCGACAGGGGCAAAGGCTCGCCACCCAGCGACCGAATTCGCTCGACTACCGCCGGGGTTGCAAGCGCACGGTTGATCTCGGCGTTCAGGCGTGTCACCGCGTCCGCAGTCAGGCCTGCGGGTGCGTAAAAGCCAAACACGGTGTCGGCATCAAAACCCCTAAGCCCCGCCTCGTCGAGCGTCGGCGTGTCGGGGAACATCGGCGAACGGCGCAGACTGCCGACCGCGAGCAGCTTGAGCTTGCCGGCACGAACCTGGTTGAGCCCGATGCCGGGATCAAAATAAAAGTCAATCTGACCCGCCAGGAGATCCTGCAGCGCAGGCGCCGCGCCTCGATACGGAACATGCACCGCAAACAGTTCCGCCTGACTTTTCATCATTTCAGCCGCGAGATGCGGCGAGCTGCCATTGCCCGCCGAGCCGAACGAGAGCTTGCCGGGGCGCGCTTTGGCATAGGCAAGAAAGTCGCGGATGTCGGTCACCGGCAGATCAGCCCGGGCAACCAGAAACACCAGAACCCGCGCAGCCGACGCAACAGGTGTCAACTCGCGAACCGGATCGAAGCTCATTTTGGGATAGATATGTGGATTGACCGACACCATGCCACCCGAACTGAGCAGAAGCGTTGTGCCGTCAGGCGCTGAGCGCGCCACCGCTTCGCCGCCAAGGTTGCCGTTGGCACCGGCGCGGTTTTCGACGACAACGGGCTGCCCTAAGGACTCTGACAGCGGCACCGCCACCGCGCGCGCGATCAGATCGGCAGCGCCCCCCGGTGGAAAGTTGGCCACAATCCGCAGCGGCCTGGGAGGCGCGCCTGTCTGCGCCAGCGCCGGTGCAACACCTGCCATGGCAGCGATCAGGCTAACGACAGTCAAGATTTTTTTGGTAAGAGCGTTCATCGATGCGATCTCCGAAGTTCGGGGGTTGCGGCGTTGCGGCGTTGCGCTCAGCCGCGTCCGGTGCGAGGGTTCTTCATCCAAAGCACCGGCCGCGCCTCAACCGGTCGGGGCGGCGCCCCCTGGGCACGCAGCGCCTCATCGAGTTCGCGTCCCGCCTCATCTTTCAGCGCCGCCTCACGAACCCGCGCGATCGCGGCGCAACGCGCCTCGGCCGAGCCGCCATCACGATTCGTCACATGCTCGAGCAGGTGTGCGAGGTTGCGCTTGCCACGTTCGTTGGTGCTGCCATAGCCCTTGATCAGCCGGCCACAGCGCGCCAGTTCAAGCCCAAGGCCACCATTTTCGCGTGTGCCCTGAATGACGGCCTCCAGCCAGCTTGAGATCGCCTTCTGTTCCTGCTGATAGCGGCTACCCCAGGGACGAATGAACCGCAGTGCCGCAAGCAGGCGAAGTGCTGCCAGGCCGGTGGCTGAATGCGTGCCGATTCGCAGAGCAAGCGCCCAGGGGGCCTGCCCCCGCGCGATGCGTTGGCGGTCGATGGCAAGCAGCCGGCGCGACAGCCGCTCTGGCAGCATTCCGGCGAATTCGGGGAGCCCGGGCTTGAAGTGATCATAGACGCGGACGACATCCTCTGGCGCAGCGCCCACCTCGCGCCGGACGCGCTCGAAGCGTTCGGGCGAGCTCTTGAGCGCAGCCACCCGGATAACGTCATCAAAGGCCATCCAGAGCGCAAGCCAGCGCGCAACTTCAAGGGTAACCGGGTGGGAAGCCGACTGGGTCTGGCGCTCGGCGGCGAGCACTGCCTGAAGACGCTCGATATAGAGCGTTGCGTAGCCTGCGCCCTGATAGTCGAGCATGCGCTGAACACCCAACGCCGCAATCACCCGTACGTCGTCCGGAAACCGCGCCGCCTGCTCGTGTGCGAGCTGGGATACCGAGGCGTTGACCGGTTGCTCAGCCAGGCGGGATACCGAGCGCGATACCGAACTCCATTCGGTTTTGGTGGCCTCAGAGGCAGCATCCAGGCCAAGTTCAAACCCACGACGGCTCGCCTGGGCCGATGCGCTGTCGCCCTCGAGGGCCGATTGATAATGCTGAGGCGTCAGCGGCAAGACCCCTGAACCCGCAATGCAGCCCAGCATGACCGCGCTCATGACGGTGCCTGCCTGCGCAGTAAGCGCTGTCATGTCAACGATTCGTCGATCCCGGCTGTTGGCAATGATCAACTCGCGCAAACGCTCGACGTCGCGCCGGCCATCGCCCATGACCATTTTTTCGGCCGTGGTCAGCACACGCGCCGAATTGCTGAGAATCATGGTTCGGTCGGACGAGGGCAAACCATTGGCCACCTGGCGGGCGCATTCAAGCAGTTCCGAGGCAACCAGCAGATCGAGCTTTCCTGGCAGCGGGTTGAGCCCCAGCACGGGCTTGCGCGCGCCCACCGCCAGCGGCTCAGGATAGATTTCAAGGTAGTAGGTGGTGGCGCCGGTTCGCTGCGCAACGCCCGGTATGGAGGTGGCCTGGGCCGGCAACCCCGCAGCCCGGCAGGCTGCGACCAGCCATCCTGCAAGCACGCTGCCGCCCTCGCCGCCCAGCGCGCACAGCAGAATTGAAATGGGCGCGCTCATCCAAACACCCCGTGCAACACACGCCGCGCCGCGCCCTGCAACCTGTCGCGCAGTCTTTCGCGCGCGTGTGGGTGACGCACGACCTCGGCTCGATAGAACGACGGGCAAAGTGTGGCGGCATGCGCGTTTTCGCCACAGAGGCCACAGCCAACGCAGCCCTCGATCACGGTGGCAACCGGATCAACCTTCAATGGGTCGGGGTTGTCTTTAAGGGTGAGCGTCGGGCAGCCTGACAGGCGGATGCAGGCATGGTCGCCATTGCAGACGTCTTCGTCGACGCCATATTTCACCCGCTCAACGCGCTCGCCGCGCTTGAGCCGGGCAGCCACCCAGGGGCGTACGCGGCGCTGCCGTTCAAGTTGGCATTCACCTTCGGCGACGATCACCTTGAGACCCTGAAACGGTGTGGTGAACGCTTCGGTGAGGGTGGCCTGCACCGTCGCAACGTCATAGGTGTGAACGGTGCGAAGCCATTTCACGCCCAAACCTTCCAGGGTCGATTCGATGGTGCGGTTTTCGTGCGCAAGACTCTGTCGCTTGTCAGCGGCACGGTCGCGGGCTTCTTCGTTGGGCGTTGAGATGATGTCCTGCGTACCCGTGGCAGAGGTGTAGCCGTTTTTCATGATGAGAAGCACGGCATCGTCGCCATTGAACAGCGCGCTCTGCACGCCGGTGAGCAATCCGTTATGCCAAAAGCCGCCGTCACCCATGACCGACAGCACGCGACGCTTCATGAGCGGCGACACGCCGGCCCGACTGGCGAGGCTCATGCCGTACCCCAGGATGGAATGCCCCACCGAAAACGGTTCGAACGTGGCAAGCGCATGACAGCCGATATCGCCCGATACATGAACCGGGCCAACCGTTTGCTGGGCGAGCTTGAGCGCTGAGAACACGGGTCGCTCGGGACAGCCCACGCACATGCCAGGGGGCCGCGCGGGCAGCGGCTGCTCGAGCTGGGCCTGAATCTGTTTGCGCCGAACCGGTAGTCCGTCAAGCCAGTGGCGTACCGACTCACTGACCAGCTGTGGCCGATGCCGCTGAAGAAACCCGAGCAAGCCGTTTGAGATGACCTCGGCGGTGTACTCCCCCCCAGCGGGCAGCATGTCTTTGCCATGCAGCGGCGTATCCACCCCCGCACGACGCAATGCCAGCGCAAGTTCCTGTTCAATGTATTCGGGCTGGCCCTCTTCCAGGAGCAGCACCGCCGCCTTGCCGCGACAGAACTCGGTGAGCTGCTCGGGCACCAGCGGCCAGGTGACGTTGAGCACCATGAGCGATAAAGCGGGCTCACCGAATGCGTCGGCCAGTCCGAACTGCTGCAGAGAGCGGATCAGCGCATTGTGCAGGCCGCCCTGCACGATCAGACCCAGATCGGGATGCGAAGAACCGGCGAAGTGCTCGTTGAGCGCGTGTTCAACAATGAAGCGCCGCGCTGCGGGGATCCGCTCGGCAATCTTGAGCTTCTCGTGGATGAAGGTAACCGGCGGATGTGCGAGCCGCATGTAGTCGAAGGCGGCCGGATCTTCGATGAGATGCCGGGTGGAAAACGCCGGGGCAATGTTGTCGCGGGTCTCGAAGCTGCCGCGTACATGGCAGGCGCGAATGCGCAACTCCATGATGACCGGCATGTTGCTCGCTTCGCTCAGCTGAAAGCCGCGCTCGACCATGTCGACCATCTTTCCGAGTTCAGGTCTGGGGTCGAGCAGACACATGCCTGACTTCAGCGCATACGCATGCGTACGCTCTTGTATGACACTTGCGCCCTCGCCATAGTCTTCGCCCACCACGATGAGCACGCCACCCGTGACGCCCGGCGAGGCCAGGTTGGACAGTGCATCGGCGGCGACATTGGTGCCGACGATGGACTTCCAGGTGACTGCGCCGCGCACCGGATAGTGCAGCGATGCGCCCAGCATGGCCGCGGCCGATGCTTCGTTGGAGCAGGCCTCGACGTGCACGCCGAGTTCGTCAAGGTAGTTGCGCGCCTGCACCATGACATCGAGCAGATGCGATACCGGCGCGCCCTGGTAGCCCCCGACATAGGAGACGCCCGACTGGAGCAGGGCCTTGGTGATGGCAAGAATGCCCTCACCATGGAAAACCTGCCCCGCGCCGAGACGAAGTGCTTCGATTTCTTCGCGAAATGAAACTTCCACATGCGACTCCGTGAGTGCCGGCGCGGCCGGGCGAACGTCAGGCGGGCAAAGCCCAGGTCATTTTCATGGAGGGCCGCTGGCTGTAAGCGGCGTACCACCGGGCGACTTCGGGATAGGCCTCGCGCCAGCCGAAATCTGCGAAGCGCAGATCGAGATACCACAGCGCGCAGCCCACCGCGATATTGCCGATAGTGGCCTCATCGGAGAGCAGGCTGGGATTGGCGTTCAGATGGGCGATCGAGGTATGAATTTTGTCGCGCTGCCCAACCGACCATTCTTGCCAACGAAGCGCCTCGGGACGCAGAAAACCTTCGTAGCGCGCCAGAATCGCCGCATCCAGGATGCCATCGCCCAGGGACTGCAGCGTGAGCGCTCGCCACCGCGCAAGACCCGAGGCGGGGAACAGTGATCCCTTACCCAGATCGTTCAGGTATTCGCAGATCACGCGGCTGTCGTAGAGGGTCTCGCCATCGTCGGTGAAGAACGTCGGGATTTTGCCCAGCGGGTTGTGCGTAATGATGGTGCGGTCGCGATTGATGGGATTGGCCGCAGCAGTCAGCAACTCAATCCTGCTGTCCATGCCTAGTTCGTTGGCAATGACCAGACATTTACGGACATAGGGAGAAAACGGCGAGAACATCAATTTCATGGCTTTTTCCTGAGAGCAAACAATTGAATCGGACCCTGCAACGCAAACAGAACGCCCACGCAACCAGACGGTAAGGAAGCCCTATCGGCCCGTGATCTGACGTTCACGGATCACCCTGCCCCAGGTCTGATACTCGCGCGCGATGAACTCGCCCAGCTCGGCCCGGCTGGTAGGTGCCGGCCAGAAGCCGTGCCGACCGAGCGACTCGGTCACCTCCGGATTATCAAGCACACGCACCAGCTCTGCATGCCAGCGATCCAGCAGGTCTTTCGGCACCTTCGCGCTGGCAACGAATGCATACCAGTTGGTGGCATTGAAACCCGGGAACCCCGATTCGGCAACGGTGGGCACGCCGGGAAGCGAGGGGTGACGCTTGAGGCCCGTCGAGGCTAGCGCGATGAGCTTACCCGACTCAATATGCTGCTGCGCGGTGGACACGGTTGCGTACCATGAGGTGACCCGGCCGCCGAGAATATCAACCAGCGCGGGTGCGCCGCCCTTGTACGGCACATGAACGGTTTCTATGCCGGCCATCGCATTCAATAGCTCACCCGCCAGGTGCGAGGCCGAAGCAGGCCCGGTCGAAGCGAAGTCAATTTTGCCGGGATGGCGTCGCGCGGTTTCAATGAATTCTGAAAAGCTTCGAATGCCCGCGCCTGAGTGAACCACCAGTACATTGGGAAAATTGACTGCCATGGTGAGCGGCGCAAAGTCGTTGACCGCGTCGTAGCCGGTTTTCATCAGATGCGGCGCGATCGCGAGCGGACCGATCGTGCCCAGCAGGATCAGGCTGCCATCGGCAGGACCTGCCGCCGCCATCTGATGCGCGATATTGCCGCCTGCGCCCGGTCGATTGTCCACCGACACCGTTTGACCCAGATTGTCGGCGAGCCGCCTGGCGATGATGCGAGCCGCGGTATCGGCAGCGCCTCCCGCGGCAAAGCCCACCAGCAGCGTGATGCCGCGACGCGGTGGGAACTCGTGTGCGATGGCGCGCGGCATTTGCGCGGCCAGCGCGATCAGCAACCCGCAGGCGGCCAGCACTGAGCACAACGGCCCTTTTCGGTACGGCTGCTTCGACGGGTTGGATGTCGGAACGCTGCGTTTCATAAGCCCACCTTCAGGGCAACATCGTAAACAGGATGAAGGCCGCAAAGATCGCCAGATGGACGATCCCTTCCAGCACGGTGCTGCGCCCCGTGTTGAGCGTGAGCGAAAGCGTCAGAAACGTTGTGACCAGAAGTACGGTCATCGGCTCATTCAAGCCGAGATGAAGCGACTGTCCGGTGATGAGCGCTGTGATGGCCACTGCTGGAATCGTGAGGCCCACGCAGGCCAACACCGATCCCAGCGTCAGATTGAGCGCGGTTTGAAGTCGGTTCTGCCTGGCCGCCTTGATCGCGGTGAGCCCTTCGGGCAGCAACACCAGCAGCGCGATGGCAACGCCCACCAGCGCTTTGGGCAAGCCCGCCGCAGAAACCGATGCTTCAAGCACCGGCGCCAGCAGCTTGGCCAACAGAACAACCGACACGAGTGCGATCAGCAGGAGCAACAACGCCAGCCATGATGCACGCACACCCGGACGCGCACCCTGCGGGTCGACCTCATGGTCGGCGACGAAATCGCTTCGGTGCCTTACCAACTGCACGTACAGAAACAGCACATACAGAACGAATGAGACCACTGCGACAAACACGAGTTGCGCGGTGCTGAATACAGGACCAGGAACACTCAGCGTGTAGGACGGCAATACCAGGGTAAGCATGGACAGCGGCGCCAGCACCGCCAAAAAAGCGTTGGAAGCCGACACCCGGAAACTTTGTTCATGATGGCGACCGCCTCCCAGCAGCAGACACACACCCAGGATTCCGTTCAGGGCGATCAGCAGCGCTGAAAAGATTGAGTCGCGAGCGAGTTCAGGCTGGTCGCCCGCCAGCATCATCGACACGATGAGTCCTGCTTCAATCACCGAGATGGCCAGCGCCAGCACCAGACTGCCGAACAAGGCGCCAAGCCGATGGGCAAGCGTTTCGGCGTGATGAACCGCAGCGAACGTGCAGCCGATCAGCAGCCCGACGATGACGACGAGCGGCAACGTGAACCCGACAGCCGCCGCGGCGATCGCCCCGGCACTCGCGAGTGGAAAGCCGACCGTCCACCAGGAGAACAGCGGTCCAGAGGCGGCCATGGTGTCAGAGGCTCGCGTCAGGCGTTGGGTGAAGCCGCAGCCGCTGGCACCGGCTCGGCCACCGCATCACCACAGGGCGACATGATCTCGGTGCAGCCGCTGTTCAGGCCTCGATCGCGCAGCACGCCGGCCGGACAGGCAAACGCATAGGGGTATACCAGCCGCCGCGACGGCACCACGGGCATCACCTGCTCGAGCGCTTCGAACACCTGGGGCCCCAGCAGCGGATCAGCTACGATCTGCGGGGAGCCGCTGACATCAATTCGCGGCTGATGAAACGCCTCTTCAAGGCTCATGCCGAAGCGTGACAGGAACGTGGCAAGCTGCAGCACGGCGCCGAGAATCTTGCGGCCGCCCGAGGCGCCCAATGCAAACATTCGACCCTGGGCGTCGGCGCCCACCACCGGGCAGTAGTTGGCCAGACACCGCTTGCCAGGGGCCAGCGAGTTTGGCTTGCCCGGCACCGGGTCGAACCACATGATGCCGTTGTTGAGCAGCACGCCTGTGGAAGGCGAGACAACCCGCGATCCGAAGATGGACAGCAGCGTCTGCGTGACCGAGCAGATGTTGCCGTGGCGGTCGACCACGCTGAAATGGGTGGTGCTGCCCGGTGCTTTACCCGATTCATGATCGCCCATCTGCGCCAGCCGCACCGAAAACGCATCGCGAAGCGCAGCCGCCATGGCCTGATAATGCGCCGGCTCAACCGGGCCGCTGCCGCCCGAGTGGGAGTCTCTATCGAATTCAAGCGAGGCAAGCGCTCGCGCGAACGTGGGCCCACCTGTCAGCCCTGGCACTGCCCAGATCACGCCACCCGGATGATCAAGTTTCAGCGGTTCAACCCACTCGGCCCGGTAGTCGTTGAGGTCACGCCAATCGAGATAGCCCCCTTTCGCCTGTACGTCGGCCGCGAGCGCACGCCCCACATCTCCGCCATACAGCGCTTGCGCGCCATCCATTGCGATTTGACTGAGCGACTCGGCAACCCGCGT
>Ga0194116_10002620_pt1 | contig 22951 bp, 25 predicted proteins | sample TA2MahsurfametaG_4_FD_148617 | JGI IMG/M metagenome (GOLD analysis project Ga0194116, IMG submission 148617) | Freshwater microbial communities from Lake Tanganyika, Tanzania - TA2015008 Mahale S9 surface | ecosystem: Environmental > Aquatic > Freshwater > Lake | place: Tanzania: Lake...
AAACCAATCCAGCACAGCCGTGGGACAAATCCCAACACTGGATGCTCTGATTCCATCCCATGGCCCCGGCCAATAGGGCTGCATTGCCCGGCACACGATGCGCTGGCGTTTGGGTCACGAAAATCACAGCATCCGGGACTTCGCCATCCGTGTTGGGGCCTTGTTGCAAAGCCGCCACAGCCAAATCCAAAGTAGAATAAGGTGAGCTTCGAAGAGAGGTTAAGCCGGCATGCTTCTCGGTTTGGTCGGTTTCCTTCAGTAAGCCTTCGTCTAGCCAATCACTGAAACTTTGGGTTTGAGCAGGAACTACAGAAACTACGGAACTAATACGCATCTCAGGTGAACATCAACATTTGAATGTTTTTCCTAACACTTAGGGCACAAACTATGGGCCAGCTGTTCCTTAATGAGTACGTCGAGTCAGTCGAGGCGCTTCAATGAGTAACAGTGTGATCATTGAAGTCTTCGTCAAAATCACCACCGAAAACTGATATATCTAAGTATATTCTTTGTTTCATTTTTATTGTTGGCTATTTGTTTTGGAAAACACGATTTTTAAGCTTACGCTCGGTCAGTTTCTTGTTTGGTGGTTGTTGTTTAGCCTTGAGCATAACTTACGCTATGAATCATATAAACCCGAGGGTACGTCTGAAAGCCTGTTTATCAAAGCAATCAAATGGCCTGATGAAATGGCCAATTCCAAAGCTGTGTCTCTATCGCTAGCATTTTACGCACGACTTTGATCAAAGGATCCGAACAAATAAAAACGTGTTTCGTTCAGGGCGAGCAATAAAATCAAGCTGTATAGGAAACCCCGACCACTGCGTTTAACTTCAAAAGGATGACGAACCTATGGAAATCACTTTTTGGATTAATTCTGCGTATATTTTTTTGGCATATAAAGACGGAAAAAGGAGCAATTAGGCCGATATTTTCTGCTCAATTATCGCCAAAATTAATAACCGCGCCTTTCGAAAATATTATGCCCCATTAATAGACATTTTTTAAGTCACAATTAAGTCAATTTGACAAATTAATCAAGGGAAGATAAAAAAAATACCGAGGTATTTCAGTGGTGACTAATTATTAACTACTCTATCTCCAAATCCTTTACCTGAAATTGTTGTGAATATCATCGAGAAATAAAATTTCAGGTCAAATCGAGCTATCATTTCATGATCTGTTATTGTCAACTTTTCTGGAGTGGACATGTCTATTTCCCTAATTTGAGATAAACCTGTAATTCCTGGCCTTACAGAATAAACATTATATTTATCTCGCAATGCTATTAATTCTATCTGATTCGGCAAGTTAGGCCTTGGCCCAACAAGACTCATATGTCCAAGTAAAACATTAAACAATTGAGGTAACTCGTCGAATTTTGTTTTTCTAATAAACATTCCATATTTAGTTAGCATCGCACCGTCCACTAAATGAGTAGCAACAGAGCGTGTTTCCTTGCGCATACTTCTGAACTTAATTAATGTAAATAACTTTTTATGCCTTCCAAATCTAAGCTGAAAAAACAATGGAGATCCTATATCAAAAAGACCCACAATGAGCAATAAGAACATTATGGGACTTAAGAATAAAATACCCAATAAACTTAACAAAAAATCTACCAATCTAATCATTTAAAGAGGTAATAAATTTGTTAATATAAGGTTTTGTAATACAGATTGAGGTCTCCAATTTATTTCTTTAATCGCTTTTGCATCATCAAAAGTAAGCTCCTTTATTATTTTATCAATAGTATTTGATTTAACTGGGAAAAGAGGGATTATATCGCCAATTTTTCCAATCACTTTCGCTAATCTCAAAGGTATTCTATAGGGCTTTCGTTTGGCAAATTGCCGACAAATTAACTGCTCTAGCTCACTAAAACTTGGATGATATCCATCTGTTAAATTGTAGATTCCTTTCAAGTTTAGATTTAACGATTCTAAAAAGATAGCTAAGTTGGATGCCAAAATCATACTTTTCCGAGCATCTCCCTTGCCGATGGTTACATATCTTCCCGATCTGAGAGCCTGAATCATTTTCCCTAGGTTACCTGGAGGGTTCTTACCAACTATTAAAGGTAATCTTAAAATTAAAATATTTACATCATACTTTTTGCCCCATTCTAATACCAATTCTTCAGCCAAGATTTTACTTTTAGCATAAGGTGAAGAACCAAATAAAGGATGGCACTCATTTACTAGATTTCCTTCTTCAAGCCCGTAAACTGCCACTGTACTTACCAAGACAAACTGTTTGGGAGTTGCCAATTCCAAGGCATTTAGCAAATTTTTTGTTCCTTCAACATTTACTTCAAAAAAGGCTTTTGACTCATGCTCATTCTTTGGAATCGAATGAGCTTTTCCTGCACAATGTAATACCCTATCAAAGTAAGGCAAACCTGAAAAAGGTTTAACGATATCAACCACAAAGTCACTATCTTGTTGTCTTGATAAGGTTTTTACTTCTTTAGTGTCCTTAAATTTATCAACTAAAACTTGCCCTAGAAAGCCTGAGGAACCTGTGATGAGGACTTTCATTTTATGCCTGAAATTTTTAGATTATTTTATTGTCCGTTTTAGTATGATAATTACTAAAAACTTGTCAAAAATCAATATACTATCAGTAAAACCACCACTATTTTAAAAAAGATTTTCGTAGGCTCCTGCCAATTGTTTGAAAAGTCTATTCTTTTTTAAGAACTCCTGTGCTCTCATTCCCATAGCCATACTTTCAGCCTTTGGCATTGCTTTGTATTTAATTATTTCTTTTATTAGTAAATCTACATTGCCATATGGGACAAATGACCCACTATTAGATTCATTAATCATTGACTGATACCCAGAATAAGAACAAACAATTGGCTTGCCCGAATTCATATAATCAATCCATTTGTTTCTGGATAAACCAAATCGCGCTAATTCGGTATCAATACTATCGAAACAAAGATCGGTTTGTTGTAAAAAAGCCTTTACCTGCTTTTTGGGAATTGGAGGAATAAATTTAATCCGCTTGCAAGATGCATACTTCTTCTGATATGTCTCAAGCATAGACCCAGAACCCAATATGTAGGCCTCTACTTGTTCCTCTTCTGGCATTTTAGATACTGCTTCAAGCAATACCCCTAAAGGGTTATTGGGGTTGATTGTCCCTGCGTATGCAACTTTGAAAGTACCTAGAGTGAAGGTCTCTTTAATATACTGCTCGCTTAAGGACTCGAAAGCAAATAATTGCTCTTCTGTAATTCCTTGTGGTATATATACGCATGCTTTAAACTTGGGCTCAACCTCTTGCACATGCTCAATCAAATTAGGCATCGTGCCAACAATCACGTCAGCCTTTCGGTAACCAAATTTTTCCAATTTTCCTAGCAACCATATAAACGGGTGATTCGAGGAATATCCGCCTAATTGCATTGCAGATAGAGGCCAGATATCGCGGATCTCCAAAATAAACCGCGCTTTGTAATAGCGTGCTAAAAGGTAACCCGAAATAATGCTCAAAATGGAAAGTGATGACGCGATAATTACATCTGGTCTTTTGATTTGCCGTTTAGACGTAGTTAATACCTTCCATTCAAAATGTAGCCACGATAGTACACGCGCCACGGAAGAAGATTTGGATGTTTTAAGAACATTTAACCATACCGCACGCACTCCATGTATTTCTTCGACCATACAACTCCCTGTAAACTCAGACAAATTATCTGCTAAATGATTTGAATTGGAAGTGAAAATGGTAACTTGATGGCCATTTTTAATCCACTCTTCTGCAAGTGAAAAATGCCGCATTCCGAAAAAATTGCTTTCGGGAGAAGCATATTTACAAATGAGCCAAATTGATTTGGGCATTATTTAGAATAGAATGATTTAATGCAATCCGCTACATACACCATTTGGGAGCGCGTTAATTCCGGGTAGATGGGCAAGGACAAAATTTGCCTTTGATAGGCAGTGGCAATCGGGAAATCATCAGGCCCATGTCCGAGGTAAGCATAGGCCTTTAAATTCGGTAAAGCAGTGGGATAATGTATGGCTGTTTCAATATTACACGATTTCAAATACTGAGCCAATTCATCTCGTTTTTGGGCGCGAATTACATATAAATGATAGCTATGCATAGTGTTTTCCCTCCTTTTAGGAGTGACAATGGACGGTGTGTCATTCAAAAGTTGATCGTACGTGTCTGCACATCCGATACGTGCGGCCGTCCAATCTAGAATATGTGGAAGTTTGGCTGATAATATAGCGGCCTGTAGTCCGTCCAAACGGCTGTTAATGCCTTCAATTTGATGCTCGTGCTTTTTCAAAGCTCCGTGACGGGCATACATTTTACACTTTTCTGCTAAAGCCGCGTCGTTGGTAATGATGGCACCTGCATCCCCATATGCACCCAAATTTTTACCAGGATAAAAACTGAATGATGCAGCAACACCAAAAGTTCCAACTCTTTTGCCTTTGAATTCAGAAAAATGAGATTGCGCACAATCTTCAATAACAGGCAAATTATATTTATTGGCAATACGCATTACCTCATCCATATTTACAGCCTGACCGTGAAGATGAACAGGCATGATAGCTTTCGTTTTAGACGTAATGGCAGCTTCCAATAACTGCTCATTCAAGCTGTAATAATCTGGGTCAATATCTACAAATACTGGTTTAGCACCAGTTTGAGATATGGTTTCAGAGGAAGAAATCCAGCTATTAGCAACTGTGATTACTTCATCTCCCTGCCCAATTCCTAGCATTTTCATAATAATATAGAGCGAATCCGTGCCATTGGCCACCGAAATACAGTGCTCTATGCCATATAATCCAGCAAAAGCTGCTTCAAATTCCACGACCGGTTTTCCGCCAATAAATGCGGTACTTCCAATAATCTCGCGAATAGCGGTATCAATTTCTTCTTGAATTGATAAATATTGCGCCTTCAAATCTACAAATGGCACTTTTATCATATTTAAAATTCTTTAATTAACCGGGCAGGGTTACCGACATAGATTCCGGGCTTGGTTATGCTTTTCGTTACAACTGCACCAGCTCCTACAACTACATGATCGCAAATATTCACAGGAAGGATGGTTGCGTTGCTGCCAATACTTACATGATTTCCAATATTTGTAGATTTCCATAAACTTTTGTCACCTTGTGCTGGTCCTCCTTTTTGAAAAAGGTCGTTTATAAACATAACTCCATGCCCTATAAAACAATCATCCCCAATTTTCACTAATTCACAGATGAAAGTATGAGATTGAATTTTGGTACGTTGTCCAATAGTAACATCTTTTTGGATTTCTACGAATGGCCCTACAAAGCAATTGTCATTGATCGAACATCCGTAAATATTTACAGGCTCAACAATTTTGACATTCAGTCCAAAATGAACATTTTTTATCCCTGACTTAAGAATAATAGGCTTCATTTTTGATTATTTTTCGCCGATTGATATATTTTATCAATTATTTCCACGGTCTTTAAGCCTTCAAATGAATTGGTAGATATTGCACCTCCATTAATTAAGACATCAACAACATTTTCATAAACCTTATCGTGGTTAGACATTGATCCCTGATATTGTCCATAATTATTGGCAGTGTTGCCAATGGGCAAATCCTTAAATTCAAAATCTTGAATATTTTGGTATTCCAATTCATTCAAATATTGCCCTCCAATCTTTACAGTTCCTTTTTCTCCGAAAATAGTTAGCGAGCCTTCCATATTTTTTCCAAAACTATTCACTGTATAATTTATCGTTCCGATTGTGCCATTATAAAATTCCAAGGCAACAACACCAGTATCTTCAAATTCAATGATATTTTGATGCGCAAAATTTCCAGTAATTGCGTGTGCGCGCTTTACATCGCCTACGATCCAGTACAAGAGATCAATAAAATGACTAAATTGTGTATACAAGGTTCCTCCATCAAGATCTTTTGTGCCCTTCCAGGAATTTTTATAATAATCTTCATTCCTATTCCAAAAACAGCTAAGTTGAATGCTAAAAATCTTACCTAACTTACCTTCATCTATAGCCGTTTTGACAGCAGCAACTGGCGGATTAAATCTGTTTTGCTTTATTGCGAAAAGTCTTTTATTGTTTCTTTCAGCAGCTTTTATCATTTCTCCACAGTCATGCACATTTATCGCCATAGGCTTTTCGCATAAGACATGAGTGCCGGCATCCAAGCACTTTATTGAATGCTCCGCATGCAAGCCATTGGGGCTACATATTGAAATTACATCCAAATCTTTTTCATTGGCAAGAAGCGCATCAATACCATTGTATGAGGATGCTTTAAATTTCTCTCCTAATTGAATAGCCTTTGAATAATCAATATCGCACACCGCTTTTAATACACCATTATTTGAAATATGCTCAGCATGCCGCAGGGCTATTCGGCCACAACCAATAATCGCAAAATTAATTTCTTTCATATAAAGTTTTTTTATTTTATAAATATATTATCTAGCAAAATCAATCAAACTTTTAGTAATAATTGTGGATGCATTACCCGCACCATATAAATTCACTCTATCAAATGTTCTATTAAAATCATTCAAATTATAATAAATATTTAAAATCTCATCCTTCTTCGCTCCTACCAAAAAATTAACACCTTGTTGAACAAGCTCTACCCATTCTGTTTCATCTCTCAATGTTATACATGGCTTATTAAAAAAATACGCCTCTTTCTGTAGGCCTCCACTATCAGTCAAAACAATTTTACAATTATCTATAAGCCATACCATTTCAAGATAACCTACAGGATCGATAACCTTAAGTTTACTTACATTTATTTTTAAATTTTCAATTATTTTTCGTGTTCTTGGATGAAGTGGTAAGACAACTTGTTTTTCCTTGGCTATTTCATTTAATGCTTCAAAAATACTTTTTAATCTTACTTCAACATCAGTATTTTCAGCTCTATGGATGGTGCAAAGAATAAAATTCTTGTTTATTTCAATATTCGGTTTTTTTGCTAGGCTTTTATAAAAAATTGCACCGTCTTGCATTACATCGCCACTTTTCACAATCTTGCATTTTAGATTTTCGTAGCCTTCATTTTTAAGATTGTGAATTGAAGTATCTGTAGGACAAAATAATATAGTGCTTACTCTATCCGTAAGGATTCTATTTATTTCCTCGGGCATTTTCATATTAAAACTTCGCAAACCAGCTTCTATGTGTGCTAATTTTATATGTAACTTACTAGCCACGATTGCACCTGCAAGAGTAGAGTTGGTATCTCCATACACCATCATCCAATCAGGTTTTTCATTTAAAGCTACTTCTTCTATCCTTTCTATCATCTGGCCTGTCATAGCACCGTGTGAATTGCCACCTATTCCTAAAAAAAAATTCGGTCTAGGTATTTTCATCTCTTCAAAAAAAATATCAGACATGTTTGCATCGTAATGTTGACCCGTATGAACTATAATTTCTTCTATTTCTTTATGTTTAGAAATTTCACGACTAACTGACCCAGCCTTGATAAACTGTGGTCTTGCACCTAGAATTGTTAGTATTTTCATTATAATAATTCCCTATAAATTTTTAATAATTTTTCTTCTTCCACACCCCAATTATATTTCTCTAGAACTGCTTTTTTGCCATTTTTACCCATTTGTTCAGCTTCTTGAGATTGATTCATAATATACTCTATGGCTTCTGCTATCTCTTTCGGTTCAAGAGGATTTACACATATACCACAATTATTTCCCTCTACTATTTCTTTCCATAATGGAAAATTTGAAGTGATAATTGGCAATCCTGCACTCATATATTCAAACATCTTGTTTGGTTGAGCATCTATGTGGTTTGGTAAAGGATAAAAAGTAACTATTCCTGCTTTAGAGTGCCTCATCACATCTGCTACTTCACTTCTACCTAAGTATCCAAGCAAATTTACTTTTTTCCATCCACTATAAGATTTTGTTTCTTCTTCCACTGCTTTTTCACTAAATGCCCCTACAAGATTCAATTCTACATTGAATGTTAATTCCATAGACTTAACAACTTCTTTTATGCCTCGTATTTGTGCAATACCCCCAACATAACAAACTTGATTTTTTTTTTCACACCATGGTGTTTCATTTGAAAGTTCACCCAAGATTGGAAAGTTGTTTATATCTACACAATTTTTATTTATTTTTAAAAATTTATCTTTTATATATGGAGTCGCTGTGATAATATAGTCAAATTTTTTACAAGCATACTTTTCATAAATTTCAAAACCTTTAGATAGAATAATTTTTGCGGGTTTATTTAGATATGATTTTCCAAGTATTTGTTTTGGTAAATCTTCATGAGCATCAAATACGACCTTTTTACCCAATTTTTTAAGTTTTAAACCTATAGGTATAAGTTCTGGATCATGAAGATGATATATATCACCATTTAAATCTTTTGCTTTTTCAAAAACCTTTTTTACAGTTTTTATCATACGATTGAACCTGCCACCAATTTTTTCGCCAACATCAAAAATATTTACATTGTTTTTAGTCTCATTACCCTTACCATCTGCTACTATCAAACTAACAGTAGTTTCTTCATTGATTGCTAAAGAACTACACATTTTATGAAATATTCTTGTGTCGTACCTCTGATGGACAGATGTCAGATGGGTTATTTTAGTTTGCATTATTTGTTTCCAAATAGTTCTTGAATTTTATGACGTGTTGGATAGCTAATAAGTACTCCTTTGAGAGGCCCCAGGTATACAAACATACTTCCACAAGCTACTGCATCTATATTTGTGGTATTAAAAACTTGTTTTATATGGTTAAAATTTCCAGCACCTCCAAGCGCAACGATAGGTATTTTTGTATTCAATTTTATCTGTTTTAAAAGTTCAATATCATACCCTTTCATCACGCCATCATGATCACAGCTATTTACAACTATCTCACCCGCTCCCAACAACTCAACTTCTTTTACAAAATCAATGGGGTTAAGCTTGGTGTTTTTTTTTCCATTGTTAATAAAAACTTTCCTATTACCCCAAACATCTTTTTTTACATCTAACGTTACTACAACAGCCTGGTTTCCAAAAATATTAGCTGCCTCTTTTATAAGTTTTGGGTTTATCACAGCTTGGCTACTTATCGAGATTTTTTCAACGCCAAGAGAATAAATAATTTTCATTTGTTCTACATTTTTCACGCCACCTCCATAACACAAAGGCATAAAGCACTCAGATGCAATATCCTCTATCATTTTGTAATTTGGCTCCTTATTTTCTACACTAGCATCAATATCTAAAAACATCAACTCATCTACTTCTTTTTCATTAAAAATCTTAATTGCATTTATAGGATCACCAATATATGTAGGCTTTTTAAACTTTTCTGTCTTGTATAGACCGCCTTTATGTAAAAGTAAAGAAGGAATTATTCTTTTTTGTAAAATCATAACTCTCCAAAATTTTTTAGCAACTGCATCCCGAATTTATGGCTTTTTTCTGGATGAAATTGTACGCCATAAATATTGTTTTTATGTATGCTACAGGTAAACGAATTACCATAATCACAGGTAGCCAATACATTATTCTCATCATTACAAACTACATGATAAGAGTGAACAAAATAAAACTTATTATCCTCTAAATATTTGAAAACATCATTTGTGTTAGCGGGATATATTTTATTCCATCCCATATGAGGAATCGATAAACTCTTATCTTCTAAATCAAACTTGACCGTTGACGCGTCTATCCAACCAAGTCCTTTCTCTTTTCCTTCTTCACTTGAATTTGTCAATAACTGCATTCCAAGACAAATTCCCAAAATTGGCTTGTGGTTTTCTAATACTTCTTTTGTCAAGGCTTCAAAAAAAACCGCCTTTCTAAGGCTAGTTATCCCATGATCAAAAGACCCTACACCAGGTAAAATATATTTATCTGCTTTTTTTATCAATTCGATGTCTGACGTGATGACTGATTCGACACGAACCTTTTTAAACATATTGTGAATTGATTTTAAATTTCCTATTCCGTAATCAAGTATTGCAATCATATTATACTTATGAATAATTTGAAATTCTTTTTCCAAGAATATTTGACACAAAACTATGTACTTTTTTTATACGTTTGTATTTATCGTGCCTGTTACTAAAATCTGTATAACTATGCGATGGCAATTGAAGAATTTTCTCAAACTCTTCATCACTAACTCCAAGTTTTTTAGCTATATATTCTTTATCTTCTTTCAACTCTTTTTCATCATATAATGGTTCATCAAGTTCTTTTAATGCTTCTTGCCTACTCATTTGTCCTGCTACAATTAAACTGGCTAAATGAGGTTTTCTTTTATCATAACCAAACTTTAGAGGAAGCCAATAATTTTAGAAAAATTTAGTGAATACTGATTCTCCATGTTTTCTAGCATATTCTTTATATCCTATCTTTTGTTTTAGCTCTTGTAGTGCTTCACTTTTTATATATGGCATAAAGTTTAATGGTCGTATAGTCTTCATTTTTTTGATAAATGGATAATAAAAATAAAGTTCATAGACGCCTATAGTTTTATAATTTTTAAATTTTCTTTCTCCAAATTTATTATGAATAGCATAAAGATTATCTGCATCCATAGCACTCCAATGCCAAGCTTTTGGAAATATACTCTCAGTTGCTAAATTTCCACCACTGATCACATAATTCACACCATTTTTTATAGCGAAATGATAAAGTGAAGCAAAAAAAGCATGATCTTGTGGCACATCTTGATTTGCAATAGCAGACTTAAGATAAGCTAATTGTAAATCTTTCATCTCTTCCCAATCTATAACTATGGTATGCAAATGCCACCCACAATAATTGACAATATTTTCTATATTTTGAACAGCCAACTCACTGTTCCATCCACCATCTACATGGACTACAAGCGGACGAATACCCGCTTCATAAAGTTTAAGTGCTAGATAAGAACTATCAACTCCACCACTAAGCCCTAAAATACAATCGTAACCTTTATGAGCATTTTCATTTTTCACTTTTTCATAGATAGCTTGAAGTTTTTTTGCTCCCTCATCATTTGGGAACTATCTTTTTGATGTAACTTCATCAAACTCCATACAGTGATTACAAACTCCATTTTTGTCAAAGTTGATTTCTGGATCTGTTGTATCCATTACACATCTTGTACATATCTGATAATTTTTATTTTCCATTCAAAACCCTTTTATATTCATTAATCATTTTTATCTCTTGTACTTCCCAAGAGTTTTCTTCTGCACATCGTCTAGAATTTTGCTTCATTTGTTTTATATCTGAATCTAGTATCTTATCAATAGCGATATTCAAAGAGTCTACACTTTCTTCTTTTACGATTACTCCCATATTATAACTCTCCACTAAGTCTCTTAACTCTTTCATATTTGATACTACAACGGGAAGTGCTGCCATTGAATATTCAAAAAACTTATTAGGTAAACTAAAGTAATGATTCAAACAAGTATTTTGAATCAAATGTATGCCAATATCTGCTGAGAATGTATAATCCAGAATTACATCAGGGGCAGCCGCTGGATGAAAAAATATATTGTGTTTCTCTTTACTTGCTATTTTTATATCTTCTTCCATTTGTCCATATCCCATAAAGACAATAACGATATTATCATCAAATCTTTTTTTGAAAGTTTCTAAAAGAAACTCAACACCTCTGCCTTTTGTGAGTCCTCCTTGATACAATGCTATAATTGACTTATCTTTAATGCCTAAATTTTCTCTAAAATGATTTGTCTTTCTACTACTAAACAATCTTGGAGCATTTTTAACAACAACCGGTCTACCTATACGATATTCTTTTGCATACCAATCAGCAATATTTTCACTTACAACAAAAACTATATCACACCTTTTAATCAAAATCTTTTCCATAAATTTTGCAAATCGTTGTCTATATCCTTTTAAGCCGTTTGTCTCAGTTTCAAGCTCATGCGTATCATAGACAAGTTTAGCTTTAAATATGTACATTAAGAAAACGCCCAAAGGTAAAAGTGCTATGGAATGAATATTTACCAATTTTATATCTTTTTTTCTGTAAAAAAGAGTCAGTCTATAAATGAATTCAAAGTATTTTATAATTTGAATAAATAACTTTTTACTAAGCTTTCTACTACTAAGCTTAAACCTATTCAGAATTAGATTATCTCTGTAAATAAATTGTTCTTTAAGGTCATCTGCATGTAGGGAGGCTATATAAACTTTTGAGGCTATATTAAAATTCAAGATAGAATCCGTCTCTTTCAAAATTCTACTTTCGTTTCGCATTTCAGTAAATGTGATGTGAAGATTATTCATATTTAGAATTACATGAATAATTGGTTTTTTATTACATTTAGTTTTCTAATAATCGACCTGAATAATCTTTCTTTATTGAAATTCGATGGATAATCGGTGAATACCTTATTTGGCTGATTCATTATTGATTCAAATTCAGACAATGTTATTCCTAATTTTTTAGCTAGATATTCTTTATCTTCATTCAATTCATTATCAGAGTAAAGTGGTTTAGATAATTCTATAATTGCTTCTTCTCGAGTTATCTGACCAGCCACTATTAAACTTGACAAATGAGCTTTTCTTTTGTCAAAACCAAACTTTTTTGGCAACCAGTATGCCTGGAAAAATTTAGTAAATTTACTTTCGTGGTGTTTTCCCCCGTAATCTCTCCAATCAAGTTCTTGGTTAATAATCTCTTTTGCTTCTGCCTTAATATACGGCAAATAGTCTAATGGTCTGATAATTTTAAACTTTAAAAAATAAGGGTAATAAATTCTCCTTTTAAAAAAAGAGACCGTTACATATTTCGTGAGCTTTAAGTTCCCAAATTTTCTATGAATTGCTTTTAACTGTGTGGAATCCATTGCATCATAACCCCATGAAGATGGAAGAATTGATTCTGTCGCCAAATTCCCACCCGACAAAAAGTACTTTATGCCATTCTTTAAAGCAACATCATACAAGGTTGCAAAAAATGCATGATCCTGAGGTACATCTTGATTCGCCAATTGTGACTTAAAATATGCTAATTGTAAGTCTTGCATTTCATCCCATGAAACCACACCAGTATAGAGGTCTATTCCCAATCTTTTAACGATATTTTCAATATTGTGTACAGCTAATTCACTGTTCCAGCCACCATCAATGTGAATAGCTAGTATTCTTAGCCCAGGAAATCGCTTTTTTAGAATATATGCCAAATAGCTGCTATCTACTCCCCCACTCAAACCGATTACACAATCATAATTCTTGTTTTTACCTTCTTTTTGTATCTTAAAAATAATTTCATCTAACTTTCTTGCCCCCTCATCATTTGGGTACCAGTTTTTTGATAGGACATTAACAAAATATCGGCAATGATTACACACACCTTTTGCATCAAAGTTGATTTTTGGATCTGTTGTATCCATTACACATTTTGTGCAAATTTGATATTCCTTATTTTCCATATAATTTATTTTTAAAAGCATTAATCATTTTTACCTCTTGTACTTCCCAAGAGTTTTCTTCTGCACATCTTCTAGCATTTTGCTTCATCTCTTTGATATCTGATTCTAGTATCTTATCAATAGCGATATTCAAAGCGTATACATTTTTTTCCTCGACAATTATTCCCATATTATAACGCTCAACCAACTCACTCATCTCTTTCATATTTGATACTATGACTGGAAGCCCTGCCATTGAATATTCAAAAAACTTATTAGGTAAACTAAAGTAATGATTCAAACAAGTATTTTGAATCAAATGTATGCCAATATCTGCTGAAGCTGTAAACTCAAGTACGGTGTCAGGTCCCACAGCTGGCTGAAAAAAAATATTTCCATATTCAAGGCTGGAATTTGTAATATCATCCTCGAGCTCACCATATCCCATAAAGACAATAACGATATTATCATCAACTCTTTTTTTGAAAGTTTCTAAAAGAAACTCAACGCCTCGGCCTTTTGTGAGTCCTCCTTGATACAATGCTATAATTGAACTGTCTTTAATGCCGAAATTTTCTCTAAAATGGTTTGTCTTTCTACTACTGAACAATTTTGGGGCATTTTTAACAACAACCGGTCTACCTATACGGTATTCTTTTGCATACCAATCAGCTATATTTTCACTAACAACGAAAACACTAGCGTTCGTTAAACGAATAAGTATGGGCTCAAGAAATCTTATGAATAATCTATGAGCCTTTCCTAAAGCTTGCTTATGGGGTTCTAGTTCATGAGGTGAGTAGAATATTTTTCTCCGTTTTATACATTTAAAAACAAAAGCAATAAATAATAATTCAGGATTATGAACACAAACATATCTTATATTTTTTGATTTTAACAACCTCAATAGTATGGATACATGGAAGACAAAAATACTTATAAGAGCAATATTTTTTCTTAAAACTGTCGACATTTTTAAAAAACCTGCCGCCACTAACCTTTGTAAAGGCGTATTAATTCTAACTATTTTCCTATAATTGTCAATACATTCAACAGATTCAAGCCCACTTCTCCATTTTCCTATTATAATAATATCTGTTACAATATTATTAAGTATAATACTTTGAGTTATTTTCATAACTCTAGATTCAAATTCAATACTTGCATCTTTTAAATGAACGCCAAAACACTTCTCCATTTCAAATTACTTGTTATTAGCACATTAACATATAGTTATGGCTTACCCCCTTAAGAAATAATCACTAGAAATTCAAGCTAATTGCTCAAATAATTTTTAGACGTTGCGACCGTATAAGTAATAACCCCGTAAATTAAATACGAAAACACCCCGACTAATACATATGCCAAAATTGTAATCAGTGGCGATGCGTCTAAAAACTCACAAACTAAAAATGACAATGTCATTAAGATGGCGAAGAAAACTTGCCAGAAAATATCAACTTTGGGTGCCTTACCTATAACCATTACAAAACTCAAGCCCCCAAAAATAAATCTCACACAAAAAAAGATGCCTAACACTATAGAATATGGCACTGCTGGCAGCCATTCATTACCAAAAAAAAATGGTAATAAGGGTTTTGTAAAAACAAGAAGACCAAATATGAGTATAATCGCTATGATTCCATATATTTTAAAATTTTTCCTGTAGGCATTTACACCAATACCGGTTTTTTCAATTTCATCGATCAACTCCTTAACATACAAGCGCTGTACCGCAGCTGTCACAAACTTAAGGGGAAACCCAATAATTCGTTGGGCAAGCGCATAATAGCCAAGGACTTGTGAATCCATTCTACCTAAAAAGAAAACAGGTAAACTCTGTGCCAAGTTATTTAAAAAATTTCCTGGAAGCACAATTATAGGAAGCCTCCAATAAGTCTTCATAAGAATCTTCAACCTCATGAATGAAAAATCTTTAAAATCGCCATTGAATTGCATGTAAAAAGGCTTAAAATACAATGCAAAAGCAATCATTTGTACCACTATTGAACTATAAACTAGACCCCAATACCCCCAATTTAACCAACCAAAAAATAGTTGGGTGAATGCAACCAAAATGCTTACGATAATTTTAATTGATGATATTATTTTAAACGACCCTTCTTTTGTTAACGCAACTAACATCAAGTTTGTAAGTGCCGCAAAAAAAGCATAGACAGGTAAGCTCCAGAACCATCCATTTTTAATTTTGCAATGAAAAACTTGAACAAATAAATCATTAAAAATAAATAAACCAATTGATGCAATAGTACAAATTGCAAATAATACGAACACACTGAGCAAAACACTATTTATTCGCTCTTTATCATTTTTGGAGGAATAGATAGAAGCATCATAGTTCAAAAATCCAATAACAACAAGCAATAATGCAGAGGTTTTAAAAAATTCATATTGTCCAAATTCCGCAGGAGAATAAACTCTGGTTAAGATTGGTGTTACTCCAATTAAAATTGCTTGAGCAAAAATTTCACTACCGGCCAAAGCCGTGAAATTTTGGATATACTGTGAATTTTGAATTTTATTAAATACTCTTTGCAATGGATCGGAAAATGAATGTCACCTACCTATTATTCTTTATTAATAAACCCATCGACTTATTGCTTTTGTGAATTCTCAATGACATTATAAAAATAAGCGTTGGAAACACCCGCATAGCAAACAGCGAATTGGACGACGATAATCCAAAAAAGATTAAAACCAAAACTACAGGATACCAAATCCGGTGTTGATCAAATGAACTTGAAATTAACTCATAAGTCATTAGTAAAGAAATAATTAAAGATAAAATACCGCCGTAAAGCAAAGACGATAATAGATAATTATGTGGATTGTCCTCTAAATTCCCAGAAAAACTTCTACCCATTATTTTCAAATATTCAAATCCACTACCGAAAATCGTTTCTAAACCAGTTCTCTCTGAAAAATAATTTAAGCTCCAAGCAAATCTACTAGTACGCTCATTTTCACCTTGGAGCACCTCCTTTAAGGTAAGTACCCTAGTAATGCCCTGATCAAATAAATCAGTAGATAAAAGATACTCTGAAACCTCGCCCCAATAATTACCTATGAAAAAAATCATTGCAATAGGTATAAACAGAGTAGTAACAAGCGTTATTTGCTTACGGGCACTAAATATTTGATTTGAATATGCTAAACAAAACAATATAAATCCACTCATTAAAACCCCTCTTCGAGATCCACTTAATAATATGGACAGTATGATTATTCCAACGGTCAAAATATATAGGAACTTAAATAGGTTTTTTGTATTCTTTTTAAATAAACCAATAGACAATAAGGCTCCTATAGTTAGTCCCAAAGAATACACATTATAATCAGTACTTAACGACGAACCCGACAAAAGTTGATTTTCGTAATAATACGAATTCAAATACCTGCCTGATAAAATATTTACATATTTTAAAAAGCCCATTAAGGCTGAAATACAACAACCAAAAAAAACGATATTTCTGACATATACATGAAAAAGGCCATAATAGACTTGGCCCTGTCTTATCTGATAAACCAATAGAGCCCCGAACATCGTCCACCACAGTATATTTAAAGACTCATTTGTGCTTTGTTGATAAAATTCCTCGCCCAGGAAATGTTGTAAAGTAAAAATTAAACAACTTAGCGAATACCAGATAATCAACTGCATATTACTTTTAGTTAATCCATTATAAACTTTTTGCTTAATATTGAGATTAAATATTGACCAAAGAAAATAAAAATAAAAACACCAAACAACCTTAAATGAAACGGATTGTCCAAATGACATTTCTAATATACATAATGAAAATATGATTGCTGGCAAAAGTGTTTTAATATGCAGGCCGAACATAGAGTTTACTGTAATTGTTCAGGTAAGTGATTTTCTATGATATAATTGGCTATTGCCAACGATGCAGTTGCCCCGGGTGAAGGTGCGTTAAGCACGTGAATTTGATTCCCCTTTCGAATTACCCTAAAGTCCATTAGCAAATTGCCTCCCCTATCCACAGCCTGAGCGCGTACCCCTGCGGTACCTTTTTCCAACATATAATCTTCAATCCCGGGGATCATTACTTTAGCTTTTGAAATAAAGGCCTTTTTAGAAAGGGACGAAGCAAACTCACCCATAGCAAAAGAAAAATTTCTTCGTAGAAAATTAAGAAAACCAATATACGTTAAGCTTTCCCAAGCATCTATCAAACTTATATCTGTATTTGAATACCCTTCGCGCTTTAACGCCAAAACGGCATTAGGTCCTACCTCCCGTTCTCCTGAGATCATTCGTGTAAAGTGAATTCCCAAAAATGGGTATTGAATGTCTGGAAACGGATAAATCAAATGATTTACCACATGGTTGAATTCATGCCTAAATTTTAGGTATTCTCCTCTAAAGGGCACAATACGCAACGGTCCCGTATGATACGTTAAATTTTTAAATGTTCTATCCGAGTGTAAACCTGTACAACTTATTAGAAAATCAAACTCGGATAAGCCCTCCTTTGTTTCTATCCTTACTTTACCACTTGGCATTAGATTTAAACGATCTATGCGACTACTGAACTTAACCTCAGAGCCTAGCTGTATGATCAATTCAATCAGTTTTTGCATCACTGCCTTGTAATCAACTATCCCTTCTTCTGGAACCAATAAAGTCTCTTCTGCTCGAACATTAGGTTCACGAATTCGCAAAGCTTCTTTACTTAAGAAAATCAATCCTTTTAAACCGTTGGCATTTCCTCTTTTGGCTAATTGGCGAAGCGTATCAACTTGCCTTATTGAGGTTGCCAGTACCACCTTTCCACATATCTCATGGCTAATTTCATACTGACGACAAAAGTTTGTCATTGCTCGAATTCCCTCAACAGCAAGTTTCGCCTTTAAGGAACCAGGGGTATAATATAAACCACAATGCAATACACCGCTATTCCTGCCTGATTGATGAAAACCCGGACCCTCTTCTTTTTCAAATACGGTGACTTTTAAATGAGGAAATTTGAGAAGCAACTTATAGGCAGTTGTTAATCCAATTATTCCATCCCCTATGATTGCTTTTCGTTTATTTGACATTTATGACACTTGAGAATCGGGCAATACTTAAGCAATGTTGCCGTATTTATAAATTCGCTCTATAATTTCCACTATTTTTAATCCTTCTAAGGCATTGGTAGTTATAGTATCTCTTTGGTTTATGACATTCACAACATTTTCAATCACATAATTATGATTCTGTGCAGAACCTTTGTATGCGCCGTAATCATTCCCTGGATTTGTTGGGGCAAGTTCGGGCATTTGGTAGTTTTTGACATGACAATATTCAATCTTATCCATATACTGGCCGCCGATTTTAACAGCGCCATTTTCTGCAATAATTGTCATACTGCTTTCAAGGTTCTTATCCCATACCGATGTTGAGAAATTTAAGGCTCCGCTCCCTCCGTTCAAAAAATCGAATGTCACAAAACCAGAGTCTTCAAACTGTGTCAATTCACTGTGATTAAAATCATAAAAGCGGCTTCGTATATTGTTAATGTCTCCAAACAACCAGTAAAGAATGTCAATAAAGTGAGAAAATTGAGTAAATAAGGTGCCTCCATCGAGTTCTTTATTTCCGTGCCAACTTCCGGGTTTATAATAGCGATCGTCTCGATTCCAATAGCAATTAAGTTGAACCATGTATATTTTACCCAATTGACCATTTTCCACCATTTCTTTAATCCATACGGAAGGTGGTGAATATCGATTCTGCATCACCGCAAAAACTTGTTTGTGCACCTGAAGTGCTTTAAAAATAACTTTTTCGGCATCTGATTTTGTAAGCGAAAGCGGTTTTTCAATGACAACGTGTTTGCGATAATCTAAGGCCATCAATGAATGCTCACAATGGAGCCCGTTGGGCGTTGCAATATTCATTACTTCGATTTCTGGATGTGCATTAAGCATATCAAACAATGTCGAGTAAAAAGGAACTTCAAAGTGATCAATTTTCAACTTTTCCTTTGGTAATACATCGCAAAGTGCTACGAGATTTGATTCTGAATTACGCTGAATCATTTCAGCGTGTCTTTTGCCTATATGGCCGCATCCAATAACTGCAAAATTGACTTTTTTCATTTATTTGATATTTTTTGTGCTTGATTATTAATTAGTTTATATTCGTCATGGCTCTCGGGGCACTCGGCCAATCCATCGTTTTCAAACTCCAATCTATGTCCGTATTCACTCATCCAGCCCATTTGACGTGCTGGATTTCCTACAACCAGAGCATAATAAGGAACGGTCTTTGTGACAACTGCTTCAGCTCCGATGAATGCGAATACGCCGATGTCGTGACCGCATACAATGGTGGCATTAGCGCCTATTGTCGCGCCTTTGCCTACATGGGTCTTGGCGTATTCTGATCTTCTGTTGACCGCGGAACGTGGGTTGATGACATTGGTGCACACGCAAGATGGGCCGAGAAATACGTCGTCATCACAAGTCACACCCGTGTAAAGGCTGACGTTGTTTTGGATTTTGACATTTTTGCCTAGAACCACCTCTGGCGAGATTACCACATTCTGACCGATGTTGCACTTCTCGCCTATTCCACAATTGGGCATGATGTGGATGAAGTGCCAAATTTTAGTGCCTTCCCCTATTTGACACCCCTCATCGACCACTGCTGTTTCATGCGCAAAGTAGCTCATATTTTATCTTCAAAAATTCAGCTACCCCCTGTATTATTTCATCTTGAACCTCAGAAGTCATCTCCGTATGAATGGGCAAAGAAATCACCGATGCACATAATCTTTCTGAAACCGCTAAATCTTCGGCGCATCGGCTTATTGAACGAAATACTTCCTGATGATGAAGCGGAATAGGATAGTAAATCATAGACGGAATGCCCTTGCCTTGCAAATAGTCCTTCAAGTCATCTCGGACCGCCGGTGGAACCACCAGTGTATATTGGTGAAATACATGGGTACAGAATGGGGAGCGACCAGGTGTCTGAATAGGTCTGATCGATCGGAAAGCGTCGTCGTAATACGCGGCCACTTCTTGCCTAGCCTGGCAGTATTCATCGAGATGCTTCAGCTTAACGTCCAATTTGGCCACCTGAACAGTATCGAGCCTTGAATTCACGCCTAAGACCTTGTAGACATACTTTTTAACTTGGCCGTGGTTCGCAATCATTCGAACGGTCTCCGCTAATTCTTCATTGTTGGTGAATAATGCGCCCCCATCGCCTTAGCGCCCTAAATTCTTGGATGGAAAAAAGGAAGTGCGACCTATGTGGCCTATGGTCCCCGCTTTTTGTTTTCGGCCATCAGCAAAGTGGTAGTCGACGCCCAATGCCTGGGCTGTATCTTCAATGACAAACAGATTATTGCGGTGTGCTATGTCCATTACGGCATCCATATTGGCGCATTGGCCAAATAGATAAACCGGCACTATGGCCTTTGTTTTAGGGGTTATTGACCATTCAACCTGCTCAATCGATAGGTTGAATGTATCGGGCTCAACATCCACCAAAACAGATGTTAGGTGCAACAGCCCTATGACTTATGCCGTAGCAACATAGATGAAAGCTGGCACAATCACTTCATCGCCCGGCTCTAATCCCAATGCCATCATGGCAATTTGAAGTGCATCCGTGCCATTGGCGCAAGGAATAACCTGCGCACCACCCAAATAATTCGACAAATTTTGTGCAAAAGACTGCACTTGAGGCCCATTAATGATATTCGCTTCTGAAATAACGCTCAGAATGGACTGATCGACTTCCGCTCGGATTCTTCGGTATTGACCTTTCAGGTCAACCATTTCTATTTTCATAGGTCTATTCTGTTCAAAACATTATTTTTAATCGGATGGATAACAGCTCCCTGTAGCTTATGCTTGAGATTTCCCCTATCCCGGTGTGCTGCACCACCTACTCTTCAATTTGCTTACCAGCCAAGTAGGTTAAGGTCTTTTTCCTACGCAGGCCGACTATTAACATCATCCAATTCTCACACCACCCCCCTCGTATCCACCAAAGCCATGGATTTAGCAGCGATGCCTTTGTAGTCCAAACCACTATGGTCGGTTACCACCACCACAGCATGGCATTGCTGGAACAATTCATCGCTCAGGGGAGTCGAGTGGAGGGGTAAATGAGGAATCTCCGTATGCCCATCATCGGCAATCGCCGGACAATACGGATCGTGGTAAAGAACCACGGCACCTCGCTCCTGCAGGATGCGAATAATATCCAGGGCAGGCGATTCCCTCAGGTCATCAATGTCCTTCTTGTACGCGATGCCCAGGATCAAAACGCGAGATCCCTTAAGGGACAATCCCTGTTCGTTGAGAGCCAACGCCACCTTGTTCACGGTGTATTCAGGCATCTCGGCGTTGATCTCCGAGGCCAAATCAATCATGCGGGTCTTGAACGAAAAATTCCGCATTCTCCATGACAAATAATGCGGGTCCAGAGGTATGCAATGCCCCCCCAGACCGGGTCCCGGGGTAAACTTCATAAAACCAAAGGGCTTGGTCGCCGCGGCTTCAATAACTTCCCAAACACTAATCCCCAGCTTGTCACAGACCATGCTCAATTCGTTGGCCAGCGCAATATTGATCATCCGAAAGGTATTCTCATACACCTTGACCAATTCCGCCGCCTCGGTATTCTCCACCGGTACCATGCGGTCAAAGACCTGTGCATACAAAGCCATGCCCGCATCCTTGCAGGCCGACGTGATACCGCCCAAAACCTTGGGTGTGTTCTTGGTATGCCAGCGTTCGTTGCCCGGATCCACCCGCTCCGGCGAGAAGCAAAGAAAGAAATCCACGCCCACCTTCATCCCCGTCTTCTCCAGGATCGGTAGCATCAAATCCCGAGTCGTCCCTGGGTAGGTCGTGCTCTCCAAGATGATGAGCTGACCGGAACGCAAGCGAGGTACAATCACCTCGGTCGCCGCCACCACATATGAAAGGTCCGGGTCTTTGATTTTATTAAGCGGTGTTGGAACACAAATCGAGATCGCCGAGCATTCTGCCAAGCGCTCAAAGTCCGTCGTAGCCTCCACCAATCCTTGCTGCACCAGCGGGGCCAGCCTTGGAGTAGGGATATCTTTGATATGGCTATGGCCCGCATTGATTCCATCGCATACCGCACGACTCACATCCAAGCCCAAAACCCGGTACCCCGCCTCCGCAAAGACGGTGGCCAAAGGCAAACCCACATAGCCCAGGCCAATAATACCGATGCGGACCTGTTGGGGATCAAATGAATTTTCTGGCATAGGATTTATTTACTTTACCCTTAGGGCAACAATTTCTTCCACCAGGCCTTCTGCTTGCGGGGGCCTTCGTCTTCGTAGTAGCCGTAGCCATACCCGTATCCGTAACCATACCCGTAACCGTAGCCGTACCCGTATCCGTACCCGTAGCCATACCCGCCGTACCCATACCCGTACCCGTAACCATACCCGTAACCGTAGGCGGTTTCGATCTTGTAATCGTTGACCACAATGCAGGC
>Ga0194116_10002621_pt1 | contig 22950 bp, 15 predicted proteins | sample TA2MahsurfametaG_4_FD_148617 | JGI IMG/M metagenome (GOLD analysis project Ga0194116, IMG submission 148617) | Freshwater microbial communities from Lake Tanganyika, Tanzania - TA2015008 Mahale S9 surface | ecosystem: Environmental > Aquatic > Freshwater > Lake | place: Tanzania: Lake...
GTTGGTTCCCAGTTGGTTTGAATGTATAATGTGTCATTTAAAAATGAAGGACACTCAGGTGTATTTACAAATGCTTCCATTGTAAACAAATCAGAAACAGCGTTGCCAACGATTGCGCCAGTAACATCTAAAATGTCAATGTTGATGACAGTGTTGGTTTGATCGGCACTTCCGTTGTTTTTGTAAATAACACCTACAACCATTCCACCATCAGCAGCAAAAACACGTTGTTCAAAAGGTGTTACACGGTATTCCCAAATATTGAAAACATCTCCGTTGGTTACTTGTAAAATTTCAAGATCATTAACAGAAGAATTGTCAAAAATTGAAATATCATCAATACCCCAGAAATAGTGGCTGTAACCTGCAGCTACCGCTGTGTTGTAACCCCAACGAACAAGTACATTCGGCTGTCCGGCGGCAGCACATGAAATGTCAACAGTAGTTGTTAAGTTTCCAGAAAATGAGTTTGCGCTAGGAACAAAGCTTCCTTGAGCAGGAAAAACGGTCCAGTTGTTACCACCATCTGTAGAAACTTCTAGAGTTAGTGGAGATGCAAAAAAACAGCAATAACGGAAATACTGAGACCATTCAACAACTACAGAACTTAATGCACTGCAATCAATAGAAGGAGTAGACATAGATCCTGACACATCTTCAACACCGTTCGAGATTGGTGTGTTGTATAAATCACAGTCGAAAATAGCCCATCCGTTCGCTGCAGTTGGAGACGCAAGTGCAGGAATAGTTGTAGAGAATTCACCACCTGGAGAGTTCGCATTAGCAATCATCCAAATCGGAGTTGTTCCGCTATCTTCAGTAGTCATATCACCGAAACCAGAAGAGAAATCTTGGCTGTATACAACAATACGATCAGTATTCTGAGTGGTTGCGGCAGAATTTGAATTGTGAGCCGAAATAGCCATTTCAGCTGCAGTCGGTGCTTTTGGAGAGAAAGGAGTCTGATTGTCTGTAGAAAGCGGATTAATTTGCGCTTGCGTGAACAATGCAGTAGAAACCATTCCCGCAAGGGTAAATAATTTTTTCATGCGTTTAGATTTAGTTTTATGGTTTGCAAGGTAATTGATTTTAATAAAAAAATCCCGCACAATGGCGGGATTTTTTTTCAGATTGACTCTATTATTTTACAGTCATTTTCTTCGTTAGGCTGTTATTACCTGCAGTTAATGTGTAAGTATAAACACCTGCACCAAGAGCGTTGGTGTTGATGGTGATCATATTCTTACCTGCTGGACGAATTCCTTCGTTAGAAACAGAAACAACACGACCAGTCAAATCACGAACGGTTAATGTAACACGCTCATTGCTTGGAAGGTTGTAAGAAATAGTAGTGTTTCCGTTACTTGGATTCGGAATGTTTTGTCCCAATTCAAATGCAGAAGCTGCGGCTGAAAGGTTGTTTACTGATAAGGTCTCATCAGAGTTCAAACGAACCATTGGAATAGACAATGTAGCACCCCAAGTTCCGTCGAAGAACCAAGAAGTTACCCACTCGTTACTTCCAGAAACTGGAATACGCGTGTTAGCCACACAAGACACAACAGCTAGATATACGTTGTCTGCATTTAAAGTTACTGCATTAGCGAATGGTAAGTGAACGAAGTTCGCTTCACCAACACTGTTTAAGTCAGCGTCTTGGATAGTGTATTCGATTGTTTCAACTCCTAAGTCAGTGAAAATTGGGTCACCTGAAGCTGCATCGAATCCTTCGAATAAATAGATGCGTCCAATGATTGGATCACCAGCAGTAGATCCAGCACCAATTGCAACATCAATTGCACCGAAATCATCATCAGCATAAATATCAAACAAATTACCAAATTCGAAGTCTGTTGTTGGACCGAAGAACGCCTGTGCAGCGTTGAAGTCACGACCATATTCGAACTGCGTCATTTCAATGGTTGCAGAACCAGCATTGTTTGTTAAATCATCATCACCGCTTGCAGAAGTTGCCGTAGCGTTGATTTGAATAGTTCCTGTTGCAGATGGTACGAAAGTAGTTGCAACTGAAATGGTGTCCTTGTCTAAAGAAAGGAAGTTCGCAGAAGTTTGAGCACCAGCGAATGGTGATCCAGCAACGGCAGTACCGTTGAAAGTAACTTCGTAGTTTACTGTTGCATCAACTTGGTCATTAGAACCACCGTTGAAAATGACTGTTGTAGCTTTAACTGCGCTTGCTTGAGTCAATGGAATACGGTTGTAATCCCAGAAACCTAGACCAAATGTGGCCTGATTCCAGTCGCCCACTTTTGTTTTGCTCACGCGAACATCATAAGCAGGTAATTCACCAACTACAATGTTGTCAACTGCAAAACCTGAAGCCCAAGAACCATTGTCAGTCCACTGCCAACGGAAAGTCACTGAAGACTGACCAGAAAGATCGTAAACTGGAACAATCAAAGACTGCCAGAAATCTTGATCAATTGGGAATACATCAATGTTTGCACCAGTATCGTCAACTCCGATTGGTACAATATTCCAAGTGGCACCACCATCTGTTGAAGCTTGCAATGTAGCATCGCCACCACCGAAGTTTTGATCGTGGAAAATATCAAAAGAAACCACAATGTTTGTTGCAGCAGAAAAGTCCAATGTTGGAGATTGAATGTAAACGTCATCCATTGCACAGTCACATGGCGGAGCATCATCATTTGCACCTGCAAACTTGTTACCCGCAATGTTTGGTACTGGCCAGTAACCACCTGCATTGGCTGATGTAGCGTTGTTTGTTTTGAAAGCGTTACCCGTAGAATTGTCCTGCTGAGTAACTTGGTTCGTAGACCATCCTGAAGGCAATGCAGCAGGAACGTTTCCTGGTACCGCTTGGAAATCTTCAGTTAATAAAGTAACACGGTTTTCCCAATTCATTCCTGAAAATTCAGCGTGACGAGAAACCATAGGCGAAACCTCACTGCGAGTGAAGGTCTTGCGATTTGGAGTGTTTTGTACGTTCCATTGCGCAATAGAAGTTGCTGCAATAGCACTGAAAACACCAATCATGTAAAGTTTTTTCATGTGATTAAAATTTAGTTTCAATAATACAGGCGAATATACTAAAAAATATAGTCGAACGCCAAATAGAAATTTGTCACTTTTGTTGTGATTTTTTCAATTCTACCCGCTTCGCAATTTGAATACTTAATTCATATAGAAGCAAGATGGGCAGTGATACTAAAAGTTGACTTGTAACGTCTGGAGGAGTAATAATAGCTGCAATAATGAGGTTAATGACAAAAGCGTGTCTTCTATATTTTTTAAGAAAAGCAGAACTTACCAATCCAATTTTGGCAAGAAAATAAACCAACACGGGTAACTGAAAAACCAATCCGGTACCCAAAACCAATGTGGTGCATAGTTTTAAATACGAGACAATTGTTGAATTGACTGCCACATCTCCGAATGTGAAACTTCCTAAAAATTGAATCGAAAGTGGAGAAAGAACATAATAACCAAATAAGGCCCCACTGAAGAAAAGCACGGAAACGTAAAAAACGATTCCTCTTACAGCCTGAATCTCGTTTTGTCGCAATCCCGGTTTGATGAACATCCAAATTTGATGAAAAATATATGGGAAAGCCAATACAATTCCGCCAATGATAATAACCAACATGTAGGCGGAGAAGTTTCCACCCATGGTTGTGCTCTGCAATTGGAATTGGGCAGGCTTCAGGCATAGCGTATCGCCTAAACCTGAACTGTTACCCAACCAACAAAAAAATTCGTAGGTTGGGAACCATTCAAATCGAGGTGCCATAATAATGTTGTCTATCACAAAATCGTCGAAAATGATGATGACTGTTACACCAATGAGCATAGCAACCACTATTCGAAAGAGACGCTTGCGCAACTCTTCCAAGTGGTCAAGAAAACTCATATTTTTCTCTTCGCTGCTCATTTAATTCCTGCGCTCAAAATGTCATGTATGTGAATGAATCCAACAGGTTTGTTTTGTTCTTTCACGACCAGTTGATTGATTTTTTTTACCTCCATCATGCGATAGGCTTCAACTGCCAATGCCTCTTTGTCTATGTGAGATGGATTGGGATTGAGTAAATCTGAAGCACGCACCTGATCTAAGTTGATGGATGAATTCTTCTCAATGAATCTTCGAACATCACCATCTGTTATAATTCCTTGGGTTTGGTCTTCTTCAATTACAAGTGTAGCTCCAACTCGTTTGCCTGAAATTTCAATAAGAACCTCATGAAGGTTACTATTTAATTTCACTTGGGCTAATGAATTTTTTCTCATCAAATCTCCCACTCGTGTGAAAAGGTTTTTTCCAAGCGCACCTCCGGGGTGGTGTTTGGCAAAATCTTCACTTTTAAAATTCCGCGCGGTCATGAGGGCCACAGCAAATGCATCACCAACAGCAAGCTGCAATGTAGTGCTTACAGTGGGTGCTAAATTATTCGGACAGGCCTCTTTCTCCATTGGAGTTTGAATAAACACGTGTGCATTTTCCGATAAATGACTACTTGTATTCGTTCCAACCCCTACAATAAAGGCGCTGCGCAGCTTCAAAAGATTGATGAGAAATTGTATTTCCGGTGAATTCCCACTCTTGGATAGACAAAAGACTAAAGCATCATCAGGTACTAGCCCAAGATCTCCGTGAATAGCCTCTGCTGCATGCAGGAATTGAGCGGGTTGACCCGTGCTGTTGAATGTTGCAACCCATTTTTGTGCAATGATTCCACTCTTACCTATGCCTGTAACCACCACGGGGCGGCCACTCAGAATTTCATGAATGACTTTTGAGTATTCGTTGCCGCTAAATTCTGACAGCTGTTGCAATGCATGGGCCTCAGTGGCAAGAGTGGTACGTATGGTGTTTATTAAATCCAACGAGCGAAAATTTCACGGCAAATATGCGACGAAATCAAAGATATTCATTGAAAAAAGTTGCTTGTAAGAATATTTGGAAAGGACCAAGAAATAGCGTTAATTTCGTTAATGATTTTTTAACGATTAAACCAAATTGTTATTCGTGTGTTTTCAATACAGATAGATTAATATGGTCATTACAGATATTTCACCAAAAAATGCACTGAAGCAATTTTTTGGTTTTTCGAATTTTAAAGGTCTTCAAGAGAGTGTCATTGATAGTGTTCTTAGTGGAAGAGACACGTTTGTGATTATGCCAACTGGTGGCGGTAAATCATTGTGTTACCAATTGCCCGCTTTAATGTCAGAAGGAACTGCCATTGTTGTCTCTCCGCTCATCGCACTTATGAAAAATCAAGTCGATGCCATGCGAGGGTTCTCAAATGAAGACGGAATTGCACATTTCCTAAACTCATCACTAAACAAAACCGAAATAACAAAGGTCAAGAAGGAAATGCTCAGCGGAAAGACCAAGTTGCTCTATGTGGCACCGGAGTCATTGACAAAAGAGGAGAACATTGAGTTTTTGAAATCGTGTAAAATTTCTTTCGTAGCTATTGATGAAGCACACTGCATTTCAGAGTGGGGCCATGATTTTCGTCCAGAGTATCGACGTCTTAAAACCATTATACAGCAAATAGCTGATGTGCCTATTATGGCACTCACTGCAACGGCAACCCCGAAGGTTCAGCATGACATTCAGAAGAATTTGGGAATGCTCGATGCTGCAGTATTCAAATCCTCATTCAACAGAGCAAATCTATACTATGAAATAAAGCCCAAGTTGAATGTGATGAAACAGATGATCCAATTCATTAAGGGCCACTCGGGGAAAAGTGGTATTGTGTATTGTTTGTCAAGAAAGAAAACTGAAGAGATAGCGGAACTCTTAATTGCAAATGGTATTAAAGCATTGCCGTATCATGCCGGAATGGATAGTCACCAACGGAACGATGTTCAAGATAAATTTTTGATGCAAGATGTTGATGTTATCGTAGCCACAATTGCGTTCGGTATGGGAATAGATAAGCCAGATGTGCGTTTTGTTATTCATCATGATATTCCAAAAAGCCTAGAGAGCTATTATCAAGAAACGGGAAGGGCTGGAAGAGATGGTGGCGAAGGACATTGCTTGGCATTTTATTCTCCTAAAGACGTGGAGAAATTAGAAAAGTTTCTGCATGGGAAACCAGTAGCCGAACAAGAGATAGGTATGCAATTGTTGCACGAAGTAATGGCATATGCAGAAACCGCTATGAGTCGGAGGAAATATTTGCTTCATTATTTTGGCGAAGAGTGGGATGAAGTTACCGGCGAAGGAGCAAACATGGATGACAATTCCAGAAAACCGAAAGATACATTTAACGGTAAGGAATCAATAGAACTCATTTTAAAAACCATCAAGGAATTTAAAGAAACACACAAGGCGAAATTTATTTGCAATGTCTTAGAAGGTCAGAAAAACAGTGAAGTGGTCACCTATAAGGCAGATAAAAGTTCATTGTTTGGAGCGGGTAAGCATGAAAGTGAAAAGTTCTGGAATGCAGTTATTCGACAAATGCTTGTTTTGAATTTAATTCGAAAAGAAATAGAGACCTATGGTACTCTGAAAATCACTGAGGAAGGAAAGATTTTTTTGAAATCACCATATGATTTAAAATTGGTTCGTGAAGAGGAAATAGGTGAAGTAGATGATGACTTTGATGCAACAGGAGTGAAAGGCGCTGGATCAGGAGCTGCAGATGAATTGCTGTTTAAGATGCTTCTGGAATTACGTTTGAAAGTTTCGAAGGAAAAATCCTTGCCTCCGTATGTGATTTTTTCAGAGCCATCTCTGGAGGAAATGGCGTCAAATTACCCCATTACTTTCGATGAGTTATCACACGTAGGCGGGGTAGGAAAGGGGAAGGCAATGAAATTTGGAAAGCCATTCATTGACCTAATTGCTAAGTACGTTGAAGAAAATGAGATTGTACGTCCTGAGGATTTTGTAATGAAAAGTGCTCACACCAAGAGTGGGCACAAAATTCAAATTATTCAGAACATTGACAAAAAAATTCCGCTCAATGATATTGCAAAAGGATTGGGTAAATCATACCGTGATTTGTTAGATGAAATTGAAACCATTGTTCATGCGGGTACGAAACTTCAAATCAATTATTTCATTGATGACGAAATAGACGAAGACGCACAAGAAGAAATTATGGAATATTTCATGCAGTCGGAAACCGATGATCTTCGCGAAGCAGAAGTGTATTTCGATGGCGATTACGAAGAAGATGAACTTCGACTCATGCGCATTAAATTTCATTGTGAAGTGGGAAATTAACTCCCACTTCTTTAGAAGCAATATTCTTCCGCTTGAATGAGGGCGTCAGCAATTTTTCTTCTAGCATCTTTTACATTGTGAGCCTCCGTTCTCGTGAATCTACGCAGTCCCATCAGCATCATGCGTTGCTCATCTCCTTCTGTAAACGCATAAAGCGCATCTTTTCCGCATTTATGAATGCGATCTCCAAGATCTACTACCAAGGTCTTCATCATTTCCAATTGAACATCTGAATTTTCCGGTTGTGATTCAAATCTCTTTTGAGTGCGCAATACAGTACTTTCAGCAATGTAAGTGAACATGCACATGTCCGCTATGTTCATGAGTATTTCCTGTTCTTTAGCAAGCTGCATCATTAATTTCTGAGCAGCACTTCCTGCAATCATGAGTACACTTTTTTTGAATCCTTCTACAAAATTCAAATAGCGTTCAAACACATTTTCACTAGGTTCAGAAAAGTCTGGAATTGACATAAGTTCATTGGCAACATTCATGGCGGGGCCCATTAAGTCCAATTCACCTTTCATTGCTTTTTTCAATATCATATCCACTGTAAGCATACGATTGATCTCATTTGTTCCCTCGAATATGCGATTAATTCGAGAATCGCGATATGCACGTTCTACCATAGATTCCGCGCTGTATCCCATGCCTCCGAAAATTTGCACAGACTCATCTACAACGAAGTCTAGGGTTTCACTTCCATACACTTTTAACATGGCACATTCTGGAGCGAACGAGGCTATACCTTTCAGTACAGCCGCATTTTTCTCTACACCATTTTTCTTCAAATCTTCTATGGCATCGTCAATGTTTTGTGTGGCACGATAAAGGGCACTTTCCAGGGCATAAGAACGAATTGCCATTTCACCGAGTTTCGATTTTATAGCTCCATATTTAGAGATTGATCGTCCGAATTGATTTCGGGCCAAAGCATATTTTACCGCTTCAGTAATGCATCCTTTTGCCCCGCCAAGAACCCCACCTGCAAGTTTAATTCTTCCAATATTTAATATGTTGACTGCTATTTTGAAACCATTCCCTCTTTCGCTCAACATATTCTCAGTAGGCACAACAACTTGGTTAAAAAACACCTGTCTCGTTGATGAACCTTTGATTCCCATTTTTTTCTCTTCGGCATTCAACTCAATACCTGCCATGTCTTTTGAAAGTAGGAAAGCGGTTAAGTTTTCATCGTTATCAATTTTAGCGAACACGGTAAATAGATCAGCAAAACCGGCATTGGTTATCCACATTTTTTGACCTGAAATCACATAATTTTTTCCGTCTTCAGAAAGGACTGCTTTTGTTTTTCCACTGTTTGCGTCACTGCCCGATTCAGGTTCTGTTAAACAATAACAAGCTAACCATTCACCGGTTGAGAGTTTCGATGCAAAGGCTTTGCGTTGCTCTGCATTTCCATAATAGAGAACGGGAAGGGTTCCTATACCTGTATGCGCGCCGTAGGCTACCGAAAAGGAGTAGCCTGCTCCAAGGGATTCGGTAACCAGCATGGATGTTTTGAAATCCATGCCAAGCCCATTCAGATCTTCTGGAACAGAGACTCCGAGTAGACCAAGTTCGCCTGCCTTTTTCAAGATACTCGGCATTAATCCTTCTTCCAGTGCATCAATGCGTTCAATGTTCGGTATGATTTGTTGAGAAACGAAGTCATCACACGTTTTTTTCATCATGATTTGTTCTTCACTCCATTCCTCTGGAATAAAAACTTCAGAAATTGTTGTCTTACGAATTAAAAATTCTCCGCCTGTAATTGCTTTCATAATGAGTTATAATTTTTCAAATACACCAGCAGCACCTTGACCTGTGCCTACACACATGGTTACTACTCCGAATTTTTTTTTGTTTTGTTGAAGTGCGTTTATTAATTGTATTGAAAGTTTGGTTCCTGTGCATCCCAATGGATGTCCTAGGGCAATGGCTCCCCCGTAAATATTTACTTTAGATTCGTCTAATGCTAATTCACGAATTACAGCAAGACTCTGAGATGCGAAAGCTTCATTCAATTCGTAATAATCAATATCTGCCTGGGTAAGTCCTGCCTCTTTCAACGCCTTTGGAACAGCGTAAATGGGACCTACTCCCATGATTCGCGGCGCAAGCGCCGCTACCGAGTAACTTCTCAGTTGTGCAATGGGAGTTAGGTTGTTTTTTTTCATGAATTCTTCAGAGCAAACCATTACAAAAGCGGCACCATCACTGGTTTGCGATGAATTGCCTGCTGTAACTACACCATTGTTTGCAAAAACGGGTTTTAATTGGCTCAATGCCTCTATGCTGGTGTTACTTCTTGGACCTTCATCTCGGTCACAAACTATTTTTTGAACCTGCCGTTTTTCCTTTTCATCGAGGAAAATTTGCTCAACTTCTACAGGTGCAACGCGATCCAATAAAGTTCCGTTTGATAAAGCAGCAACCGCTTTTTGATGTGATTGGTAAGAGAAAAAATCTTGGTCTTCCCGACTTACATTGAATTCTTTCGCCACAGCTTCTGCTGTAAGTCCCATTCCCCAATACCAATCTGGATGTTCCCTTGCAACCTTGGCGTTCGGAACAATTCTCCATCCACCAAAAGGAATGGATGACATGCATTCAACCCCGCCAGCAATAATACAATGAGCCATGCCTGCGTTGATTTTTGCTGTGGCAATCGCAATTGTTTCCAATCCACTTGAGCAATATCTATTGACCGTCATTCCCGGTACTTGATCGGTTTGAAGACCCATCAGGGAAATCATGCGTCCAATGTTCAAGCCCTGCTCTGCCTCTGGAGTGGCATTGCCTACAATGACATCATTGATAGTTTCTTTATCTATTTGCGGAAAATCTTGCATGAGTCTTTGTATGACTTGAGCCGCTAAGTCATCAGGTCGTAAATGTTTGAACATGCCTTTGGGCGCTTTGCCAACGGCTGATCTATATCCTCCAACTATGTATGCTTTCATCTGATTTAATTCCTTAAAATTTTTCCTGTTTTCAATAAACTTTGCATTCTTTCCAATGACTTGCGTTGCATGCAAAGCTCTAAGAATGTTTTACGCTCCAGTTCCAATAAATAATCTTCACTCACCTTTGTTGGAGTTGATAAATCTCCCCCGCAGAGCACAAATCCAAGTTTTTCAGATATGAATTGGTCATGTTCAGAGATGTAATTTCCGCTGCGCATGGTATTCGCGCCAGCATAGACCAGTCCTAATCCCTCATTGCCAAGAACTAAAATGTCTTTTCTTTTTTTCGGCGGCAAATAACCTTTATCTGCCATGCGAAGACAAACTTCCTTGGCTCTATGTAGTTGATGCGCTCGACTTATAATAACTTCATCTTTTTTAGAGTCAAGGTACCCCAGATTAAATGCTTCATGCGCGCTGGTGGCCACTTTCGCTTGACCAATGGTTAAAAACCGATTTCGAATAACATTCGTTCGAAGATCACCTTCACGCATTTCGTCGCTTGCACGTAGTGCGAATTCTTTTGTGCCAGCTCCACCTGGTATAACTCCAACACCCATTTCAACCAATCCCATGTATGTTTCAGCGTGAACCACAGCGGCATCTGCATGCATGGTAAGTTCACACGCTCCCCCAAGTGTAAGTTGATGTGGGGCTACAACAACGGGTATATTGCAATGTCTGATACGCATAACCGTGTTTTGAAAATACCGAATGGCCATGTCTAACTCTTCATATTCCTGCTCTACGGCAAACATGAATATCATTCCAACATTTGCTCCGGCGCTAAAGTGTTCCGTGTTGTTGTATATGACTAATCCGCGGTAATCCGATTCTGCCAAATCAATGGCTTTGTTAATTCCGGCCAGTACTTCACCTCCTATGGTGTTCATTTTGGTATTCCAAGAAAGTGCAATGATTCCATCTTCAATATTGCGAATGCTGCAAGCACTGTTTTTCCAAATGATCTCCTGATAGGATTCTAATTTTCGAGTTTGTGGATTCGAATCTATGGTTTCATATGCCTGATGTATGGGTATATACTGTGATTCTCTTTTATATATTGAATTTCCTTGATCAGTTAATTCATTCAACCATGAGGCATAAGGTATTTTGGACTTTTTTAAATTTTCAACAATGACTTGAAGTCCAATAAGATCAGCAAGCTCAAAAGGTCCAAGTTCCCATCCGAATCCTGCTTTTAACGCACGATCTACGGAATAGGGGTCTTCGGAAATCTCGCCAATTCGCATACTTGAGTAGGCAATGAGCTGATTGAAATTGAATCTGAAAAATTCGCCAGCAACGTCTGTAGCATGATACAAAAATAGAATGCGTTCAGTTACGTTTTCAATGGTTTTCGAGCTTTGATATGATGGAATTTTAATTTTATTCTGGCTTCGATATTCCAATGTTTTTAAATCAAGGACGAGAATTTCTCTCTCACTTTTTTCATTGGTTGTCTTTTTATAAAATCCTTGTTTGGTTTTGTCACCAAGCCATTGGTTTTCGAGCATGTGACGAATGAAAGTTGGAAGTTGAAAGACGTCGAGTTGTTCATCGTTTTTGCATGAATCGAACACTCCCGTTGCAACGTGTGCCAAGGTATCTAGTCCTACCACGTCGCAAGTTCTAAATGTTGCAGATTTGGGCCTGCCAATGAGAGTGCCTGTAAGTTTATCAACCTCCTCAACACTTAACCCAAATTTTTCCATACTGTGAAAAAGCGTTTGAATGCTGAAAACACCAATGCGATTGGCAATAAAAGCAGGGCTGTCTTTACAGATTACGGTCTCTTTTCCCAACTCTTTCGCTCCGAAATTCGATACGAATTCAAGTACTATTGGATTCGTAAATGTGGTTGGAATAACTTCCAGTAATTTCAGGTACCTGGGCGGATTAAAAAAATGTGTTCCTAAAAAATGAAGTTTGAAATCGTCGCTTCGATTTTGAATCAGCTGTTCCATTGGAATACCTGAAGTGTTCGAACTAACAATACTTCCTTTCTTTCGATGCGCATCAACTTTTTCGAATAACAATTGCTTTGGATTCAGCTGTTCAACAATGACTTCAATAATCCAATCAGAATTTTTAATCTGTTCGAAATGGTCTTCAAAATTTCCAGTTGTAATTCGGTCGGCAAAGGCCTTGTCATATATGGGTGAAGGATTTGACTTAAGTGCATTTTCCAAGGCTTTCTCAACAATTGAGTTGGGATTTCCTTCCACATTCTTTCTATCTAACAATAGTACGGGAATCCCACATTGAGCGAAATGACAAGCAATGCGACTTCCCATGATACCAGCCCCGAGCACGCTAACATGTCTAATGTATCTTGAATTTTTCATGGAATTTGTTGTTCTAGGATGTTATTTATCTCCTCAAGTGTATTCAAACAGGTGAGTAGTTTTTTTTGACCAATTCCGTCAGCTATCATTTTGTTCATTTGAATGACTTCTGATTTTGATTTGTCTCTTTGTTTCTTTCCCGCCGGGGTGAGGAAAACAATTGATTTTCGTTTGTCATGCTTATCACGATTTCTTTCAATCATACCTCGTTCCTCTAATACGTTGAGAATACGTGAAAGACTTGTTGATTCTATACCCATTTTCGGACCTATGTGTGTGCTTGGCATTCCATCAGGCGGAATAGCAAGTAATACCATTGCCATAGCAACGGTTGCTGACTCTGCTTTAGCTTTTGCGTTGTAGTAACGCATCAAGCTGGTCCAAGTTCGTCTAAGTTGAAAATCAATTGATTCTTCCGCTTTCATCAAATCGAAGGTAATAAATACTATGCACGCATAGTATTTATTTTTTGAAAATTTCTCCGTGATAGTATTTTTTTCGCTCGCTATTTTCGAATTCAATCTCTATGGCCCCGTCTGAGTGAACTGCGCGAATTGATCCAATAATCGTGTCAGTTGAATTCGGTAATTGCCAGAAAAGTAATTCTCCATTATTCCCCCAAAGCGCATCATGATAAAGCGATTGAAGTTGATTCAGGTTGATTGGTGATAACAAGTGCCATGATTCGTCGAAGGATTTTTTCAAATCTTCAAAAAAAATAGATGGTGATATATTTTGGTGACTGTGCATCTTTAAATGCGTTACCTTCTTATCGGCAATGGGTGGAGCACTTGAAATATTTACGCCCAAACCAACAAGGCTGGCCATAAGTTTATTCCCTTGCCATTGATTTTCAATCAGAATGCCACCAACTTTGGCATCACCGATATAGATATCATTGGGCCATTTGATATGGCATTCAGTAATTTCATATTTTTTTAGAATTTGAATTACGTTCCATGTGACCCATTTACTGAGCATGAAAATTAGTTGTGGGTCAAGGTCAGTTTGAATTATGAAAGTGCCTTGAAAGTTTTTTCCGGGTTCGGAAATCCACATTTTACCACGTTGGCCCTTGCCCGCCAATTGTGAATCGGTAGTTATGGCAGTTTTGTTTCGTGAATTTGGCAGTTTTAGAAGCTTGGATGCATAATTGTTAGTGCTGTCGACCTCTAGCAGATGAAAGTGTGGTGCATTTTGAAACGTGTCCATGAAAAATTTGCCGATGAAGAAAGAACGAATTTAATAGAATGCATTCTACATTTGGAGAATAAAGCAAGATTATGAAAAAGAACAGTAAGGTTGAGGTTGGAGACGACGAGTTGTTGATGTCAATTATTGAAGGTTTAGAGGAGGTAAAGGGTAATGATATTGCGGTGATGGATTTGAGGGAATTGGATGGTGCTATGGCGAATTTCTTCGTTTTATGTTCAGGTACTAGTACTACTCAAGTTGAGGCATTGTCAAGAAAGGCAGAAGAGTTCACTAAAGAGAATTTGGGGGAACGTCCAAGGAGAGTAGAAGGCGTTCGAAATGCGCAATGGGTTTTAATGGATTACTTCACCATTGTGGTTCATATTTTTTACGAGCCGGTTCGTGCACATTACAATTTGGAAGAATTGTGGTCCGATGCAAAAGAGTGGAAAATGAAAAAGAAAACAACGAGAAAGAAAAAAGATGAATAATAAAAATCAGGGAAATCCTCAAGGAGGCTCAGGGAAAAGCGGTTTTAATTTCTATTGGATATATGCAATCATAGCGGTAGTGCTCATTGTACTCATGGTGTTCAATGGGGGGTCTGAAGGTGCTGAGGCCAATTATGCTCAAGTGAAATCATGGGCTGAGGGAAAACTAATCACACGAATTGAATACAACGGTACGCAGGGAGTAGTTTTTTTGAATGATCAGGGTAAATCATCATTGAAGGGTCAGTACCCCGAGTCAAAAAGTGTTATGGGGTCTCAATCGAATGGTGAGTTTTGGTTCAATATTCCACCGAGTGATCACTTTGTGGAAGAATTGTATTCCTTGTCTTCTTCAAACGGATTTGAAATGCGATATCAACCTCCTAATGAAACAGCACAAAGTTTAATCTGGTGGTTAATTGCCTTGGGAGTAATGATTGCAGCATGGACCTTCATCATGAGAAGAATGTCTGGTGGCGGTGGTGGCGGTGGTCAAATTTTCAATATTGGAAAGTCAAGGGCTCAACTATTTGAAAAGGGAAAAGGAACGAATATCACGTTCAAGGATGTAGCTGGCTTGGAGGGCGCAAAACAGGAGGTTCAAGAGATTGTAGATTTCCTAAAAAACCCCAAAAAATATACAGAGCTTGGCGCGAAAATACCAAAGGGAGCTCTTTTGGTAGGACCTCCGGGGACAGGTAAAACCTTATTGGCCAAGGCCGTAGCAGGAGAGGCGCAGGTTCCATTCTTTTCATTGTCAGGTTCAGATTTTGTTGAAATGTTTGTTGGCGTTGGTGCAAGCCGAGTTCGTGATTTATTCAGACAAGCGAAAGAGAAATCGCCTGCAATAATATTCATTGATGAGATTGATGCGATTGGAAGAGCCCGTTCAAAAAATTTGAATTACGGTAGTAATGATGAGCGCGAGAATACACTGAATCAACTCTTAACCGAGATGGATGGATTCGGCACGAATTCAGGTATTATTATTTTGGCTGCTACGAACAGGGCTGATATTCTAGATAAAGCACTTCTTCGCGCCGGAAGGTTTGATAGACAAATTTATGTGGATATGCCCGATATGAAGGAACGGGTGGAAGTATTTAATGTTCATTTGAAGAATGTAAAAACAGATCCAACAGTTGATGTTGAGTTTTTGGCTCGTCAGACTCCCGGATTCTCTGGGGCGGATATTGCCAATATCTGCAATGAAGCGGCATTGATAGCAGCACGTCGTGGTGCAAGTGTTGTAGAAAAGCAAGATTTCTTAAATGCTGTAGATCGCATCATTGGTGGTCTTGAAAAGAAGAATAAAATAACAACTCCCGATGAGAAAAAGGCCATTGCCTATCATGAATCGGGACATGCATTGGTTTCGTGGTTGTTGGAATTTGCTTCTCCATTGGTGAAGGTTACAATTGTGCCACGTGGCAGATCGCTCGGAGCCGCATGGTATTTACCAGAAGAACGTCAAATTACAACTACCGATCAAATTTTAGATGAAATGTGCGCTACCCTTGGAGGAAGAGCTGCAGAACAGGTTGTTTTTGGTAAAATTTCAACAGGAGCCTTATCTGATTTAGAGAAAGTAACCAAACAGGGTTATGCAATGGTTTCCATATACGGACTAAATGAACGCATTGGAAATAGAAGCTACTATGATAGTTCGGGTGAGGGTGGCTTTACAAAGCCATATAGTGATGAAACGGCGCGTGTTATAGATGAAGAGGTGAGTATTATTATAGAAAAGTCCTATGCGCGTGCAATTGATTTAATAGCTGGGCACCGAAATCAATTAGATGAATTAGCCGCCTTATTACTTGAGAAGGAAGTTATTTTCAAAGAAGATTTGGAACGTATACTTGGAGTACGACCTTATATTGATCGCCAGTCTCAAATAGACCAAGCAGAGAAAGATGCCGGTTTGAAGATTGAGGCTGTTGCGAACACCACTGAAGAGGAAAGTGATTCTAGTTCTGAGGAATCGAAAGATGAGGAGGCAAAGAATGACGGATTCCATTTCGATTTAGACAACGATAAAATAGATGGTGGTTCAACCAATGAGTAATCTAGCGACTCGATCTGTAGTAGGTTTTGTATTCAGCATTGTTGTAATAGGATCTGCATTTGCTGGTCCTTACATGTTCTCTGTTTTATTTGGATTTTTCGCTGTTAAAGGTTTGCAGGAATTTATTCGCATGGTGCTTCCCAATCTGAGGAAATCTTTGAGGAGAATTGCACTTGTCTGGGGCGGATTATTTTACTTATTACTTGTTGGAAGTATTTTGTTTCATTGGCCATTCCAACTTCTATTGGTCATACCAATCATTTGGGTGCTGCTTTTAACATTGGAAATGATTCGAGTAAACGCAGACTTTATTCATGAAATGGCGGTTTTGCTTTTCGGTCTTTTTTATGTGGTGATGCCCTTTGCTTTATTGCTTATTTTCTCAAATTGGGAAGGAAATCATTTTAACCCTTGGCTACCTTTTGGTTTATTTGGAATTCTTTGGATAAATGACAGTGGCGCTTATTTTTTCGGAAGGTTTTTGGGAAAGCATAAATTACATGAACGCGTCTCACCGAAGAAGACTTGGGAGGGATTGATTGGAGGGATGTTGACCGCGATTGTTTTGGGTTTTTTTGTGACAGACATTATTCCATCAGGTTTGAACAGAATGGATTGGGTGTTTATTTCAATAATAATAGCCATTTTCGCCAACATTGGTGATTTGGTAGAATCACAGATCAAACGTATTCGTGGAGTTAAGGACTCGGGTAAGTTGTTACCTGGGCATGGTGGTGTTTTAGATCGATTTGATGGACTTTTGTTGGCTTTACCAATGATAGTAGCTTATTTAATTATACAATTATGACAATACACAAAGAAGGGTATAAAATACTAGGAATAACCCTACTCGTATCAACGATTTTAACAGGGGCATCGGCTTTGTTGTTCTCTTCAAACTTAATTTGGATTCTAACGGCAAGTGCTTGCTTCATTGTTTTTATTTTGTTTTTGCAATTTTTTAGATTGCCCCACAGAACGAATAGAAGCCTAGATGGTGAATTAGTTGCACCGTGCGACGGGAAAGTTGTAGTTATAGAAGAGGTGGAAGAAACCGAGTATTTCAAAGACAAGAGAATTCAAGTTTCAATCTTTATGTCACCTTTAAATGTGCATGCAAATTGGACAGCTGTTGATGGTGAAGTTACTTTTTTCAAGTACCATCCCGGTTTATTTTTAGTTGCATGGCATCCCAAAAGTAGCACTGAAAACGAGCGTACTACAGTTGTAGTTAAAGCGTCAAATAACAAAGAGGTTTTAATGCGACAGATCGCGGGTGCAGTTGCACGTCGGATAGTTTGGTATGTTGATAAGGGAAGTAGATTGAAAAAAGGGGATCAATTTGGTTTTATCAAATTCGGTTCACGTATTGATTTATTTTTTCCTTTAGGTACAGAAATTAAGGTAAACATTGGAGATGTAACCGTTGGAAATGAAACGGTCATAGCGAAATGGTAAGGAATAGGAACAATAAAAAAGGGTCCCGCGGGACCCTTTTTTTTTCTAATTATTCTTAGTTGTTTGGAGCACCACCTTGCTCTTTCACAGGAGCACCACCTGGAGTGCCTGTTGGAGCTGGAGCGTTTGGGTCAGCTTCTACAGTTCCTTTAATACGTACAACTTTTACAGGTTCGTTGACTGCATTTGAGTTGATTGTAACACTTTTGTTAATGGCACCTGCACGTTTTGTATCGTATTTTACTTGAATGCTTGAAGAACCTCCGGGTAAAATGGGCGTAGTGTCACATGTTGGTACTGTGCATCCGCATGAACCTTTACACTTGCTTAGGATAAGCGGCTCGGTTCCTACATTTGTTACTTTGAACTCACATGCTCCGTTTCCGCCATAAGCTACAGTTCCGTAATCATGCACTTCTTTGTCAACAGCAATAGCTGGACCAGTTACAACTTGAGTTTGAGCATTGCTAGCTACTGTAAGAGCCAGAACAGCTACGATAGAGAAAAATAATTTTTTCATTGGATATAGTTTTTTTTTGATTATTCGATGACTTCACCTTTAATGGTTAAGACGGTAGGTTTGTTTTCAGGATTATTCCAGTTTACCATAACAGTTTTTTGAAATGGCCCCATTCTATTTGTGTCGTAATGAACTGTAATTGTTTGACTTTTTCCAGGTTCAATAACAGAATTAGAGTCACACTTTGGAGTGGTGCATCCGCAAGAACCTTGACAAGAAGAAATAATTAAATTTTGATCTCCGGTATTAAAAAGTTCGAAAGTGCAGTTCCCATCAGAAGCTTTTTTGATTTGCCCAAAGTCATGCTCAATTTTGTCCGGTGTCAACATGGGCGCGCCAAATGTAGAAATTTTACCAGGCTGAGCTTCTGCACAACCGGTAATTCCGAGAGTGAAAATACTTATTGCTAGGAAAAATAAAGTTTGTTTCATGGTTTTTTTGAATTTGTCAGTGCATCACTAAAAACGTGCCAACTTCGTTGGAATCTTTTGTTTTCAAAAATAATAAATAAGTCCCCTCGGCCAAGTGGCTTGTCTCAATTGTGTAGCGATCTGAATTTATGAAATATGTTCCCAACGATTTTCCTGTGATGGAGAGTATTTCAATTTGGTTGCCGGCTTGATTCAGTATTGAAATGTCAAAGTTAGCTGGGTTTGGATAAAACGTTAAGTGCGGACCCACAGAAGCCTGTTCTTCTTCGACCTGTATAACTTGAATGAAGTTTTCTGCGCTGCATCCGAATTCATTAATATAGGTTGCACTGAAAAATGTTCCGTACAGCGTATCAACCGAAACAGTTCCGCTCAGAGTAACGGTGCCATCAATTAACCAGCTGGTATTGGATTCAATAAGACAATTCAAACAACTTAAGGTATCACCGTCTTGGACCAATTCAGGCTGGGTGCCACCATTTGCCTCAATAATTAAAGCTGGACTTTCAAAATAGGAACCAGCGAGGTCGCAAGTTAAAAAAGCATTGTAATTATTGGTTGAATTGTATGTGTAGTTATATGAATTGGAAGGCGGTAAGAGGATGTTGCCTAGCTGATCACTCACATTGAGTATACAATTCAAGCCTTCTAAATTTTCCGTATTGTTATTGAAACTCACAGCCATGGGAATACATCCAATTTGTACGTTGGAGGTAAGAACGGGATGAATTAATAAAATACTGTCGCTCATATTTGAAATGCAGCCAAAATTGTTCACTGTTTGAGCAGAGAAATAACCATTCAAATATTGTCCACTTATATAGGTAGAAAGGTTCAAGCTGCTAACTCCAATGAGATTTTCGGAAAGGTAATATGAAGTGGGTTGGTTATTACAATTGGCGCAAATTACTGCGCCATATTGCCCCTGTAATACAGGTGTTTCTGGTGTTGGATAAATTTCAAACGATGTTCCGGTTGCGGAATAAGTATCTCCGGACACGCTGCATTGAATTTCAGGTGTATATACATTACTTGTTTCAATCACGATATCTATCGACTCATTGAAATTGTAGGAATTTCCATCTCCAGGAAACAAGGTACAACTCATGCCCTCGTAAAACGGAGTTGTATTGATAAAAGTGATGGTGTCATTCGGACAAAATGCGTTTGTATTGGAAGTGAAAGTGGGGTGCAGAATAAACACGGAATTTGAGGCCGTAGTGCATCCGAATTCATTTGTTATTTCCGCGGAATAGTTACCACTTTGTGTTGTTGTGAACGGATTCCCCCCTTCTATAATATTCCCTTCAAGGAACCAAGTAAGTGAGTCGCTCTCTTGAATGTTGTACGCTGTTATTTGATTCGTATTCGTTAAAAGTTGTGGCACAAGAGGAGCTGAGTTAATGTGAACCGTATAAGTATTTGCTTCTTGCACGATTCCGCTTGTGCAAGAAAGTGTTACACTCGCTGTTCCTGAGTAATCGTATGGTATGGTAATAGTCTGATACGGATTCAGTGAATAGCTTGGTCCCCCATTGAATGTAGTTAATTGGCAGTATGTGTTTGGTAAAGGATCTGTGGTGTTCGTAAAAGTGATATTGTCGCCGGGACAAATGGCGCTTGGATCGAATGATAGCGTTGGCTGTATTACATTCATAGTTGTTGATTGTGATATACAACCGAAGCTATTTGTATAATAAGCGCCGTAGGTTCCACTTTGATATATTCCATTGATAAACGTGCTAATTGAAGGAGAGCTCAAGTTCAAATTCACATTATCGAGAAGCCAATTCACTGAGTTTCCTTGACTATTGGTTGTAGAAACAATTCCAAAATCACTGGTAAGTATGGGAGAGGCTGGATTTGGGAAAATGATGGCGTCATTGGAAATAACTTGGGAATAAATATTTCCCTGATGACACGTAAGAACACCGGGGTAGGTTCCTGCGTTATTTAACACAATTGAAAGCGTTTCGCCAAAATCAATGGGATAAACATTGTTATTTACTGATAATTCACACGTGGTGTTCGTTATAAAATCTGTTGTGTTTGTGAACTGAACCGCGAGAGGAGCACAGCCTTGATTGTTCGATACCAAAATGGAAGACTGTAACACAGAAACACTTCCTTCATGACTCGAACAGCCATATTGGTTCGTAAGAATAGCGGAATAAACTCCGTTTTGATAGGCATTGTTGAAGTAGGTACTAATGCTTGTCGGGTTGTTGTTCGTGCTTAGAATTTCTCCGTCTAAAAACCAAGTAATGTCGCAATTTTGAGGGTTGGAAATCGAAACAAGATTGTTCTGTGTAGTGAGTATTGGGGTTGAAGGTGCATTGTATGTTTCTATCATCCACACTTCATTTGTGAAATACTCTTGACCATTGGAACTACAATACAAAGTAGGAGAGAACGAGCCTGCCGTTTCAAAAATATACGATGCTGAGTTTTCAAAAAGAATGAATCCCTCCTCAGCATTGAATTGCAGATAGCAGGTCACATTTTCAGAAATTCCGGTTGTGTTAGTGAATTCAACTTGATGAGGTATGCATCCGCCATTTGAGCTTAGTTGAATCTCTGGTATAACAATAAAAATTGCTTCAGAGTTAGAACGACATCCAAAGGAGTTTGTGGCTTGAACCAAATAGTTGCCATTCGCATTCAATGATTCATTCAAGATGAAGTAATTCAATGTGTCATTTTGAATTGAAGTTTGAAGTCCGTTTAAAAACCAAGAGTAGTTCAAATCTGACTGTGTGTTTGCAACGAAAAGAAGCTGGTCATTTAAAACAATTGGAGTTTCAGGGTTTGGGTGAACTGTGATTGTTGAAGTTGTAGTTAAAGTGGTGTCGCCTTGCGTATAAAAAAGAGTAATCAAATATTCACCGGGTGTGGAGTAGCTGTGCATGTAGTGACTCATGCAGACGTATTCTTCTGTCCCATCGCCAAAATCAATCAAGCAAGTATTATCGGCGCTAAAGGATGTTTGATTGAATATATTGGCTGTGAAGTTCTCGCAAATTTCGGAGTCTTGTATCTCGAGGGTTGGTGTGTTGTATTGGCAACTATAATCATTTGTATTTGCAATGGGATTGAAGTTATTTGCTTGTGAATCTGTACACCCGAAGAAAATGCAGCTTCCATCATCAACATTTGCCTGTGGGTCGAAATTATTGGCATCAGATGCAGTGCAGCCTAGGTATTGACATGAACCGTTGTTCAAATTGGCTTGAGGGAAATAATTGTCTGCCGATGGGTCGGTACATCCCGAGATGATGCAACTTCCATCATTGAAATTCGCATTTGGATTGTAATTATCTGCAATTAATAGTGTGCATCCAGGATAAAGACAGGTGTTGTTGTTTGTATTGGCTGAAGGATTGTAATTGGATGCCGTAGGGTCTGTACAACCAAGAACAATGCAGGTCCCATTATCTTGGTTGGCATTGGGATTATAGTTTTCTGCTAGTGGATTGGTGCAGCCTACAATGATGCAACTACCATCATTTAAATTGGCTTGGGGATCGAAGTTAATTGCTACTGGGTTTGTACAACCAGAGAAGAGGCAAGTTCCACTGTCTTGGTTGGCTTGCGGATTGTAATTGTCAGCAGCAGGATTTGTACAACCTGGGTAAATACAAGAACCATTGTTTTGGTTGGCTTGTGGATTGTAATTCGCGGCAGTGGGGTCTGTGCAGCCGGGATAAATGCATGATCCATTGTTTTGGTTGGCTTGAGCATTGTAGTTCGATGCGATGGGGTCAGTGCAACCTGGATAAATACAAGTTCCGTTGTTTAGGTTTGCTTGAGCATTATAATTAGACGCAATGGGGTCAGTGCAGCCAGGGTAAATGCATGTTCCGTTGTTTTGATTGGCCTGAGGGTTATAATTGGCAGCTAATGGATCTGTGCAACCGGGGTAAATACATGATCCGTTGTTTTCATTTGCTTGAGGATTGTAGTTACTAGCAAGTGGATCTGTGCATCCAGGGAAAATACACGAACCATCATTTTGATTGGCTGTAGGGTTGTAATTCGCAGCAAGAGGATTGGTACAGCCATAATAAATGCAAGTGCCATTGGAAACTGTTGCAGATGAATTGAAGTTATCTGCATTTGGATCGGTACAACCAGGAATGATACATGAGCCATCATTGACCGTTGCAAGTGGATTGTAATTGGTAGCAAGGGGGTTCGTGCAACCCAATAGAGTACATGTGCCATTGTCCCAAGT
>Ga0194116_10002622_pt1 | contig 22944 bp, 9 predicted proteins | sample TA2MahsurfametaG_4_FD_148617 | JGI IMG/M metagenome (GOLD analysis project Ga0194116, IMG submission 148617) | Freshwater microbial communities from Lake Tanganyika, Tanzania - TA2015008 Mahale S9 surface | ecosystem: Environmental > Aquatic > Freshwater > Lake | place: Tanzania: Lake Tanganyika...
AAGACCCACAGAGCCCGCTGCTTCCTGCGCGACGCGAAGAATATTTGCAACCTGAATGGATGCCGCCTGCGCCCGCAGCGAATCACGCGCACCTTCGAAGCTTGTGGCGTCCGCTGCAACCGCCAGCGGGTCGGTGTTGAACGGATCAATACTTGGACCCAACCCTAGAGCCGTTCGAACCTTGCCAGCATCGCCCACCGCAGCCGCCAAAGTTGACAGAGGGTTGACGATCGCCGAATTGGCAGGAGAGGTGTATCCACCGTTCCAGGATCGGTTGGTGGAAACGTCAATGGTCTCGAGGACGACGGATTGATTACCGTTAACGGCCCCACCAAACGTCCAGGCAACGGCCCGAAGCGGTTGGTTCCCGCTGCCACCGCCTGCGCCGATGGTAGGCGACTCGCCCCGCGCGTTGGTGATTCCCCAGGGCTCTGCGGAGAACGCCGCGCCGTTGTTGATGACAACCGTGTAGTTGCCATTTGATTCAGTGACCGAAACTGAATTGATGGGACCGTGATCCCAGACGCCGTCGTTATCAAGATCACGGAAAACCAACGCGCCCTTTAAGTAACCGTCGATCGTTTTAACGGCATCGCTGTTGGCGAACGTGACCTCGAAGGTGTCCGCCTTGGAGGCCCCTGCTACGTCAGTTGCCGTGACGGTGATCTTGTAATCACCCTTTGCCCCGAGCGGCGCGGTGACCACCACTGTCTGATCCACCTCGTTCAACGTGAACGTCCAGCCGGAGGTGTCTACCGGTTGCCCGGCGGCGGTGGTAACCGCAAACTTGAACGAAAGCCGTCCGCCTTCCGGATCACGGAACGCGCCGATTTTGAACGTGACCGGCAACCCCTCGTCAGCCTTGACGCCCGCATTGAGAATGGCCAGAGACGTCACAACCACAGGCGGCTCATTGACCGCCGGTGTCGCAGAGGAGGAACTTGCCGTGGCCTCTCGCAGGACGAGCGCGCCGGCTCCAAATGCGAATAACGCGGGTGCCATCGAGGCGATTTCTGCCTGCGTGACCCCGAACAACCCGGCGCTGGAACCGCTGCTGGACGAAGCTGAGCCAGCGGCGTCGGAGTTGCCTGAGGTCGACCCTGCACCTGCGCCGGCCGCCTGCGCGACCAGAACCGTATTAGAGGCGTCATAGGCAAGACCCGAGGGCGCCGAGATGACCTCGTCGGCGTCAGCCATCCAATCGGTTTGAACGGTCGGTTCTTCTGCCTGCCCTGGGACGCGCTTGTCCTTGCCTGCTCTAGGTGCCTTGGCCGCAGGCACACCCGCCTGAGCGCTTGCGCTTGGGATGGTGGGGTTGGACAGCGGGTCAAGCAAAAGTGCCAGTTGCTCTGGCTGAGGAACAGAGGTGCCCAGGGATGTCGGCCTGGCGGCCTTTCCTCGTAGTGTTTTCGGAGCGCCTGATTGTGTCATGACCGACCCTGTGCAGTTCGTTGGATTCGAATAGAACGCCAAACTTGGAGTTTAGCTCTGAAAATCGACGTTGCTGTAGATTCAGGGATTGCTATCAAAAAAAAGAGGCCTCTGATGAATTCCCGGGATTCCTGAACGTCTTGATGCATGCCTTAAACTGGCCTTTGGTTGACCGCCGCCCGAGTCTCAAACGAGGCAGGTTCAACCAGCGGAACCTGGGTAGCCGTTGCGGCAGACCAGGCGCGCGAAACGGCAAGGTGGAACGCGACAAAACCACCACAGAAGGCCGCCACCAGCACCCAATCCGCCAGCCCGACTTGCCAACCCATGATTGCCAGCAGGGCTGCCGTCAGACCTAGACCCGACTCAACAACCACAACCCCGCCTGGGCTGAGCCCCTTCGCGAGGAGCAGGTGATGCAGATGATCCCGGCCCGGACTCATTGCGCCAGAACGCCTGGACATGCGCCTGAGAATGACCGAAAGCCCGTCTGCCAGCGGTATGAAGCAACACCAGATAACGACCGCCGCCGGCACCCCCACCCGGTCAGGCGAGGCGACCACCAGCGCAAATACGGCAATGAGAAAACCCAGACTAAGGCTTCCCGCGTCGCCCATGAACACCCTGGCCGGCACGCCTTTGGGGCCTCGAACGTTGAAGGCTAGAAATCCGAGCAACGCCGCCGCAGGCAGAAGCGCCTGAAACGCGGTGATGGCGTGCCCGGCCAGCGAAGACATCAGGGCGAGCGACAGAAGCGCGACCACGCCAAGGGAACCGGCCAAGCCGTCCACCCCATCGCTCATATTTACCGCATTCATGACGCTGACGATGGCGAAGACCGCGAAAGGAATTGAGAGCGCACCGAGCCACACCACCCAGCCAGGCAACACTTCACCCAGGAATGGCAACGCCACACCGCTTACAATAACCACGCAACTGGCGATAAAAGCCTGGATCAGGAACTTGGAACCGGCCCGCAAATGAAGCAGGTCGTCAACCGCGCCGAGCAGTACGAAGGCGACAAAGCCCAGCAACCAGGCAACGTGCGGCCGGGTTTCCGGCAGCAATGCCCAACAAACCCCCAACCCTGCCGCCATGGCCAGCCCCCCAACCACTGGGGTGGGAGAGCGATGCTGCTTACGCCCACCAGGCCGATCAAGAAGCCCGAATCGGGGTGCGAGCCTGCGCAGAATCTCGGTTGCAGCAAGCGTTGCCAGAAGCGCAAGCGCCAAACCAACCGCAAACGTCGACGGAGTTGTCATTTGAAAGGTATTAGGAGGTCGACCGGGATGACGAGCAAGGCTATCCCCCAGCTAAACTCACCACAATCTTGTATCTTACTTGATGCACAGCACCGCGTCGCCTGCAAGACTGAGAAATTAAGCACACTTTTTGCCGTCAAGTTGCATGACCGGAAGCTCGCACAAGAACCCGATTAATCAGTCAGTCCAAACCTTGCGTCAAGCCGTGATGCTACGTAAAACACCCGGTAACCGCCAATAATCTGCTGAGCATACGCGTCGATCAAATCCCGTCCGGCTGCTTGAAGCACCTCTTGAGCGTTAAGAAGATCTAAGAGCGTTCCTCTGCGAAAGGCAAACTGCTCGCGCACGGCACGCAAAGACGACGCAGCAAGTTCCACCGCCTCGATGCGGGCGCGCACCAATTGGTCGGAGACCCTGGCCTCAGCCAGCACCTGCGATGCGAACCGCTCGAACGACAGCACCGCAGACTGGTACTCCTGTTCAGTCTGATCGAGCCGGGCAAGCGCCTGCGACTCGCGGGCCTGGGCTGCGCCTCCTGTGTAGAAGTCGTACCGAAAAGCAAGCAGGGCCGCCCGATCGTTAGCGGGCCAACCGTCACCGACCTGATCGCGCCGGGTAAAGGTTCCTTCAAAGTTCAACTGCGGCAGCGCTCGGGCAGCCACCGACTTTAATTCCGCCTGCGCAGCCTCGCGCGCCGCAGCGGCTGCGCGAACTGTCGCGAATCCGGCCGCCATCTGACCGATAGAACCCATGTCCGAGAACTCGACCGCCCGCATGGGCCCCGCCGCATCCACCGGGTCCGCCCCAAAGATTTCGCGATAGCCTGCAGCAGCCGATTCAACCCGAGTCAGCGCCGCGACGGATCCCGCCTGTGCGTCAGCAACCCGGGCTTGCGCACGAAGGACGTCGCTGAGCGACCCACCTCCCAGCTCGTATCGCTCGCGCACGTATTGCGCGATCGCAAGGCGGGCGCGCTCGTTTTCCCGCGCAAGCGAGCCTTGCAGCCGGGCGGTTTCAAACTCGATGGCGGCCTGTACAGCGCGAAGCACAAGTTCGGACCGGCGTGCCTCCAACCTGGCAGCTGCGATCCGCTCGCGCGCTTCAGCCGATCGAACCGCCGACTCGGCAGCGCCAAAGTCAAACAGCAGTTGCCTGAATGACAGCCCCCATCCGGCACTGTTGTAACGTCGCTCGGGAACACCGAACAGCCTGTTGGCATCAAACGAGCGCCAGCCGCCGTCGGTCTGCCCCGATACCTGCGGGCGAAGGCTGGCCCTCGCCTCGTCGGTGAAGCCGCGGGCCCCAACCCGCGCCGCCACAGCGCCTTGAAGTTCCGGGTGGCGTTTGACCGCCTCCCGAACGGCACTGCGAAACTGCCGCTCGCTCGCCTGCGGCTCGGCCTTGTCCCGCGATGACCGCAAAGTCTCGAGGAATCCGATTTGGGCTTCACCCAGCCCGGGTACTTGTTCATGAATCGGTGTACTCGGGCCGCCAGCCTGCTGACCGGACAGTAAGCCGGCCGGCTGCGCCAGCCCAACCCTCGCGCCAACCAGCAGGCAACACACCCCGGCTGCAAACAGCGATCGCCGCACCGCCCCGACTTTAACGCTCACGGAAAGCGTTCTCCTGCACCGCAACAACCGGCTTCGACAGATACTGAAGGACTGTCTTGGAACCGGTGATCACGTCAATCTGCGCCTGCATGCCTGGAAGAACCGGGAGTTCACGCTCTCCGACCTGCAACACTGGCGCGTCGGTCTCGATTCGGGCCATGTAGAAACTTTCCCCGCGCTCGTTCGTGACAACGTCGGGACTAACCTGAACGACCGTACCCGTCATGGCTCCGAAAATCGAGAAGTCATAGGCTGAAATTTTGATTCGCGCCTTTTGACCAATCTTTACAAACCCGATGTCCTGCGGAAGGATCATCGCTTCAAAAACCAGCTGGTCATCAACCGGCACCACTTCGGCGATCGGCTCACCAGGCCGCGCCACGCCGCCCACGGTGGTCACCATCAGGCGATTCAAGATCCCGTTAACGGGCGACCGGAGCTCGGTTCTACCGACTCGATCGGCCAGCGCAGGCATCACCTCTTCCATTGATCGAAGCTCGGCGGTGGTCTGGTTCAACTCGGCCTGAGCCTGGGTTGCGAGTTGACGAAGCGTTGCGTCCTTTCGCGCAACGACCTCTGCCAACGCGGCTTCAAGCCGGACGATCGCTGACCGCGCCGATTCAAGCCGCCCTTCCACCTCGGCAATCCCCCGGTCCAGCCTTACCAGCTCGATTTGCGGCTCAAGCCCCCGGCTGACCAGTTGCGCAAGAATCCTGCGCTCCTCGCGAGCGAGCGCCAGCGTTCGCTCAGAGGTTTGGATCACGACCCGCGTTTCTTCGATTTCCCGGCTGCGCTGCTCACGCTGCGAGTCAAGTACCCGGATCTGCGCGTTGCGCTCATCGGCACGCGCGTTGAACGCGGCACGCTCAATCGACACGAATTCTTTTGCCTCGCGCTCGAGTTCGGGACTGAATTTGAGCGCAGTGACCGCCAGTTCAGCACGAAGCCGCGCGGATCTGGCCAGCAAGGCAAAACGCTGCTGACGACGCGCCTGGTAATCGCCGTCGGCCTGCACCGAACTAAGCGAGACCAGCGCAGCCCCATCGGCCACCTTTTGTCCCTGCTTCACATGAATGGCCTGGACAACCCCGCCTTCCAGACTTTGAACGACCTGCACCCGCCCCGACGGGATGACGCGCCCCTGCGCCCGCGTGACAGTATCCAGATGAAACGTGGACGCCCAGACGAAAAAAGCAACAACGGATCCGAGCACGGCGTACAGCAGCCAACTGGCGCTTCGGCGCAGGTCGTTTTCCTGCAGCGCTGCTGAAATGGTGTCGCCTGAGGGTCGCATGAGCTTCGCTTTGAGCGCCTATTTGCTACGGCTAACCGGTGGAACGACGACTTCCAGCGCCCCAGGGCCTGCTGCCTGAACACCGAGCGGGCGTGCAGAAAGCGCTGCGCGAACATCGGATGACTGCGCTGAAGCGGGTGCCGGCCTCCTGGGTGCCGAGGCAGGCGGTGGGTCAACCGCTCGGCTGGCAGCGCGGTCGGTACCGGAGGGCGGCACGGATGGGGCTGGCGCTGGACCCGAGGGCGTACCGGATCCTTGTGCCCCGCCACCCCCGAGCACCTTATCGCGCGGACCATCGGCAATGACCTTGCCCTGCTCCATGACGATGACACGGTCAACCAGTTCGAGCAGGGTTGCCTTATGCGTGATGACCAAAAGTGTGGAGGGACCGATGGCGCTCTTCAGCCGCTCGATCAGCTGCCTTTCGGCGTTAATGTCCATTGCGCTGGTTGGCTCGTCGAGCAACAGGATTGGCGGCTGGCCCACCAATGCACGGGCGATGGTAATGGCCTGGCGCTGGCCACCCGACAGCCCCTCACCGCGCTCACCGAGCTTCAGGTTGTAACCATCAGGATGCACGCTGATGAAATCATGAACCCCAGCGATCTGGGCGACTTCGACCACCCGCTCATCAGAGGGATGATGAGCGCCCAACGCAATGTTCTGCCGCACCGTTCCCGTCATGAGCCATATGTCCTGCATGACGGCCCCGATGTTCCTTCTCAGATCAGCTGGATCGAGTTGTCGGACATCAGAGCCCCCCACCAGAACCGCCCCATCCGCCGGCGAATAGAGGCCCAGAAGAAGCTTGGCCAGAGTGGTTTTTCCCGAGCCGACGCGCCCGACCACGGCAACCCGCTCACCCGGGGCGATCTTCAGACTGACTCCGTTTAGGCCGCCCGCCTGCTGCTGCGGATACCGGAACGACACCTGACGCAGTTCAATCGACCCATCCAGCACATCACGAGGCATGACGCTCCGGGAGGGCGCGTGCTCCCGTGGCTCCGTCATGAGTTTCGCGAGGGCCTTGTAGCTGGCGTAGGACTGGTTAGCACGCGTCAGCAACTGAGCCAGCTGTGCAAGCGGTGCTATGGCGCGACCAGCCAGTATCGAGCAGGCGATGATCGCGCCCATTCCGATCTGCCCTTTCGCCACCAGAAACACCCCCAGTGAGACGACGGCCACCTGCGAGCCCTGCGAGGCAAAATTAGCAAAATTGCCTGCAAATTGCGCGAGGAAGCGGGTCTTGAGTCCGATGCGCGCCTGGTGCGCGATCGCCTTTTGCCAACGAGCACGCATCACCGGGCCCGCTCCAAGCGACTTGATGGTTTCCAGCCCTGCAATCGATTCAACCAGCACTGCGTGCTTGGTCTGACCATCTTCGTAGCCTGTCTGAACAAGGCGCCGCATGGCCGGTTGGAGCGCAATTCCAACCAGCAGCATCGCGGGAATGATGATGAGGGGCACGTAGGCCATCGGCCCTCCAATCATCCAGATCACCCCCACAAAAAGCAGTGCAAAGGGAATATCGATCACGGTGGTAAGCGTTGCTGAGGTCAGAAATTCGCGCACCGACTCAAACTCTTTCATGACGTTGGCGAGCGAGCCGGTGGAGCCGCGACGTGCCCGCATCTCAAGATCGAGCACGTGATCGAATAGCGAGTCAGCGATGACCATGTCGGCGCGGGCGCCCGCCACATCCAGAAAATAGCCACGCAACGTACGGATGACGAAATCGCTGACAAAGACAATCGAGACACCCACGATCAAGGCAATCAGCGAGTCGATCGCGTTGTTTGGCAACACGCGGTCGTAGACGATCATCGTGAAGATTGAGGTTGCCAGTGCGAAGACGTTGGTGAGCAGCGCTGCGAGTCCGACCTGTACGTAGAGCGACCGAGCCGTGGAAAGCGGGCCCCAAAACCAATGTCCGAAGCGGCCTCGCGGCACATCCAACTGCTCGGATGGCATCCGCAAGGGCGCCGAGATAGTCAACACGGCGTCGTCGGCAACCAAGGTGCCAAGTGCGTCGCGACTGACCTCGGTGGCGGCGCCTGTCTCGCCCGAGGTGGGGTCAAACAGCGTTACGACGCCATCGAGCCCGGCGAGCAGCAGGCCGGGCCTGCGGTCAGGGCGAAGCGCGACCAACGCTGGAAGCTGTGAACCGCCTATCGTGGTGGCCTGAATACGCTGCTCCCGAACCTGGAATCCCTGGCTCGAAAGTGCTTCTACGAAGTCGGCCTGCGTCCACGGACGGTCGAGACGAATTACCTGCGACCGCAACGAGGCGCGCGACATGGCCTTGTCGTTCGCGGCGAGAACGCGCAGCAGACAGGCTTCGTAGGGATCAGGAAGGAACCGCTCGGAGGCTTGGCTAGGGTCGATTTCAGTCACAAAAAGGAGTGTAGCGCCTTAATAGGGAATCTGGCGGGATGTGCGCCTGCAAGCCGCTCAGGAGTACAGATCGGCGTAGATTTGAGCGAGCAACTGTTCGTGATTGACGTAGACGCTAGCTACCGATTCAAATATCTCTTGTGACGATAGCGAATAGGGTGCGGCCGATCCTTTGGAAAGCGCAATCCCCTGCGAGATTGCCTTGGACGCCAGGTCGGAGGCGACTTCAGCCGAGCTGACAAGGCTTCCCGTGGACAGCAAGAGCTGGCTACCTGATGCGAGAAGCGAAAACGGCGCACTCGGCCGACTTGCTGCGTCAGCAGAAACTGGCTGCAAGCCTTGAACTACGAGTCCCGCGACCGACACAGTTGCGTCCCCGCCGCTTGCTACGTTGACGCGCGTCGCGATTGTGCCCAGCGAATTCCCTGGATCGGATACGGATCCCGCCCGCAAGGCCGAAAAATCCAGGCCATCCAACTGAGTCAAGTCCCCAACATGCGCGCGCAGCAGCAGATCGGGCCGATCCGCACTGCCGTCTACTCCGGCCACGCTCACCACTTTAAAAACATCCGCCCCCGGGCCTCCCAGCATTCGGATCGGTGCACCCACCTCGCTGGCGCCTGCAATCAGTACGTCTCCACCCGAGCCACCCATCAGCATGTCGCTTTGCCCCTGCGAGGAAAGAGACGGCGTGGTGTTGGCCGTATTTGCAAGCCCTCCTTCGTCAGCGAACAGAATGTCCGCACCTGATCCGCCCAAAACGGAATCCCAGCCGGCGCCACCGTCCAGGTAATCGTTTCCGGTTCCGCCGAGTAAAAAGTCGTCTCCACCCCCACCGAGAACTGTGTCGTTGCCCGCGCCGCCATCGATGAGATTCGATGCGGCATTACCAATCAAAACATTGGAATGCGAGTTACCAAAGAGGTCCGCTGCGCCCACCCCCAACACCGTGAGGCGTGTGACTTGACTGCTCTCCGCGAGTTGGAACGCTATCACCGGAGCCTCTGAGTTCAGCAGCAGCACCCGAAGGTTATCCACCGCCACTGTCAGCAGAGGACTGCCGGATTCAATATGGTCTGGCGAAACGACAATCGTGTCGCCCGCGGTTGCCGAAGCGAGCGCGAGTTTTAAAGATGAAAAACTGGAGGGGCCGCCTGTTCCAACCAGCTTGAGGGGGCCACCGAGATTCAGTAGAGACAGAGGATTGACCGCCGACGAGGCACCCGCGAACTGAACGGCCTCTGCCTGCACCAAAGTCCCTGCGGCGAGATCGGTTCCCGCTGGCCCAATTGCGAAAAGCGGATAGCCGGGCTCGAAGGAGGATCCTGCCGCTGACGCAACCGACCCAACCAGTGCTGGCCCTGCAAGTTTCGTAACAGTCCCCGCGGAAGCGAATCCAAGCCGGGCGAGATCAGTGCCCTGCCCGCCGATGAAGGTGTCTCCTGCGCTCAGATTAGAGGCGGTATCGTCGCCACCGCGCCCCAAAACCAGCGCCCGCGCCGAAACGCCCGCATCCAGGGTGTTTCCGCTCTCGTCACCGGTTATGACGGTCGTTCCCGGTACCTCAATTTTGAAGTTTGGCTTAGAAATGACCATCGACCCGGGTGCCGATGAGGAAGCTGCGTACGCCTGGGCAGTGTCATCTGTGAAATAGTCGACCTGAACCGAGACAGGGCTTATTTCTTTAACAAGCGGCTTAACGTCCAGCTCGAGCGACAACAGTTTTTGCATGCCCGCTCGTTCACCCGAGGTCTCGATCTTGGGTGGGGTATAGATTTGTTGTCCTGGCGTTGTGGTGCTCTCGATGCTGTTGAACATGACAGCGATGATGGTGGATCCCCCACCGACCATGCCCGTCCACCCCGAAGGAATCTGATAGGTGCCGGCGCCCGTTGCCAAGCTTGCATCGGCAGGGTCTAGAGTAATTTTGAAGGCAGCGTCAACCAACCCGCGAAACGCGGTCTCTTCAAGGCCTTCCTTCACCCAAATCTCAAGGGCGAGCTTGCCCGAAGGCAACTGGCTCCACGCAAGGTCAAAGACCGAGACGGGCGACTTCAAGCGAGGCGGGAGGGTGGTAGACATGTTGCGCGGATTCTCAAAAATGAGTCAATCGAGGATATCAGAAGACGCTGTCAATGCGCCTCTGAATTTTTTGTCCAGCCCGAGACATTTGCGTCATTAAGGACCCCGGTGTCAGCCAGAACACACGCAAGGCAGTCATTCCCCGAAAAGAGGATCCAAGGGGTTGATTGTCATTGGCGCCGTCCCCGCACTAGACGTTGTCGCCCAGCTGCCATCGACGTCTCCCAGCAAGACGCCGACCCAGTCGATCCGGGTTTGGATTTGGGCCTCAAAGGCGTACCCGGCGGTATCGGCGGGGAGCGCAGGCAACCCCGATTGCATCCCGTTCGAGGCCAGCCCGGGCACTGGAATGAATTGCCACCGGGGCAGAGGGCCGTCATGCTCTCCAAGCGCCGCGCGCAGAATCAGTGCCGCGTCAGACTCTTCGACAGACCCGTTGGAATCAAAATCGGCTGCCATCAGCTGATAGGCCGCCTGCACAGAGAGGGGCTCTTGGACGGTCGCGGAGCCTCGACCCGCGGCAAGTTTGAGCGCGTGCAACACATCAGCCGCGGAAACGGCATTGGTGGTTTGGCTCTGGTTTGCACCCAGCGACGCCGATGCAACGAAGCGGTCAAAATCGAGCCCAGGCAACGACCATGATCCATTAAGGGCGGACACCTGTTCAACGATAACGCTGTCGGATCGCGCCGTTTCCGGGGTCAGTCGCACGGTCACCCCGGGCAGCGGTTGCAGCGATTTCCAGTCAACGACCCTGCCTTCAACCGAAGCGGAAGTGAGCGAAAGCTTGGCTACGGTATCGCCAGACATCCCGCCCTGAGCGTCGCGGATAATGAATGAGAGGTTGGTGGCGGGATGCGCGAGTGCCTCCTCGCCGCGGACGCTGAACTGTAACCGGCTGAGCTCATCGCCAGTTAGCGCGCGGTACACCCGATCAGCGAACCGAACAAACGGTTCGGTGGTCGCTACCCCACCTGCCGAAACGGGGTTGACCTCAGTCGAAACCTGTGTGAACGAGGGAAATGCCACCCAGCCCTGCCCTTCGATCAGGAGCTTACCGGTAGGAGGTTCAGCCACAAGCACCGGGCGGAACCCTTCCGTAATCCAGGCCGAAATGGCGGTCGACGCTGTTGGCGAATTCGACGCAGGATCCACCAAATCGAGGCCCAGCGCGACGCCTGCGCCCGTCTGAAAATCGTCTCCATAAAACAGGGTCTTGCCCAGCGCCAATGAGCGCCCTGCCTGCACGGTAAAGGACTTAGCAGTTCCAGAAGCAGCGCCGACCAGATACGGTGCGAAGTTAGGCGTTGAATCGAGAATGATCGACGCGCGCAACTCCTGCACGCTCTCGCCACCGAACTGAAGCGGGAAATCTTTGAATCGAATGTAGAACCCTGCCTCGCCCTCGGACAGCATGAAGAGCGTTCGAAGGTTCTGTGCGCCAGCAGTGACATTTGCAAGCAGCGACAGAAATTGCAAGTCGAGCCACGTGCGCCCCGCTGCATCGACGCGAGAAGCACCAAGAACAAGGCCGTCGCTCAACTCAATCTGAACCGAATCTTTAACCTTGCGAGAAGCGCCGTCGACCGCAATGCGCGTGATGTTGTCGGGGCCTGTCTCGACCCGTACCGCCACCGACCCAGAGACAGGGGCTAGCAGCGCAGACGCCTCTGCACCCAATTCGAGCGTTGCGTAAACCGGCTGACTAAACGTCGGAACTGACTCAAGGGCGAGCGAGAAGAACGGCGCATTTCCTGTGGACGGGTCTGAGTCCAGCAGTTGCAGAAGGTTGGGCTGGGATAAAGATACGCCCCGCACTGCTTGCGCAGTACCGGCGCCAATCGTAGCCTGCAGCACGCCAGATTGAAATCGCAATGCTGTCAGGCTGGAAAATGTGCGACCTGACCAGTAGTCCGTCAAGGTCAAGACTTTATCGCTGACTTCCAGGGCTGATTGCGCGACCATAGTCTAGGATTAGGTGGTTCGATTGCGCACGAACCGCGCGGCAGCGTATGCGATACGCGAAACAACGCACACCCTGCGCACAAATTGGTTAATGTCCATCACCAGCATTTTTATCGATTCTTGAAAGCTTTATGGCCAATTTTCTTTTCGTTCATCAGAATTTTCCAGGTCAGTATCGCCATCTCGCGCCCGCGCTGGCTCGCTCGAAAGAGCATCTCGTCATAGGCGTTAGAATCGGAGACGATACTTCGTGGCAGGGGATCTCTGTTCGCGGTTACCGCGTCAGCCCACCAGGCGGTGGTGCCGGTCACCCCTGGCTCACTGACCTTCAACCCAAACTGATCAGAGCCGAAGCCATGGCCAGGCTGGCTTTGAAACTGCGCGAAGAAAACTTCGTGCCCGATGCCATCATCGCGCACCCTGGCTGGGGCGAAACGCTGCTGCTGCCAGACGTTTGGCCTGGCGTACCCATTGGTTTGTATTGCGAATTTTTCTATAGCAGTGACGGGGCCGACGTTGGGTTCGACCCAGAATTTCCGCCGACGAGCGAACCGCTTGCAAACAGTGGCCGACTGCGCCTGAAAAACGTGAACCAGCTGCTTGCGATGGAAGACGCAACCCGCGGCATATCGCCCACGCAATGGCAACGCAGCCTTTATCCGGCACGGCTGCAACCAACGATTGATGTCGTTCACGATGGCATTGACACCAATCTGCTTGCCCCCAAGCCACAGGTCACGATGCGTCTGAACGACCGACTGCTTACTCGTAACGACGAAATCATTACCTTCGTGAACCGTAATCTTGAGCCCTATCGTGGATACCACGTGTTCATGCGCGCGCTGCCTGAACTGTTGCGCCGACGTCCTAGCGCAAGGGTTCTTATCGTGGGCGGGGACGGAACCAGCTACGGTGCGGCACCGCCCACCGGAAAAACATGGCGCAATATCTTTCTTGACGAGGTTCGCGACCGAATCGATTTGTCCAGGGTTCACTTCGTTGGAAAACTGGGCTACCCCGATTTCGTTCAATTGTTGCAACTCAGTCGGGTGCATGTTTACCTAACCTACCCGTTCGTATTGAGTTGGAGCCTTCTTGAGGCAATGAGCATCGAGTGCGCAATTGTTGCAAGCCGAACCTCGCCGGTTCAGGAAGTGATTACAGACGGCGAACATGGCCTGTTGGCAGACTTTTTCGATACCGAGGGTCTGGTTGAGAAAGTGTGTCGTCTGCTCGACGACCCTGCGCTCCGCGCCCGGTTGGGTGGCCAAGCGCGGGACCGCGTACGTCGGGAATACGACTTAGCGACCCGCTGCCTGCCGCGACAACTTGAATGGGTTAACAGCCTGATTCGCGGTTGACGCCACGCCTAGGGCAACTGTGTCGTCTGTTGCAGCGGCCCAATAAGTCCGTCCAGCGCAAACTCAACAATTTCAACATCCCATACAAAGGACACAGCACCACTGGCTATCTCGCGAATAGTATGGCCGCCGGTCGGAACGGGCTCGTCGAACCCTGCGGCGATCTCCTGCGCGAACGCTAGCTGCCCAGCCGTGGCGGGCAAGATTTGATAAGCGGTGCTGGCACCGTTAATCCAAACTGCATCATGACCCGTGCCGCCGAAGAACACGTCCCCGTCGCCCAGTCCCGCCATCCGATCATTGCCCTCTCCGCCGAAGAAGGTGTTCGCCCCGCGGCTACCGAAATTACGCTCTTCGAAAAGGATTCCCAGCAACAGATCGTCACCTTCGCCAGCGAAATAGATATCGTCGCCGGAACTGTCCTTGAATCGATCGCTGGTTCCATCCCCTGCCGTATCGAAAAAATTATCCGACGCGTCACCTGTGATCAGCGGGGACAGTGCGGCGGTATCCCCGTCGCGCCCAAGATCAATTCCAGAAAGCCTCTCAAGTTCGGCCTCCATCGCGGGGGTGATGGCGACGAAATCAATTTCCCCGTTTACAAGCACGATTTCACCGCTTGAAGCCCCCACCTTGACGGCCGCGAGCTCATCGTCGGCCCCCAGGATAAACACCAATAGCTGTTGCGGGTTAGAGGAGTCGACCATCACCGCGGAAAGCTCGATCTCCTCATCAAAGTCATAGGTGTTCAACGGAACCGACTGATATTTGATCGGAAGTTTCGAACCGTTTGAACCAACCAGCACAAGATCGCCGTATGCGTCGGCGTACAGGTCGGGCGCGCCGCCAATACCCTCCGCAAGGAATACATCCTGGCTGACAAAATTTTCGCCCTCAAGAAAAGCAACCGAGCCGTTGTCATTGACATCGAACCCGTATTCAACTTCAGCTTCTAGAATTTCAGTATCACTGAGATATTCAGATGAAACCAACGCTCCTGAACCATCAAAGTAAAGGACAAAGAAGTCGTCCGGGTTTTCGTTTGACTTGACCAAAAGCTCGTAGCCAACTACCAAGTTATCGACAATGATCGACTGAATATGCTGCGCCGAAACTTCAAGAGAATCGTTGTTGATTTTGTCTGGAGTTGACTCTCCATTGGCGTCATACGTAAGATATTTATAAAACTCTGAATAGCCGCCCCCTGCAGAAAAAACAGGCTTACCCGTCTGGCCAGCCATCCAGTGCCCCTTGGGGTCCAGATACAGTACGGCCCCAGTTGCCGCATCGAAACTGACCGCATGCCCGACTGAGCTAAGCATCGTATCGCGCACGCCGACCGCTGCGCCGTTCGCACTCTTGGCTGATTCGATTTCGCCAACGTCTTTAAGCGGGGCGAGCGTAATCATGGCGGTATTTGCAGGAAGAGAGCCCACCGCAAACGGGTATTTGAGGGCGACGGTAACGCCGGTTTCAGGCCTAGTATCGCCGGTAATATCCGCCGCCCCGGGAAGCTTCAGCCCAAAACGCACCTCAACGTTGCTGGATAAGGCGTTTTGAACCGCAACGTGAAACTGTTGCGCGGAGGTTGCGCCGGTGATTGCGTTCTTGAGGGCAATCAGATCGGCACCGCCCGACTGCGACGTTTTTTCAAGATAAACAATGCGAGTGCCCTGTTGAGTTGCCGACAGGGTGTAGACGCCCTGCCGGTCGTCTGCAGTATTCGCGGTGCCGTTATCTGAGAATGCCGAGGCAAATCCTGGTCCAATCGACAGGAACGTGGCAGAGGACGATAATTCCCCGACGGTAGCGTTCGGGCTAGCATTCGAGTTAGAACTTGACGACGCTTCGCGCAGTTGCGATGCCACGGGGACAGGCGCTGCAGACGCCGCTTTTTTCGCCGCGTTTAGCTTCCACCCATCTGTAGACCATGTTGGAATTGTGGGCGAATGAAACGCCAACAATGTGCTTTGGTTGTTATATAGATCGTTAAGATTCGAGGCAAACGGAGATAACCAGCTTGGGCCCGATGGACCCCACGGGTTATAGATATTTGCGGTCGCGTTGTTTGGTATGGTTCGCGCGTCGTCATAGGCAATGTAGGCATGCCCCGACACAAACGTGTCCTTCTCGCCCGGCGCCTTAAAGAAAGACGCTACAAAGAGCGACTCACCCGAGTTCATGATCGTTGTAAAGTTGGCCAGGCGCTTCGCAATATTCGGCTCGCCCGTCACGAAAAAATTCGGCTTGTACAACTGGTTGGTGGAGTCGTAAATACTGACACCGCCACCAATGAGAGACGCAATGGGTTCAGCCAGCCCGCCCTCAATCGTAAAATAAGCGTTTTGTGACTTCTCCCTGCCGAAGATCCCCATCTCATTGGCTTGCGCGTAAGCCTTTTCAATCAGCGGCACCCACAGCTCAGCGGGACCTGATGACGGTTTGGCAGGCCTGGCATACAGGGCTGTCGTGTCGTCAGGGTTCTTCACAACCAGCTGATTGTTTACCGTAACCCAGTTAGCTTTGCCGTATTGGTCAAAAAATCGAACGCCCCAGGTCGGTGATTCACCAGCGTTTGCAGTAAAGACCTGGTCAAGTGCGTTTTGGTAAGGTTTTAACGCACTCGGCGCGTTGGCTCCGAGCGTTTTTGAATAAGTCTGAGTTTCCGCGACAAACGCAGCCGCCGCGAGCAGGTAGCAGGTTCCCGCATTGCCCTGCTGCACATCGGTCAGATTGAATCCATCGGCTGCCACCAATACGCCAGAGAAAGTCTTATACGTACCGGACGCTGAAGTCGCGTTAGGGTTAGCTGTGTCGCCTTGTGTACGCGGATCCGGAAGATCCTTACCCAGTAGCCATTTATCACGAAGTTTCTCAAGCGATGCGATTGGCGAATCGGCGTTCAGATTTCCCAACGCAGTGGGTGTAGTGGTTCCGCCTGTGAAGAAGGCATTCGCACCAGACGTGTTGACGACTTTATCAAACACGTAACTTAGATAGCCCGACTCCTTGCCGGTAAGATCGGGCGAACTGAACACACTGTCGCCTCGCGTCGACAGCGTGCGTAAATCGGCCAGGATCGTTGCCCCGACCTTGGTATTGGTGGGCATTGCGGTTTTTGCCGCGCTGATGGCTGCGTCAATGATTGAAACAGCCTCGGCGTGTGTGATCTTTCCGTCTGACGCCAGAGCTTGGTCAACGGTACCGCGAATCAGAGGGTTCTTCAGCGCCTCCTGGGTCCAACTGGCAGCCCCTGAGTAAAGCAAACTCTGAACAAGCTCAGCCACCGGAGTCACGGACTGTGGGGTTGATGTGGCTACAAACTTGACTGGATTAGAACCGAGAGCAAGCCCCGACAGCGCAGACGCTGGCATCGACCAATTCCCCTGGCTGTCTGCCTGCACTGGGGCACTCGCAATGGCTGCGTTACCCGACCCAACGAACGCTTTAACCCAAAGTCCGGCGGCAGTTTTACCACTGATTGCGGTAGTGGTCGGACTGATCACCGGCGCGCTGGACAAAATCAAGGGTTGAGCGCCTGCAATATCTCCGATGTTGATCGTCGCGATCAGATCCGGATTTGCACCGTCCGAGCTGTTGGTCTGCGATCCATCAGACGAGAAGGCGCGGATACGAACGGTTCTTGTGGCCCCAGCCTCATAATTGATGAGGCCCGCTACGGAAACAACACCCGACGATGAATCAATTCGAAATTCACCGCCAGTGTAGTCGGCGTTTCCGTCTGGGGTGACTAGCTTATAGGTAACTTTGTTGTTGGTACCGTCAAGATCGCGAGCGAGCGCTGTTACACCTACCGGTGTTCCGACTCGAGAATTTTCCGCTATAAAGTTAGCAGTGGAGTCTCGGTCGGTAACCGAAGACACCTTGAATTCATTAACGTCCTGTAAGTCGACCGTGACCGTGCGGTTGGTAACGTTACCTGCCGTGTCTGTGACAACCAGCGGCACCGAATAACTGTTTGAGCGCGTCGTTTGCTCAAAGTCCTGGTTTGCTCTGAAGGTGAGCACCGCGCCTGATAATTGAAAAAGCGATGCATCGCCCGACGTACCCAGAGCCCAGGTTACATTAGCCTCGCTCGCGGTAAGCGTCGTGACCGTGGTGGAATTTTCGCTAGCCTTAATTGGCGTCGGCACCGTGATCGTCGGGGCCACGTGGTCAACCGAATACCCAGAAAACGTTTGGCCCAAAAGACTTGTTGTGAGCGGTCGGGCACCCGATCCGACTATTGTGCCGTTGTTAAGCGAGAGGCCTGTAAGCTGAAACGAGCCGCTTACACCCGCTGGGGCGGGACCCGAAAAAGTTAACTGCGATGTACCACTGCCAGATTGATACTGCGCAGACGTAGTAGCGTTATCGATTGAAAAGGTAGCGACCGGCGGCTTGCCTCCAGTTGTTGATACCGTAACCGCCTCGGACATCTGAATAATAAAAGTAAGCGAATCACCAGACTTACCAATCGCTGGTGAGCCAACGCCGTCCGAAACCCTGAACCCCGTTATAACAACTTCCGAGGCTACAACCAGCGAAAAAGCCTGGGTGGCACTAAGAGCGGGGGATCCGCCATCTGTCGCCTTGATAGTGTAAGAGGCAGCTGCAGCAGACGTGGTTGGCGTTCCGCTTAGGGTAAGGTTAGCCTCGCTGAACGTGAGCCAGGAAGGCAACGCTGGCGAAATTGTGTAGGTGAGCTTGCCTGCGTTTGTCGCCGCCGAATCAGGATCAATAAATCGTCCGGAAAGAGACAGCGAGAAGGGTTCCCCGACTGCCGCTGTTTGCGCCCCGATCGAGCCGGATGCAGTCGGCGACTCATTCACATCCGTCACGTTAACCGTCAGGTCCTTCGTGGACACGTTACCTGCGGTGTCCGTGGCTGATACTCGCACCGAATAGGACGGCTGCCGCCCAACCTGCTCGTAGTTCGGGGCGCTCGCGAAAGATAGCGTGCTACTCCCCTCGATCTTGAACAAACGAGCATCGGCACTTACCGACCCAGTCGCCCCGACGATCGACCAGGTCACTGGCTCGTTGGCATTCAGATTTGCGACGCGCGTGGTGTTTTCGGTAATGCCGAGCGTTGCGGCGGTACCTATAACAGGCGCCTCGGTGTCCGCTGCAATTGCGGCCAGTCCATCGCTTACGATGGGGTCGTACGAAACATTACCCAATGCGGCCTTCAGGGCGGCTGCATCCGAGAACCCAGCGCTGGAATTTGCGACCGTGAGGTAAATGAAGCCTCCCAGATCGTTGCCAGCAAACTGGATAGTTGTCGGCGACGTACCGGAATTGGAGTAGTTAGTGAGCCCAAGATTATTAGCCTTTGGGCTTTGGTTATCTACATAAATTCGGTCTCCTGCACCGAATCCGTTCACAGCAATATTAAAGTTCCCCGCACGAACGCCGTCGTAGCCAAGGTTCGTATCCGGCCCCGAGGGATCATGGTCCTTGAAAACCAGCGCGACGTTTGAAGTCGAGAGATCAATAGGTGTGGCTGCACCTGCTGCAGGACTGCCAATTCCTTCTATGTCGAGGTAAGAATAACTCGGGGTCAGCGTACCACCGCTTCCCATAATGAAGGACGGTGCAGCATTGCTGATATTAGGCAGATTCGGACTGGTGGTTCCTGGGGTAACCGTCGAAAAGTTCAGACTGGAGACGCCCTCGAATGCATCGCTCAACTTTCCACTCGCACCTACGAACGCGCCCGCATCAATCGAGATGTAGTAGTCATTACCAAAATCGAGGTCCGACGTGGGGTTGATAACAACGGTCGCCCCCGAGATCTGGACCTGTGCGGTGGAGTCGACCGCAACATCCAGGGTGTTGATCGTGTTTTCGCTCCGGAATCCCGCACCACCGACGTTTACGATTCGAATGACCTTACCAGATACTGCCGTAACGGCTTCGGGAAACGTAAGAACGATATTCGAACTGACGTCGAGATTGGTCAGGTTGTCGAGCGCACTAGCCAGTGGTAGCAAGCCAAGGCCAGGGGTGCGCAGCGCACCATTGAAATCAGTGAGGGAGGACAGCGCTACGCCGGCCGTATTCGTGCCCGCCGCGACTAGCGCAACTTTGGCAGCCTGGCTGCCTGCTGCTCCATCAGCGAAGACCAGGAGATCATTAAGTCCACCTGACCCACTGTTGACCTTCACTGTTTCAGTAGTACCGTTCACCGAACGGGTAAAAGTCACATAGTTGCCAGCTACGGTTTTGGCGTAATCGCTCCAATTACCACGGAAATGGATGATGTCTTTTCCCGAACCCAATAGGGTTGCGTCAACATTACCTCCGTCCGCAATGTAGACCGTGTCGGCGTACAAACTGCCAACGATTGTCATCTTCACGCCCGGCTTGCTAGGCGCAAAGGTGTCACCGCTATCCCCCAACGCAAACGCTTTGACGCTCGCGTCAAGCGGGCTTGGAAATTGAGGTGCTTGCGATGTCTCGCCGGCAGGCGGGGACAGCGGTACCGGGTCAACCGCCTTCAGGCTGTTAAACAATGAAAGAGAGTTGACGGTTCCGTCTGAGAAGACCAGTCGGTCACTGATTGCAACCGTTCCAGCCTTGGTGAGCACCACCTTCTCAAGCGTGCTGTCAGCCCCTCGCTGAACCGTCATATTGGTGCCGGCCAGTGTCACGCTGTAGTCGGCGTATCGACTAGGGAAGTAAACTGCATCCGATCCAGAACCGCTCAGGACGAAGTCGATCGACACCCCTGGCCGGACAAAAACTGCATCCACCAGCGCAGACCCTACAAACGTCACCTCCTGCCCAGTTAGTGAAACTGAACCGAGCGAGAGGTCGAAGTCTGTAAAGTTCGCGCCGGTAGAACCTTCAACTGCCGGCAATACGAAGTACTTGGTGCGTTTGATAGGCATGGCGCCCTCGTCAGGCAGAAATCACAGGGGATGGTGCTGTCTGGGCCAGTTGCAGCAGTGTCCTGAAGCTGGCCACCGTATCGAACGCTGCAGGACTGTTGGCGATCGTGATGTCGATAATGCCGCCAAGTCCGGTACCGGCAAATTGGATGGTGGACGGCGCGGATCCCGCGTTCGATATGTTCGCGGTGTCTAGGCTGTTGGCGACTCCGCTCTGGTTATCTATGTATAGCAGGTCGTCGGCAGAGAATCCCGTGACCGCAAGGAAGATGTCACCCGTTTTTATTCCGTCGTATCCCCCTGCAGTCGGACCAGTCGGGTCGTAGTCCTTCGCCACCATCGCGACGCTGCTGGCCCCTACGTTTAGCGGCACTTTATTTTGCGCCGACGGACTCCCGAGGTTTTCGATATCGAGCCAAAGCCGGCTCGCCGCGAGCGTGCCATCGCTTGCCATGATCTGGGAGGCTGCGCCATCGGTAGCCGCCGGCTGAGAGAGGTTTGTCGCCGACTTCGGTACAACCGTGGAGAAGTTAATGACAGTGGGGTCGCTGAGAACCGGGACCCCTTGGAGGCTCGTGACCCCGACAAACGCGCCCGCGTCCATTTCAACATGGAAATTGTTGGCGAGATCGAGATCAGCGGTGGGATTGATGATCACCGTTTTTCTGTCGGCGGAGAAAGTGACTTGCGATGAGGTAGCCTCGATCGTGATGGTATTAGCAGCCGTCTCTCCGCGGAAACCGTTCGCTGCTATAGCGGTGGTGTTGGGATCATTCACGATCCGGATGAACTTCTGCGCAACCGGGTTAAGGTCTTCACTGAACCTCAACACGATGTTCGAGGTGGGATCAAGGTTCGTAACATTGTCCAGCAAACTAGCAGACAAGGTCGGCGCAGTCACCGCGTTCAAGGTGACGATCTTTTCAACGAAAAGCCCGCCGCCGTCCGTTGCAATGATCGTGACGGACTTCGATCCAGTTTGCCCAACCGTTCCAGTGAGAGCCCCCGTCGCTGCGGCGAGGGATAACCCGCTCGGCAGCCCCGTCGGCATATCCGCGGTGGCCTTCGCAGTGTAGGTAAGCTTGCCGTTGTTGCTGGCACTTGAGTCGGGATCGCTGAACAAGTTCGCCACCGAGGCATTCGCAAGCGCCACCCCGACCACCGCGGTAAATACAGGATTGGAAGGCGAAGACGCCGCGACGGTCGGTTTCTCGTTGACATCTGTAACAGCGATGACAATCGCGTCACTTACCTGGGAGGAGCCATCAGCCGAAGTGGCTTTGACGTAAATGGTGCGCGTTGTCGTGGCGCTTGCCTCAAAGTCAATCGCGCCCAACGCTGTCACGATACCCGTGGAAGGACCGACGTCAAACTCTGTTCCGGTGTAGTCGCTGCCATTTGCGTTCACCAGTTTATAGGTGACGATATTGGTGGTTCCGTCGGAATCCGTTGCCGTTGCCGTGACGCCGACAGCGGTGCCCGCTGCAGCGTTTTCGGCAACGGTGTTGGCTGCCGAGTTTGTATCGGCAGGCTTGGACACCTGGAATTCGTTAACGTCTGTGAGATTAACCGTGAGGTCAACCGTTTTCTGGTTGCCCGCGGAATCCGTTCCAGCCAGCGTAAGCGTGGTGGTGCGGGCAGCTTGTACCTCAAAATCTTTTAGAGCCTTGAAGCTGAGCACCGACCCAACTATGGAGAAGACCGCCTCGTTAGCGCTCGTTACCGACCAGTTAACCTGTTCATCGGCTGCCAGATCCGCGATTTTGGTCGCATTTTCAGGGACCGACAGGGGGGACACGCCGGACGGCGACTGAATCGTCGGAACCTTGCTGTCCAGCGTGTAGCCTGCAAATACCTGCCCGACACTGGTGGCGACCAGCGGCTGCTTCGACACGTTCCCGGTGATGGTAGCGTTGCCCAGCGTGAACGCGCCCACTTCAAATGTCCCGCTGGCATTTGGTGCTTTGGCGGTGAATGTGAGGCTGTCGGTACCCGACCCCTGACCGCTGTAGGTCGCATCAACTGTGGCAGCGGACTGGCCATTACTCATGACCTTTAAGGTGACCTTGGGCGCACCCGTAACATTGACCACCTCGGAAAACTTCAGAACAAAGGTAAGGTCGTCACCAGACTTGCCCGCCGTAGGGGAGCCCACAGGATCCGACACAGTGAAGCTTTGGAGGACCGGGGCCGAGACCACGCCGATCGTAAACGTCTGCTCAGCAAATAGCGATCCAGAGTCTGTCGCCCGGACCTTGACGGTCACTGGACTGGCGTCAGCGGTGGCGGTTCCCGTCAGAACGCCAGTCGCCGATAAGGTGATACCGGCGGGAAGCGTCCCGCTCGATACCGTGTAAGCCAAAGTTCCAAATACGTCAGATCCATCCGGGTCTCTGAAGAATGGCTTCAGATCACGGATAAACGGCTGATTATTTACCGCAGTGACAGGGCCCACCGTACCGTTCAGTTCCGGCACCTCGTTGACGTTCGTGACCGCAACAACAATGGCGTCGCTAACCGACGACGAACCGTCGGCGGACGTGGCCTTGACATACAGGGTGCGGGTAGCCGGGGTAACCGCTTCGAAATCAATCGGGCCGGCCACGCTGATCACGCCGGTTGACGCGCCCACTGTGAACTCGG